>ERZ1034361.1754-NODE-1754-length-10993-cov-2.649689_pt1 | contig 10993 bp, 7 predicted proteins | sample MGYA00520617_ERZ1034361 | MGnify/ENA primary metagenome ERZ1034361 (study PRJEB33736, sample SAMEA104284507) | Azolla filiculoides | biome: Urban; feature: Water surface; material: Ditch water | place: Netherlands | collected 2015-10-28 | depth 0-0.1 m ... | reverse complement strand
AAAAAACTGGAAACCGGAACCCGCTATTTTCAATGAGAAACCAGTATGGGTTGATACCGTTGTCCCTAATTTCGACAATCACATTTGGGCGCCGGACGTTTCTTTTCACAACAACACCTATTACCTTTATTATTCGGTTTCTGCTTTCGCAAAAAATACGTCGGCGATAGCATTGACAACCAATACTACTTTGGACCCAAAAGACCCGGCATACAAATGGGTCGATCACGGAATTGTCATTCAATCAGTACCAAATCGTGATTTATGGAATGCCATAGATCCCAATTTGACTTTGGATGAAAACAATACACCTTGGTTGGCTTTCGGTTCTTTTTGGAATGGTTTAAAAATGGTAAAATTAAATACCGATTTAAAATCAGTTGCAAAACCAGAAGAATGGTTCACTATTTCAAAACGACAAAGAACCTTCGAATTAGCAGATACTGATCCTGGAGATGGCGCACTCGAAGCTCCATTCATTTTCAAAAAGAATGGGTATTATTATCAATTCCTTTCTTGGGATTTATGTTGCCGAGGCGAAAAAAGTACCTATAAAGTAGTTATTGGAAGATCAAAAAATATTACTGGTCCTTATCTGGATAAAGACGGAAAATCATTAAACGAAGGCGGCGGAACAATCCTGATTCAAGGAAACGAAAACTACTACGGAGCAGGCCACAACAGCGCTTATACTTTTGACGGGAAAGATTATATCATTTTTCATGCGTATGATTCCAAACAAAAAGGAAGACCTGTTCTAAAAATAAAAGAAATGCAATGGGATGCTGATTTATGGCCTGTTGTAGCACCACTGAATTAAATAAAAAATACACAACATTTAAATAAATATAGAAATGAAACAAAATTTAATCACCAAAATCACTTTTTGCGGCTTATTGCTAAACGGCTTATACGGACAGGCGCAAAAAACGAATCTGGAAGTAAATACTACCAATACCGTAACCAAAATTCAACCAACTATGTATGGTGTCTTTTTTGAAGATATCAACTTTGCTGCTGATGGAGGATTGTATGCCGAGATGATTAAAAACCGTTCTTTTGAGTTTGAAGCTCCTCTTATGGGCTGGGAACAACCCAACAGCGACAAGCATTCGTTCAATACGACATCCGGAATTGCAACTACTATCAAAGCTTTGGAAAACAAAACCAATCCAAGTTTTTGCAGAGTGTTAATCAATGATGCTAAAGGATTTTCGATGATTAACGAAGGATTCCGTGGCATGGGAATTAAGAAAGATGCTAAATACAATCTTTCGCTAAAAGCGGCAAATCACAATGGTGAAATCAAAAAAATCATCATTCAATTTATTGATAAAAACAAAAACGTATTAGGCGAAACGACTATTGTTCCAACATCAAACGATTGGAAAGGTTATACGGCACAATTTACTGCGACTCAAACCGAGGCAAAAGCACAATTGAAAATCACTTTCGAAGGAAACGGAACTATCGATTTAGACATGATTTCGTTATTCCCTGAAGACACTTGGAAAAACAGAAAAAACGGAATGCGTAAAGATATCGTTCAATTATTATACGATATGAAACCCGGATTTTTGAGATTTCCCGGAGGTTGTATTGTTGAAGGAAGAACTTTGGCACAACGCTACCAATGGAAAAAAACCGTGGGTGATGTGGAGCAAAGAGAAACCTTAATCAACCGTTGGAATACGGAATTTGCACACAAACCGGCACCAGATTATTTCCAGACTTTTGGATTGGGATTCTTTGAATATTTCCAACTTTCGGAAGATTTAGGCGCGCAACCGTTACCTATTTTGAGTTGCGGAATGGCATGTCAGTTCAATACCGGAGAATTGGTTCCAATGGAAGAATTAGATCCATACGTACAAGATGCTTTGGATTTAATTGAATTTGCAAACGGCGGCCTTGATACTCCTTGGGGAAAAGTTCGTTCAGACATGGGACATCCAAAACCATTTAACCTGAAATTCATTGGTGTTGGAAATGAGCAATGGGGACCAGATTACATCGCAAGATATAAAGTGTTTGAAAAAGCCATAAAATCTAAATATCCAAAAATGACTATCGTTTCCGGAAGTGGTCCGTTCCCGGAAGGAGACTATTTTGAATATGGTATGCAAGAACTAAAAAAATTGAACGCTGAAATCGTTGATGAGCATTATTACAAAAGCCCACAATGGTTTAGAGAAAACGCTACTCGTTACGACAATTATGATCGAAAAGGGCCTAAAGTTTTTGCAGGAGAATATGCAGCTCAAAGTGTGGCTATTGCAAGTCCGGATAACAGAAACAATTGGGAATGTGCGTTCTCAGAAGCTGCTTTTATGACTGGTTTAGAACGTAATGCCGAGGTAGTTAATTTAACTTCTTACGCGCCGTTGATGGCTCATGAAGAAGCGTGGCAATGGACACCAGATTTACTTTGGTTCAACAATTTGGAAGTCTATGGTTCTGCTAATTATTATGTTCAAAAATTATTTGCCACCAATAGAGGTACGGATTTAATAGCCATTACCAAAGACGGAAAACCGGTAATTGGACAAAACGATTTATTTGCATCGGCGGTGAAAGATGTTAATACTAATGAAGTAATCGTAAAATTAGTAAACACATCCGCAACTGCACAAGAAGTAAACGTAGACCTAAAAGGAACCAAGTTAGCCTCAAAAGGAACAATAACAACACTGACCAGTCCAAATTTACAAGACGAAAATTCGTTTGCTAATCCTAAAAAAATAAGTCCGACAGAAGCTGCCTTTAAACTAAAAAATAACAAAGCGCAAACCAGTCTTCCAGCCTATTCTGTGACTGTTTTTAAGATAAAAATGAAATAATCGTAACATAATAAATGTATGTTAAACATTTATTTTTAATTTTAGTGGTAAACTGCTGTTTTGTTGCACTTTTAACAAAAATAATACCACCGAATTAAATTAAGTGTTTTTTATACACTTATAAAATAAATATAGTATATTTGTAATTATTTAAAAAGATTTTGTGATGAAAAATTATGTTATAGGATTAGATTACGGAACAGATTCTGTTCGTGCGATGTTGATAGACACCGAGAATGGACAGGAATTAGCATCAAACGTTTGTCAATATAAAAGATGGGCAACTAAAGAATATTGTAACGCATCAATAAATCAGTTTCGTCAGCATCCTTTGGACCATATCGAAGGATTAGAAAGCACTATAAAATATGTTGTAGCAAACAGCAAAGTAGATCCTTCCTTAATTCGAAGTATCTGTATTGATACCACTGGATCTTCTCCGGTACCTGTAACTGCAGACGGAACTCCACTGGCTTTGACCAAAGGTTTTGAACACAACCCTAATGCCATGATGGTGTTATGGAAAGATCATACTTCAATACAAGAAGCCAATGAAATTAATGAACTTGCTGCCAACTGGGGTGGTGAAAATTTCACCAAATATGTAGGAGGAATTTATTCATCCGAATGGTTTTGGGCAAAAATTTTGCACATCGCCAGACATGATGAAGCCGTATAAAATGCCTCTTTCACTTGGATGGAACATTGCGATTTAATGACCTATTTATTGATTGACAATAAAGATCTAAAAACATTCAAAAGAAGCCGTTGTGCAGCCGGTCATAAAGCGATGTGGCACGAAGACTGGAATGGTTTACCACCTGAAGCATTCTTAGGACAATTGCACCCATACCTTGCAGCACTTCGCGGAAATTTATACGACGAAACCTATACCTCAGACCTTGTTGCCGGAAACTTAAGCCAAGAATGGGCAACCCGATTAGGACTTACAACCGATACTCTGATTGCTGTTGGAACTTTCGACGCACATTCAGGAGCAGTTGGAGCAAAAATTGAAGAAAATACTTTGGTTCGCGTAATGGGAACCTCAACTTGTGATATTTTGGTGGCTTCGGAAGAGGCTGTTGGAACTAAAACAGTTCGTGGTATCTGCGGACAAGTAGACGGTTCTGTAATTCCGGGTTATATCGGTCTTGAAGCGGGACAATCTGCTTTTGGAGATTTATTGGCTTGGTATAAAGAATTACTGCTTTGGCCAACAGAAAATTTATTAGCTGCTTCTACCCTTTTGACCGATGCTCAAAAAGAAGCATTAAAAGCGGAATTAAGTGATAATTTAATCCTGAAATTAACTGCCGAAGCAGAAAAAATTCCGTTGTCTGAAAGTGTACCAATTGCTTTAGACTGGATTAACGGAAGAAGAACTCCGGATGCCAATCAGGAAATAAAAAGTGCTATTTCTAATTTATCTTTAGGGACAAAAGCACCTCACTTGTTCAAATCTTTAGTGAACGCCATCTGTTTTGGTTCTAAGAAAATCGTAGATCGTTTTGAAGAAGAAGGAGTAAAAATCGACAGCGTTATCGGAATTGGTGGTGTTGCGAGAAAATCGCCTTACATCATGCAAACCTTAGCGAATGTCTTAAACAAGCCTATCAAAATTGCAGCTTCGGATCAAACACCCGCTTTAGGAGCTGCTATTTATGCCGCTGTTGCAGCAGGAATTTATCCAACTGTAATTGAAGCCAGTCAAAAAATGGGAAGCGGATTTGATGGTGAATATTTCCCACAATTAGACAAAGTAGCGGCGTATCATAAATTGCTTTTGGCATATGAACAACTAAGCGCTTTTGCAGATCCATCCATTAAAAACTTACAAGATGAGCTCTATGTATAACGATTTAAAACAAGAATGCTACGAAGCCAATATGCAATTGAATGCATTGAATTTAGTAGTCTATACTTTTGGAAACGTGAGTGCCGTAGATCGGAAAAATGGTGTTTTCGCCATTAAACCCAGCGGTGTGGCTTACGAAGAATTAAAGCCGGAAGATATTGTTATTGTTGATTTTGACAACAACATCATCGAAGGGAATATGCGTCCTTCATCGGATACAAAAACGCATGCTTATTTATATAAAAACTGGCCAAACATTGGTGGTGTGGCGCACACTCACGCTACGTATTCTGTGGCTTGGGCGCAGTCGCAAAGAGATATTCCAATTTTTGGGACTACACATGCCGACCATTTGACGGCTGATATTCCTTGTGCGGCGCCAATGGCTGATGCACTTATTGAAGGGAATTACGAACACAATACCGGAATTCAAATCTTAGATTGTTTTAAAGAAAAAAACCTTTCGTATGAAGAAGTAGAAATGGTTTTGATTGGCAATCACGGTCCTTTTGCCTGGGGAAAGAACGCAGCAAAAGCAGTTTATAACAGCAAAGTGCTGGAAGTAGTCGCTGAAATGGCGTACTTGACTTTGCAAATCAATCCGAATGCACCTCGATTGAAGGATTCCTTGATTAAGAAACATTACGAACGTAAGCACGGGAAAGATTCCTATTACGGACAATAACAGATTAATCGGTTAAACCAATAAGCATAAAATCGATTAAACAATTAAGCAGATAAAACAATTAAACAAAATATAATGATAGATATTTCACAAAAAGAAGTTTGGTTTGTAGTAGGAAGCCAAGAATTATACGGTGAAGAAACACTACGAAAAGTAGCGGAACACTCCCAACAAATTGCTAAAGGTTTAGACGCATCTTCTCATATACCGGTAAAGATTGTATATAAAGATGTGGTAAAATCACCTGCGCAGATTACGAATGTATGTTTAGAAGCCAATTCGAATAAAAACTGTATTGGTATTGTTGCTTGGATGCACACTTTTTCGCCTGCGAAGATGTGGATTGGCGGTTTAAGTATTCTTAAAAAACCATTGTGTCACTTGCATACACAATTCAACGCTGAAATCCCATGGGCTTCTATGGATATGGATTTTATGAATTTAAATCAATCGGCTCACGGAGACAGAGAGTTTGGTTTTATCATGTCCAGAATGCGTAAAAAACGTAAAGTAGTTGTAGGACATTGGGAAGACGAACGTGTACAAAAGAAATTAGGCATTTGGTCCAGAGTCGTTTTAGGTTGGGATGAGTTCCAAAACCTGAAAGTGGCAAGATTTGGAGACAACATGCGTGAAGTTGCTGTAACCGAAGGAGATAAAGTCGAAGCCCAAATCCGTTTTGGTTTTTCGGTAAATGGTTTCGACTCTTCGGATATTACTAAACAAATTGAAAAAGTTACGGATGCAGATACTGATCAATTAGTAGCCGAATATGAAGCGAGTTATACTTTGGCGCCAGCCTTACAAAAAGGTGGAGCACAAAGAGAATCATTGGTAGAAGCAGCCCGAATTGAATTGGGATTGAGAGCGTTCCTTGTGGAAGGTGGCTTTGGTGCTTTCACCGATACTTTTGAAAATTTAGGTTCATTGAAACAACTTCCGGGAATTGCAGTACAACGTCTTATGGCGGATGGCTACGGTTTTGGTGGTGAAGGAGACTGGAAAACAGCAGCGATGTTGCGAGCCATGAAAGTGATGAATGTAGGTCTTGAAAACCAAGGTGGAACTTCATTTATGGAAGATTACACCTACCATTTTACTCCTGAGAAATCATACGTTTTAGGTTCTCACATGCTAGAAATTTGTTCTTCTATTGCAGATGCTAAACCATCTTGTGAAGTTCATCCGTTAGGTATTGGAGGGAAAGAAGATCCGGTTCGTTTGGTGTTTAATGTGGCTGCCGGAAATGCTATTAATGCTTCTTTGGTTGATATGGGGAACCGTTTCCGTTTGATTGTAAACGAAGTGGAAGCTGTTGCACCTATGGCTGATTTACCTAAACTTCCTGTAGCACGTGTGTTGTGGGATTGTAAACCGAATCTTGATATTGCTGCTACTGCATGGATACTAGCCGGTGGTGCACATCATACGGTCTACAGTCAAGTTTTGACTACTGAATATATGGAAGATTTTGCCGATATTGCAGGGATAGAATTACTTGTTATTGATGAGAAAACGACTATCAGAGATTTTAAAGATAAAATCAATGCTAACGAGGCGTACTATCATATGTTTCAGCATGGTTTATAGAGGAAAGTGAGTGGTGTGAGGAGTGAAGGGTGAGAAGTGTGAGGAGTGAGAAGTGAATCGTGAGAAGTGAATCGTGAAAAGTGAAGGGTGAAAGGTGAGAGAGTGAAGAGTCAGGGTTTTACTTATGCATTTTAGAATAATTTTTAACTATATGACTTTTGACTTTCGACTTATGACTTTATGACTTTTTTCTTTATGTCTTAAACAATAACTAAAAAACCAAATAAATTATGAATGTATTAAAACGTTGCGTTTATGGAATTTCCATACTAAGTTTAGCGAGTATGAATGTACAATGTAAAAGCGATAAAAAATCAGAAGAAACTTCAAAAGAAGCTACAACTGCTGAAGTCGTAACTATCGAAAAATCTGCTTACGGAACTACCGAAAAAGGAGAAAAAGTGGACAGCTACAAACTGACCAATCAAAAAGGAATGGAAGTGAATATCATTACCTATGGTGGGATTATTTCTTCTTTGAAAGTGCCGAACAAAGCTGGAAAATCGGAAGAGGTGGTGCTTGGTTTTAGTTCTTTGGAGCAATACATGAAACCTAATCCGTATTTTGGTGCTCTTATCGGGAGATATGGTAACCGAATTGCTAAGGGTAAATTTACTTTGGACGGAAAAGAATATTCATTGGCTATCAACAACGAACCTAATGCATTGCACGGCGGACCGGAAGGTTTTCACCGAGTGGTTTGGACTGCTGAAGAGGCTAAAGCTGGAGACAGCGCTGTGCTAAAATTGAAGTATGTGAGTAAAGATATGGAAGAAGGATATCCTGGAAACCTAACTGTTTTTGTTACCTACACCTTGAACAATGACAACTCCTTAGATGTACTTTATGAAGCGACTACTGATAAGAAAACGGTGGTGAACTTGACGCAACATTCGTACTTTAACCTATCGTCTGATTTTTCTAAACCTATTTTGGATCATGAAATCACGATTGATGCGGACCAATTAGTTCCGGTTGCAGCAACATTGATTCCTACCGGTAAATTGACGGATGTAACGAATACTCCTTTTGATTTTAGAAAAGCAAAAAAAGTGGGTGCTGATATTGAAGCGGTTCGTCAAGGCATTGGATCAGACTCGCGCATTGGCTTTGGCTTTTTATATCCCGGTACCGGTTACGGTGGATCCTGTTTCCCTAAAGATGTCTCTGCCTTATCGAAAACTGCTAAAGAGCATGGCAGAGATCTCAAGATCCTCGACGCTGTAGAAGCAGTTAATGAATTGCAAAAATACATCTTGGTCGAAAAGATCGAAAAGCGTTTTGGCAAGGACCTCAAAGGAATGAAGTTTGCTTTGTGGGGTTTGGCATTTAAACCGAATACCGATGATATGCGCGAAGCCCCTAGCCGAGTCATCATCGCCGAATTAGTCAAGCGCGGCGCCCAAGTGGTGGCCATCATCCAATGGGCCTGTGCTGCCGAGGCGGTAGATGGCGACACAGGCGCCACGACCAAGCGCCCGGATGCCTTGCAACTGATGGCCTGGGGCCGGCAAAGCCTGGAAGCCTTCAAGGCACCCAAAAAGTTTTACCTCTGCACGCACTGGCCACGCACTGCCAGCGGCAAGACCGACCATCCCCGCCTGGCACGCAGCCTGCAGCAAGCGACCGCCACCACCACACCGGACACACCATGCCTGCAACCCCTGCCCTGATTGCCGCCTGGGCCCGCAGCGCAGTGGCACCCGTGGGCGGCGCCTTTCGCAGTCTGCACGCCCATGAAATTGGCGCACCGGTAGTGCGAGCCTTGCTGCAACGCGCCGGCCTCAGCCCGGAAGCGGTGGACGCGGTGGTGCTTGGCAACGCCCTGGGCGCCGGTGGCAACCCGGCGCGCATGCTAGCGCTGGCGGCCGGGCTGCCGGACCGCTGCGCTGCACTCTCGGTCGACACCCAATGCTGCTCCGGGCTGGATGCCATCGCCCTGGCCGTCGGCCTGCTGGCCTCGGGCCAGGCCTCGGTGGTGATTGCAGGCGGCGTGGAGGCCTGGAGCCGTGCACCCCTGCGCCACACGCGCCCCTTGCATGCAGGCGACGCACCCGTGGCCTACGAGCGCCCCGCCTTTGCGCCCGACCCGGCGCGCGACCCCGACCTGCTGGCGTCCGCCGCCGACTATGCCGCGCAACACGGCATCACCCGCGCACAACAGGACGCCTACGCGGTGCACAGCCACCAGCGCGCGCTGCAAGCCCAAGCCTGGCTAAGCGACGAAATCGTGGTCATCAACGGCCTGCAGCACGACGCCTACCCGCGCGCACTCACGCTGGAGCGCGCGGCCCGTATGCCGCTGGCCGTGCAACGCGAGGGTGCCGCTGAATGCGCCGTGAGTACCTTGGCCATTTCCACCAAGGCCGATGGTGCGGCCCTGGTCCTGCTGTGCACACCAGCGGCCTGCCAGAGGCTGGGCCTGACCCCGCGCGCCGCCTGGTTGGCCTCAGCCTCCGTAGGCGCCGACCCCTGCACACCGCTGCTGGCCGCACAAGCAGCGGCACAAGTTGCCCTGCAACGTGCCGGCATCGACAACGCAGCCGACTTGCAAGCCATCGAATTGCACGACGCCTTTGCAGTACAGGGCCTGAGCTTCTGCCAGGCGCTGGGCCTGGACCCGGCTGCCATCAACCGCCACGGTGGCGGCCTGGCGCGCGGCCACCCGATAGGCGCCTCCGGCGCCATCGCGTTGGTGCGCCTGCTGGCCGACCTGCAACACGACACAGCGCCCGCTGCACGCGGCCTGGCCGCCGTAGCCGGTGCCGGTGGCATTGGGGCGGCGGCGATGGTGGAACGGGTTTAGATCCGGTTTCCCCATAGGCGGGTCTTGGGGTACGCAAGCGCGATGGGCCACGCATTGCAGCTATGACTTGCCCGGACGTGTTCAGACGTTGAACGGCGGCGGCTTTTTGGGGAGCGTCACCCTGAATGTGGTTCCAACGCCCACGTCACTCACCACCTCTATCGATCCACCGTGCTTTTTCACGATGCCAAAGGACAGGGAGAGGCCCAGGCCTGTGCCTTTGCCCACGGGCTTGGTGGTGAAAAACGGCTCAAAGATGCGCGGCAGGTTTTCTTTGGGTATGCCCTTGCCGGTGTCCGAAACCTCAATCCAGACATCGGCTGCATCGTGGCCTGTGCGCAGGGTGATGGTGCCTTTGCTCTCCAGCGCCTGACCGGCATTGACCAGCAGGTTCATGATGACCTGATTGAGCTGAAACGGGAAGCATTGGATGGAAGGAATATTGCCAAACTCCTTGACCACCTCGGCCTTGTACTTGAGTTCATTCCAGACCACACGCAGCGTGCTTTCAATGCCTTCTTCAATATTCGCAACTTGCAGCTCGGATTTGTCCACATGCGAAAAGTTCTTCAGATCCCGCACGATGCGGGTCACACGCTGCAGCCCGTCGTCGGATTCCGCAAGCAGGGCCAGGATGTCCTCGCGCAGAAACGCCATGTCGATATGCTTCTTGACCTGGCCAATTTCCTGCCGCGTGAACGCGGTCAGTTCGGCTTCTGCCCGTTCGTAAGCAGCCAATAAATCCAGCATGCCCAGCACATAGGTTCTCAGCGAGCCGATATTCGAATTGACGAAGCCCACCGGGTTGTTGATCTCATGGGCCACGCCGGCCGCCAGCTGACCGATGGAGGCCATGCGCTCCGACTGCAACAACTGACTTTGTGTCTCGCCCAGCTTCTTGATCAGTTCGGCCTGCAGTTCCTTTTCCTGCACCAAACGTTCATTGGCGGCATAGAGGTCGGCGGTGCGCACCCGCACGCGCTCTTCCAATTGGTCACGCGATTCACGCAGCGCCGCTTCTGCCAGCGTGTGCCGCGTGATGTCCTGAAAGCTGAAGACCCGGCCTATGATTTGCTCGCCCAACATCTGTGGCAGAGAATTGACTTCAAACACCCGGCCGTCCTGGTGGTGCAGCACCGTGGACGTGGCACCGGCGTCCACGATCGCGCGCATGCTCTCCAGAAACAGCGCTGTTTCAAGCACCTGCCCGGACC
>ERZ1034361.1752-NODE-1752-length-11008-cov-1.855823_pt1 | contig 11008 bp, 20 predicted proteins | sample MGYA00520617_ERZ1034361 | MGnify/ENA primary metagenome ERZ1034361 (study PRJEB33736, sample SAMEA104284507) | Azolla filiculoides | biome: Urban; feature: Water surface; material: Ditch water | place: Netherlands | collected 2015-10-28 | depth 0-0.1 m ... | reverse complement strand
GTTAGAGTGTTTAATAATCAATATTGGGAAGCAGGTTGGAATGATTCTTATCCACTTGAAATTATAACTCCACCAGCAAGTCCATATTCAATAGTTCTTATTCCTACATCATGTTGTTCATGTTTTAGTGATCCAAATTATGATTCACAGAAATTTACAGCATATAGTAATTTCCCTACAATGGGACCTGGAACTGCTATATATGCAGATGCAGCATTAACAACACCTTTACAATTTTATCAATACTATACAAATGGAGTAGTTTATTTTACTACAAATGAACCTAAACCATATCCAAGTAACGTTAATAACTGTTAAAATTTAAAATAGAAAACTCATAAAACCAACTACATAATGAAAGATTTAAAATTCATTCAGGCTTGTCCTGATGACGCATATTACACTTGGCAAGTGCATTTGTGGCTAGAGAGTCTAAGAAACATAGGACAGTCTGATAAGGCTATCTCCTTAATCTTTACTCCTAAGAATAGAAAAGTTAATCCAAAATGGAAACAAGTCATTGATTTGTATCCAGAAGCAGAGTTCCACTTCTATATGGATGTGGATAATGTGAGTGATTTATTAGGGATCTATATTCCTATTCTACGTCCTTATGTACTTTGGAAACATTTCAAAGCATTTCCAGAACTAAGTGAAAAAGCAATCTTCTATTGTGACTCAGACATATTGTTTACAAAAGACTTTAATGTTGACAAGTTCTTAGAAGATGAAATATGTTATCTTTCAAATACAAATAGTTATATAAACGCAACTTACTTTGATAGTAAGGTGCATCAAGTGTTACCTGAAAAGCTAGAAGACTATAAGAATAGAGATATTCTAGGTGAAATAGCAAGTGTCATTGGTATAAACAGAGAAATCTGTGAGGCTAATAATGATCATTCAGGAGGAGCACAATATCTTTTAAAGAATGTAGATGCTTATTACTGGAGCAAGGTGATGAATGATTGTATAATTATCAGAACTTATCTTCAGACAATAAACAGAGAATACTTTAAAGATGAGAATACAGGATTCCAAAGCTGGTGTGCTGATATGTGGGCTGTACTTTGGAACTTATGGGCTAGAGAACAAGAAACTAAAGTGGTTAAAGAACTAGACTTTGCTTGGGCAACTGATCCAATTTCTAGATTAGAAACAACATCTATCTTGCATAATGCAGGAATAGGTGCTACACAACAAAATGGACACTCTTGCTTCTACAAAGGTAAATACCATATGGGAAGTGATCCAACAAAAGATCATCATTTAAACATTGTGCTTAGTGATGAAGAATCAAAAAAATATTGTACATGGTATTATGCCAATGAACTAAAGAAATTATCAAACAAATATAACCTTAATTATTAATAACATGGCAAATCAGAGAAATCTAAAAGCATTTGTCCGCTACGATGGTAGTGGAAGAGTTGTCGCAGGCAGCTTAGTTCTGAGAAAAAACAAACCTAAAGTAGGTAGATGGGAAGAAATTTTAACATATGAATGTTGTAATGATGTTCCTAGCACTACAACTACTAGTACTAGTAATACAACAACTACAACTACCACTTTTTCTGGTACATATTATAATGCAGGGCTTGCTTCTAATGGAGCAACTGCAGTTTGTAATAACTCAGGTCCATATAACTTACCTTTAGTGGTTGATCCAAATGCTTGTTCTAATGGAAGTATTTCATTAGTTAGTGGAACATATGCAGATTATGGAATTCCTAATAACTCAACAATTTACATCAACCTTAACAATGGTAACGTACTTCAATGTCAAACATTTGGTAGTAACATAATGAGTTTTGGATGTACATCTTGTAGTGGAACAACAACAAGTACAACTACTAATTTCTATTAATAAAAATGGCACTTCAAAATAAATTAAAAGCGTTTGTTCGATTTGATGGTTCAGGTCGAGTAATCCCAAGTAGTTTGATCTTGCAAAAATCAAAACCAAAGGTAGGTAACTGGAAAGAAATCAATGCAACACAATGTTGTAATGATACTCCTGGTACAACTACCACCACTACAACAGTTAACGTAAATCAAGTAAATGGAATTGGGGCATTTAGTCAAGTTAATGCATGTGCAGGAGCAGGAACTTCTTTTACTTTATACTATTCTGGTTCATTAGGAACTGGAACAGCTTTGTTTTATGATGCAGGTTTAACTAATGCATACCAACCAAGTGCTCCTCCAAGTGGAAGCGGTACTTATATAAAAATGTACTTCAATGCTGAAGATCAAGTATGTGCCATGAATGGAAACATTATTGAAAGTTATGAAGCTTGTTCAAGTATTACAACTACAACCACTTCTACAACTGATCCATATTTCTATTATATAGCTGACCAGTATGCTTGTCCAGATTGTAATACTGTTGTGGGAACCGCTATGGCAATTAAATCAGGAACCCCTGTATCTATAGGATCTTGGATACCTCGTGTTATTGGCGGTAATCTATATTACTTTAATGTAACATCTCCATCAGGCCCTAACTACATGGCAACAGCAGTTGATGGAGGTGGAGCTGGTTCAACTTGTGGTTGTCCAGCATAGTATTTAATATAAATAAAAAATAAATGGCATTAAAATCATTATTCCCAGAGGATATGATTAGCAAAGGAGCTGGTAGCGAACTCTCATTAGAGAGTATCGCTGCTAAGCTTACTTACTTTCATGAGCAACTACATTTGTTGCACTGGCAGACTACAAGTTATGCACAGCACAAAGCTCTTGGTAAATTATATGAATATGTTCAGGACTTTAAAGATGGTGTTGTAGAGAAACTTATGGGTTATACAGGTAAAAGACCTGGAGCTTATAAAATAGATGCTCTTACAAATTGTACTTCTGCACAATGTGTATCAGATCTTTTATCTTTTGCATCAGAATTAAAAGCATACGGAGAGAAGAATTCTTTCCATGATGTATGCAACTTAGCAGATGCATTATCAGGAGAGGCAGCAAAAACTAAATATTTATTAACATTGTCATAATGGAGATAAGCAAGAAACATTTTCCCAAAGTTATGCAAGACAATGATGAAGTGTTCCTTGCGCATTTAGAAGGGGTGATATCATCAGTAGATGAATTGTGTAGTCTTGAAATTACAAAGAACACACATAGTTATAGATTTAGAATAGCAGCTAGCTTACCTAAGTATAATGAAATGCTACTGGAAGAAATACTGAAGTTTTGTAACTTATTCAAGATCAAGCTAGATATAAGTAAGTCAATCAAAACTACTAGTGTAATAACATTTGAAATAGATTTGTAAGTGTGGCAATTATAACATATATTTGTTGCTCAAACCAATTAAAAACATTACATTATGGCACAGTATGATGCAAACAAACGTTACACTTGGACTCCTGAAGACACATTTACATTGTCTGGAGCTGAGTTTGGATTAATCCTTAACACTGTTAGAGCTTATTTAGCTTCAGAAGAAGCTGCAAGATTTCAATTGATGGTTCAATCAAATGATGCAATTGAAAAAGTGATGGCTAGAGCTGTAGAAGCTAACATTGTTAAAGAGGTTGAAGAACCACAACCTGCAATGCAAGTTGTAGAATAATAATGTAGCTGCTGGGTGACGAATAGCAGCTGTTTTCAAACAAAAGCACCTATCAATGATAGAAAAGGGAGTGGATTAACTTAATGATTAATCTATAAAACAATACAATGGCAACAATTAAAAAGGCTCAAAACGGACTAGCTAAAGGTTCAAAACCTGGAGAAATGAGTGGTGTAAGAATCTCTGATAAAGATGTAATGACACATCCTCAAGATTTTCAGCACTTAAAAAGTATCCCTAGATACAAAAAAATGCTAGATCCTAAGACTAACAAATACTATCCTAAAAAGAAAATGAAGAACGGTGGTTCTTTATCTAGTCTTAAAGCTTCTAACAAAAGAGCTGGTTCTGTAGATCCTAAAGGAGCATACACTAAAGTTCAAAAGAAAGCACTAGCTGGTGCTAAAGGAAAAGCTTCTCTTACTAAAGACAAACAACTTGGTGCTACAAAGATGGCTAAGTGTGGAGCTAAAATGTCTAAAAAGAAATAGTCATGGCTACTGCAGCATGGACTCGTAAAGAAGGCAAAGATCCTAAAGGTGGTCTTAACCGCAAAGGGGTAGCATCTTATAGACGTGAAAACCCTGGAAGTAAACTTAAGATGGCTGTTACAACCAAACCTTCTAAATTGAAACCTGGAAGTAAACCAGCTAACAGACGTAAATCTTTTTGCGCTAGAATGTCTGGTGTAAAAGGTCCAATGAAAAAAGATGGTAAACCTACGAGAAAAGCTCTTGCTCTTCGTAAATGGAATTGTTAACAATTAAAAAATATAAATCATGGCAGTAATTAAAAAATCTACTAAAAAACCTATTGCAAAGGCTCAGAACGGTCGTAACTTTGGTTTAGCTTTAGCTGATAAAGCTCAATCTAATTATAATCAAAATGTTTCTGATGTAAAAAGCAAAGACATGTCTTTAAATAGAAACAAAGATAACAGTGATAACTCTGTTAATACTAGAATTAAAGACAACACTGATAACTCTGACAACAGTAGAGTGAAAGACAAAAGTCATAATTCTACTGTTAATAGAACTAAAGATAATTCTAAAACTAAAGATAGTAGCAAGAATAAAGTAAAATACAAAATAGCTAAAGGTGCTATTGTTAACTTCAACACTCCTCCACAAGCTAAGAAAGGTGCTACTGTAAAAAAAGCTGCTCCTAAATTGAAAGCTGGAGGTATGATTAAACGTGCTAACGGTTCTGTGTCTAAAAGAGGCTTATGGGATAACATTAGAGCTAATAAAGGATCTGGAAAGAAACCTACAGCTGCTATGTTAAAACAAGAAAAGAAAATCAAAGCTAAAAAATAATGGCTACGCTTAAAAAGCTTATTCAGAGTGCCCCTAAAATGAGGGGCTCTTTGCCTATTAAGGCTAAGAAAGGTGCTACTATCAAAAAAGCTCAATACGGAACTAGAGAGCAAGAAGCTAGATTAGATACTTTATACACTAAAAAAGATAAAGTTGGTAACATAAGTACAAACAGGTATGTAGGTAGAATGCCCAATGGTAGTCTTGAAATGGGTAAAGTGACCAAGACTAGAAATGCTGATGGAAGAGTGCTTACTAATAAAGACGCTACTCAATCTGCTATTTTAGGAAGAAAATATACTGACGATGATATTCGTAAGTCTATGAATGAGAAAAAGAACGGTGGTAAGATAACAAAAGCTCAAGCAGGTATTAAAGTACCTGTTAAACGTAAAGTTGATTACCCAGGTTATAGACCACCACGTATTCCTTCAGATAGTTTACCTAAAAATGAGGGAAGTATTCGAAATATAAAAAAATTATATGATGATGGTGTATTTGATGGTAAGAAATCTGAAAAACCATCAAAAGCTAAAAATGGTAAGTGGATGCAGAAAGCTGCTGCTTCTATTAAGAAGCGTGGTACTGCAGGTAAATGTACTCCTATTACTAAACCAGGATGTACAGGTAAAGCAAAAACTTTAGCTAAGACATTCAAAGCTATAGCTAAAAAGAATAAGAAATAATGAACAACACTTGTCCAATACATCTTGTAGAAAAGAATGATGAGAACATGTGTCCTAAATGTTTAATTGAAAGTAATAGATAAATTATGAAAAAGATCATACAAGTATTAAAAGATTTTCACACAAGATATAATGATTCAATCACTATTATTTTAAAATTTGGTATAATGTTAGGATTTCTAGCAACTATCTATGTAGTTTTTAGACCTGATCTTAACAATCATTCAAATGTAAAGTTACCTGATGAGATTCAATGGCGCAAAGTGGGTGATACTATGGTGATCACAAAGATCAATGATAGTATCCACGTACAGTTCATTAATAAGGAGTAATGAAAGTCTGTTCTATAGGATCTTTTTGTCAGAGTTCTAAGTTGTTACAACGACTAGGATTAAAAGAAGAGTCTTATCCATTTGATTGGATACTTTCTAATTCTGAAATGGTAAAGCATTGTATAGAAGATGACTTCAAATGTTTCTTAGATAAATCACAATACACATTTATTCCAACTAGTGCCTATACACATAAAGTGTGTGGGCACAGTTATTATTCAGAGGTAGTAGATTTTACAAATGAGAATGTTCCTGGAGGTGTATTTATGCATCATGATCTTGCTCAAGATGAAGAGGATTATGCATATTTTGCAAGATGCGTTGATAGATTCAGAAAGTTAATAGCTTCTGATGAAGAGAAAGTATTTATATATTTTTGTAGAAACTACCCAAAGGATAATATTCAAAATGCTTTGTCAGAGGGATTGGAGTTTATTAAGTTTTTAGATGAGCATGTTACTAATTACAATTTAATATTCATACATCATTCAGTAGGAGAATTAAATCATTATATAGGAAGCTTTGATAATCTAAAATTTGTAACTTTGCATGCATCCCACAGTGATGGTTTACAATTCACAGAAGATTCACATAATGTGTATCTAGATAATATAATTAAAAAGTTAATAGATGAAATCAGGAAAACCTAGAAAAGCGCCAAAGGTGAAAGCACCTAATCCTAAGAAGCCAAACTTCATGAGAGAGGCTGATACACCTAGTAGATTAAAGAGTCCAATGGCTCCAATGAAACAGAAGAGGCTATCTAAATAATGAAGGTGTTAGTAATAACTCCTACATTTGGGAGGCTACCATTTTTAGGGAGATTGGTAGCAAGCTTTTTAAGTCAGACATATGATGATAAAGAATTAGTTATTATCAATGATGACAAGAATGTTAAAATAGCATGTGACATAAATAATGTAACATGTATTAACATTGATAAGAAAATACTGGTAGGACAAAAGAGAAATCTTGCTACACAGTTAGGATATTATGATCTATACATGCACATAGATGATGATGATGTCTTTCTACCAGAGAGAATATCTAATCATGTTAAAATGCACCAGGATCGTCCTGAAATAAATCTTTATAGAAACACTGCTAGTTACAGAATCTATGGTGATGCATTTGAGAGAGCTGGTGTTGATGCAGGTATGAACTTCATCTCTTATAAAAGACAAGCATGGTTTGATGTTGGAGGATGTTTTAAAGATAATAATCTTGGGGAAGATAGAGAGTTTCTAGAAAAGATGCCTAATGTTCTTCAGTTTGAAAACTTTGACCAATTAGATTGTGTATATAATTTTGGAGGAATTAATTATCACTTAAGTGTAAAAACTCCTGAAGAAGAGTTACAAAGAATTGCTCATATACAACGTGAATCGTTAAATCTTGTAAATGGTGTATTCAACATTGTTCCTGATTTTACAGAATACAATAAGTTTATTGAACTAGATAAACGATATAAAGCAATAAATACTAACGAAACCAATAACCCAATACATGTAATCCACAGAGGATTTGCAAAACTTGATTTAAAATGAGAAATGAAATAAACCAATTAACTACAGAAATTCCTTTCACTCCTATCACCTTTATGGAAATAGGTAGTAGAGATGGGCATGATACTAAAGCAGTAGCTGACTATTGGAACCTGGCTCCTGATAATTGTTACATAATAGAAGCTTATCCAGCTTTATGTGATAGAATCAAGAAAAAGTATCCAGAGTTTAATACATTTGGATTTGCTGCTTCTGATCAAATAGGAACAGTAGAATTCAATGCTGTACCTTTGACAGATCATGAGCATAACATTGGTATATCTTCTATATTAGAATGTACTGCATATGATGTACCCTCTGACAAGATAACTGTACCAACAAACACTATATCAAACTTCTTAGGTGAAATAGGTTTGTTAGGAGTAGATCTTATTAAGATAGATGTAGAAGGATTTACACAAGAAGTGTTAGATGGATTTGGAGACAAGCTTCAAAACATTAAAGCTTTACAGATAGAAACTGAAAAAACTCAATCATGGGAAAACCAAAAGGTACATGATGAGATTGTACAGTTTATGGAATCTAAAGGATTTACACTATTAAGTAAGTATGATGCATGGACAAGTCAATATGACTGTCTTTTTATAAATAATAAAGCCTCTAATTAAAGAGGCTTTTTTTATTGTCTTAAGAAACTACCAGTAGAAATGTTCTTACCATGTATATGCCATATAACCTCTTCTCGGTTATTTACAGCCATGTGCTTTAAACCAGCATCTTCCCATTTATATCTCCACATAAGATCATCATTCCAATTAACTTCATTAGGTGGTGTATTCGCAATGCAGTCAAATGCTTTCTTATTAAATGCAAATGTCATAGGCATGTGATAAAGACTATTGTTAGGATTACCTCCTAAGTTATCATAGTTACCTGATACCATCTGTATCCCATTTAGCTGATGGTTGATTCTTGTAGATACAATATCTACATCTGGATTAGCTTGAAACATCTCTACGATGTTCTTAACATAGTCTTTCTTGTATACATCATCATCGTCCATCTTAATGAACACATCATACTGGTCATAATCAGGAACACTCTTTATAGCAATCATATTATTGAAGTGTATAAAGTTGTTATTCCCTTTGTTTACAATAAGCTTATCATCTAAAAGATCATTGTATAGAGGAAGGAAGTTTTGATCCTTCCCTCCATCTGATACAATGTTTACTGTGTGTATACAATTCTCATAGGATTGATTCTTTGCATTCAACATGCATTGTCTCAACATATGAGGTCTATTGTACGAACATGTAAATATAAGTGCTTTCATTACCAGATCATGATTACATCAAATGGTGACACTAATAATACATTCTGATCGTCAGACAATGGAATTAGTGGTGCTTTTTGTAAAGCTGCTGGATCAATCAATACAACATCTCCAGGTTTAACATCCATGATAGATGTACCAACACTATGTACAGTTAACTTAGACATCTTTTTAAGCATTTCTTTTTCCAATGCTTCTTTAGTATTCTCATCTACAACAAGTTTACTTTCTTCTTTCTTTGGTATCTCTAAGTAGATACGGTTTCCTAATAATTTCATGATTATTTGTATTCAGTTATTTCAATAAATCTTTGTGCGTCCTCTGGAGTTAATTCAATTTCTGATTGTAATAATTCTGCTTTTGAGATAGCACCAACTTTATATTGTTGATTTGAAATATCATATACTTTATTAGCAATGTCTTCAGATTCTTTTATTACATTAAAAAATTTCTTATTTTTAGCATAAATTGTATATTTTATAGATAACTCTTTAATGAATTCTTGTTTATCAAGATTATATTTATCCACTTCATTTTTAATAGTGGTTTCTGATAAACGAGTTTTATCATTAGCTACATTCCATGGAACTATTTTTTGCGTTAAACTAACCCCATATCCATTATCTTTATTTATTTGTTCTTTGAACTTATAATTTGAATAATTAAGATCTATTGTTGGGTTGTTAAATCTTGTTAATATTGAACCTTTTTCTTTTACTAAATCAATCTCGATCTCTGATGATTTTAGATTCGAATTCGATTCAATAGCTTTATTTAATAAATATCTGAAATCTTCTGCATTTAATATTTGTGATGAACATAAAAATATCATAAAAACAGAAAATAATTTATTCTTAATCATTTATTTTCCTTATATAATTTAGTATTAGTTCTATTTAAAAGAACTTGATTATGAAAATAAATTAAACAGTAGGTGGTTTAAGTAAAGGGTTCATTATAAGAATAGAGTAATTTGTATAATCAGTATAAAATTCTTTGATAAAAGTAATTGTATAAAAATCACTTTCTATATTCAAATAGGAATTATGAATTTCATGTTCTAAAATACATAATGAATGATTTTTACATTTTTTTGAATTCTCATTAGTCAAGGCAGTAGTCTTTATTGATTGATTAACAATATTTTTAGACTCATTATCGTAAACTTTTTCGAATGTAAACTCATTAAAAGAATGATAAAAAATAGAGAAAAGTGCAAAAATAAATACAAATTTACGAAACGTATTTTTATTATTCATATTTATCCTTTGCCTAAATTGTATACTATTCTATATTAATATAATTAATAAATAGTTAATGTTTTAAAAAATTATTCATAAAGCAAAAATTTCTATAAAATATTTAGTTTTGACAAATTGTATTTTATAATTTTATATAAGTTTAAATCGGGGATTCTTGTCGTAATGTGAATTTAAAATTTTTATTTATTCAAGAATATATACCAATTTAGATACCATATCAATTATCTAAATACAAAATGGAAAAGAACTATAACAAAATTAGTAATTCAAATATTAAAAAATACTAAGTTATAATTCCAAAAAAACATAGTTACTTACTTTATAGTTTTTATAAATTCATAAAATTTTGTGGCAAGATACAATAAGAATGTTAATAAGTTTTATGTATTAATCTACTTTAACAAAATTATTCTATTCTAAGTTATAAAATGTATTTGAATAAAGGTTTAGCAAATGAAAAAGCTATTGTCTATAAATTTAGGTATTACCTCTATTGGTTATTCAGTTTTAAATGAACTAGATAATGATAAATACTCCCTAATTGATTATGGTGTTAATATGTTTGATACTCCTTATGACAAAGATGGAAATTCAAAAAAATTAATACATAGTCAAATTAAATCAACGAAAAAACTTTATGAATTAAGAAAAGAACGAAAAAAGAATCTCTCAAAACTTTTTGAAGATTTTGGATTTGCTAAGAAAGAAGATTTTCTAAATCAAGAAAAGGAAAATCTATTTATAAATAAATGGGGATTAAGAGCAAAAAAAGCTTTTGAAGAAAAATTAACATTTCAAGAACTTTTTTCAATTTTATATTTAATCGCAAAACATAGAGGTTATAAATCTCTTGATACAGATGATTTACTTGAAGAATTTTGTGAAAAATTAGGATTAAATCAAGAAAAAAAGAAAGATAATGGAAAAGATAATGAAAAAGATAAAATAAAACCTAAGTAAAAATAACAATAAAAAAAAAAAA
>ERZ1034361.1751-NODE-1751-length-11008-cov-15.732046_pt1 | contig 11008 bp, 8 predicted proteins | sample MGYA00520617_ERZ1034361 | MGnify/ENA primary metagenome ERZ1034361 (study PRJEB33736, sample SAMEA104284507) | Azolla filiculoides | biome: Urban; feature: Water surface; material: Ditch water | place: Netherlands | collected 2015-10-28 | depth 0-0.1 m ... | reverse complement strand
AATAAAAAATTACGCGATTGCCGTGTGCATTTAACCGATGCTAAAAATCCAAGAAGTTTAGAAAGTACGCTTTTTATTACCGAGGGAGATTCGGCTTCAGGTTCGATTACCAAAAGTCGTGATGTGAATACACAAGCGGTTTTCAGTTTACGTGGAAAGCCCTTGAATTCTTACGGAATGACGAAAAAAATCGTGTACGAAAACGAAGAATTCAACTTATTGCAAGCCGCATTAGACATTGAAGAATCGATGGAAGATTTACGCTACAACAACATCGTAATCGCCACCGATGCCGACGTCGATGGTATGCACATTCGCTTGTTGTTGATTACGTTCTTCTTGCAGTTTTTCCCAGAGTTAATCAAAGACGGACACTTGTACATTCTACAAACGCCATTGTTCCGTGTGCGAAATAAGAAAGAAACGATTTATTGCTACAGCGAAGAAGAACGAGTTAACGCCATCGAAAAACTAAAACCAAAACCAGAAATCACCCGATTCAAAGGATTAGGAGAGATTTCGCCAGATGAGTTTAAGCATTTCATAGGGCAAGATATTCGTTTAGATCCAGTCATGTTAGATAAAGCCACAACGATTGAAACTTTGTTAGAATTCTACATGGGTAAAAACACCCCAGACCGACAAGAGTTTATCATCAATAATTTGAAGGTAGAGTTGGATGTTGTTGAGAAGTAGATTATGAGATATTTAGTTTTGTTATTTATACCCATTTTCTTTTTTTCGTGTAAAAGCGAAAAAGAAGAAGCAATTGAGCTTTTTGCAAAGGAGGTTACGAAAGTGAAAATTTGGTCATATCCTGCAAGGGGTTTATGGGACGTTGAAGATGGTAAAGAAAGACAAGGAATAAAGATTCTAAACAATAAAGTCGAATTAGATACGACAAAAATAATAGACAACGTTGAATTGAATGGAAATCAAAAGAAGGAACTTTTTGCACTTTTGAAAAATGATATTTGTGGTAATTCAGGAACTCATGCAGCATGTTATATTCCAAGACATTTAATTCTTTTTTACGATAAAAATGAGAAATTAATTGGGTTTTATGAATTCTGTATTGAATGTGGTGGAAGTGTTGAAGCAGAAAGACTAAAAAATATTCCTGCTTTTTGTGTAGAAAAGGGAACTGAAATGGAGCAATTATTAAAAAGTTTTGGTTTAAAAATTGCAAGTGACAAATCACCTGAAATAAAAGAGATTGAAAAAGAATTAGGCAAACAATTACTCGGAAAATAAATAATATACTGAAAATAATTCAGCATAAAAATGAAAGACGAAGAAGATAACATCATCCCAGAAGACGATAATTTAGAGAACCAAGATCAACCTCAAAAAGAGGAAGGTTTTGAGGATATTCATGTGTCAACGGGACATCATTTTTACGAAAACAACGAAAATCCTGAGGATACCATTACCAAAGTTACAGGAATGTACAAGGATTGGTTCTTGGATTACGCTTCTTATGTAATTTTAGAGCGTGCCGTTCCAGCGATTGAAGACGGTTTCAAACCTGTACAGCGTCGTATTATGCACTCCATGAAAGAGTTGGATGACGGTCGTTACAACAAAGTGGCGAATATCATCGGGCACACCATGCAGTATCACCCACACGGAGATGCGAGTATTGGTGACGCTATGGTGAACATCGGACAAAAAGATTTGTTGATTGACTGCCAAGGAAACTGGGGAAATATTCTAACCGGTGACGGAGCCGCAGCACCACGTTACATCGAAGCTCGAATTTCAAAATTTGGTCACGATGTATTGTTCTCACCAAAAGTTACCCAATGGCAATTGAGCTACGATGGTCGTAAAAACGAACCGATTCATTTGCCTGTAAAATTTCCATTGTTGTTAGCACAAGGTGGAGAAGGAATTGCCGTAGGTTTATCAACAAAGGTTTTACCGCACAATTTCATTGAGTTAATTGATGCGTCGATTAAAATTTTGAAAGGAAAACCATTTACACTATTTCCAGATTTTCCAACAGCCGGAATTGCTGATGTTTCCAACTATAATGACGGAATGCGTGGTTCTCGTGTTCGTGTGAGAGCTAGAATCGCACCTTTAGATAAAAATACCTTGGTGATTACCCAAATTCCATTTTCAACTGATACTACCAAATTGATTGATAGTATCTTGAAAGCCAACGAAAAAGGGAAAATCAAAATCAAGAAAATTGAAGATAACACCGCTGCTGAGGTTGAAATCCTGATTCACCTACAACCTGGAACTTCACCAGACAAAATGATTGATGCGTTATATGCGTTTACTGATTGTGAATTGTCTATTGCGCCATTAGGTTGTGTGATTGAAAATTGTAATAAGCCTTTGTTTATTGGTGTTTCCGATATTTTGAAGATTTCTACTAATCGTACTTTGAATATTTTAAAACGCGAGTTAGAAATTCAATTAGACGAACTCGAAGGCAAGTGGCATTTTGCAAATTTAGAGAAGATTTTCATTCGTGAAGAAATGTACATCGACTTCAAATTGTATTCGGATAGAGAGTCGCTTTACAAATACATGTATGACCGATTTGAGCCTTTCAAAAAGATTCTAATCCGCGAAATTGAAGACGATGATTTGCAACGTTTGACGCAAATTCCAATGATTCGTATCACACGATTTGACTCAGATAAAGCAGACGATGCGATTGCGAAATTGGAAGCTGAAATCGAACAAGTGAAATTCCATTTAGATCATTTGATTGATTATGCGGTAGATTATTTCACCACTTTAAAAGACAAATACGGAAAAGGAAGAGAACGTTTAACCGAATTACGTAATTTCGATAACATTCAAGCGACAAAAGTAGTATTGCGTAACCAAAAATTCTATGTGAATAGAGAAGAAGGTTTCGTAGGAATGGGCTTGAAAAAAGACGAATACGTAGGCGAATGTTCGGATATTGATGATGTTATTGTTTTCTTACGCGATGGGAAAATGATGGTGACGAAAATCGATGATAAGAAGTTTGTTGGAAAAGACATCATTCACATAGCGGTTTTCGATAAAAATGACAAACGTACCATTTACAATATGATGTATCGCGATGGTAAAAATGGTTCTACATTTATCAAGCGTTTCAATGTTTCTGGGGTAACTCGTGATAAATTCTATGATTTAACCCAAGAAAAAGCAGGTTCAATGGTGTCGTATTTCTCAGCAAATCCAAATGGAGAAGCAGAAGTCGTTACAATTTTATTACGCCAAGTAGGAAGCGTCAAAAAACTGAAATGGGATGTTGATTTTTCCGATATTGCTATCAAAGGAAGAGCGTCTCGTGGAAATACGGTTACCAAATATCCAATCAAAAAAATTGAACTAAAAGAGAAAGGAATTTCAACTTTGCGTCCGAGAAAAGTTTGGTTTGATGATACGGTACAACGTTTAAATGTCGATGGAAGAGGCGAATTGTTAGGCGAATTTAAACCTAATGACCGCTTGTTAATCGTCAACCAATCAGGGAAACTGAAAACAATAATTCCTGAACTTTCAACGCATTTTGAAGAAGACATGATTGTGTTAGAAAAATGGAATCCAAATAAACCGATTTCGTGTATTTATTTCGATGGCGAAAAAGACAGATATTTTGTAAAACGTTTCTTAATTGAAAACGAAAATAAAGAGGAAATTTTCATAACCGAGCACGAAAAATCACAATTAGAAATCGTTTCTACCGATTGGCGTCCTGTTGCTGAGGTGATTTTTGCTAAAGTGAAAGGTGTTCAAAAAGAAAATCAAGTAATTGATTTAGAGCAGTTTATTTCTGTGAAAGGAATTAAAGCTTTGGGGAACCAATTGACTACAGATAAACTGAAGCAGATTAATTTATTAGATCCGTTGCCTTACGAAGAAGCATTAGAAGAACCAGAAACACAACAAGAAGCTTCTGATGATAATGAAAGTACTGATATCACAGATTTCAATATCGAATTAGACGACGACGGACAAATTACGTTGTCTTTAGAATAATTTATAACCTGCAAGGTTTTTTACTTTGCAGGTTTTTTTTATTGATTTTTATCATTTTTCATTCCAAATAAAACACTTAATTTCGTTCCAAATTAAAACACAACTCTTAAATGTCAACATTTCCATCAGACATTGAAATTGCGCAAAACGCAATGATGTCTCATATTAAAGATATTGCCAAAAAAATCAACATTTCAGAAGACGATTTAGAATTTTATGGCAAGTATAAAGCCAAATTACCTTTACACTTACAACAAGAAAACCCAAAAGGAAAACTGATTTTAGTTTCTGCAATGTCACCAACAAAATATGGAGAAGGTAAAACTACAATGTCGATTGGTTTAACAGATGGATTGAATTACATCGGTAAAAAAGCGATTGCCGTTTTACGTGAACCTTCACTTGGGCCAGTTTTTGGTTTAAAAGGTGGTGCTGCTGGTGGTGGTTATGTGCAAGTGTTACCAATGGAAGATATCAATTTGCATTTTACTGGCGATTTTTCGGCAATTGAGAAAGCTAATAATTTGCTTTCTGCTGTGATTGATAACAATCTGCAAAACACGAAATATTCTTTAAATCTTGACCCAAAATCAATTGCATGGAAACGTGTAATGGACATGAACGACCGTTCTTTACGTCAAATTATTATTGGAGTAGGAGCGAAAGCGAATGGTACCATGCGTGAAGACGGATTCAATATTACACCAGCTTCGGAAGTGATGGCGATCTTGTGTTTGGCAAAAGATTTAGAAGATTTGAAATTCCGTTTAGGAAATATATTTGTTGGAAAAACGTTAGATGGAAAAGCTATTTTCGCTCGTGATTTGAATGTAGTAGGAGCAATGGCAACTTTATTGAAAGACGCTATAAAGCCTAATTTAGTGCAAACGATCGACGGAAATCCAGCGATTTTACATGGTGGACCATTTGCTAGTATTGCGCAAGGCACGAATACCGCAATTGCTACAAAAATGGGATTATCGTTAGGTGATTATGTAGTTACAGAAGCGGGTTTTGGTGCCGATTTAGGTGCTGAAAAATTCTTGCATATCAAATGTGAACAAAGTGGTTTGAAACCCGATGCTGTGGTTTTAGTAGCTACGATTCGTGCCATCAAACATCACGCGGGGTTAGCTGCTGAAGATTTTAAAACGGAAAACATAAGCGCAATTGAAAAAGGCTTTTGTAATTTGGAAAAACACATCGAAAACATGCAACAATTTGGATTGAATCCTGTGGTTTGTATCAATGCTTTTCCAGATGATACGCAAGCGGAATATGATAAATTGAAAGAGCTTTGTGCTACAAAAGGAGTAACTGCTATCGTTAGTACTGCATTTGCTCATGGTGGAAAAGGTTCGGCTGAAGTAGCACAAAAAGTAGTTGAAGAAATTGAAAAAGGAACAGCCAATTACCAACCATTATACCAACCTTCGGATAGTATTGAACATAAAATTAATGTAGTTGCCAAAACGATTTATGGTGCGAATTCGGTAGAATTTTCTCCAAAATCGAAAGTGCAATTAAAAATGATTAACGATTTAGGTTTCAGCCATTTTTCGGTTTGTATGGCGAAAACACCTGCGAGTTTTTCCGATAATGAGAAATTAATTGGTCGTCCTACAAATTTTGATATTACGGTTCGTGAATTTGAAATCGCGAGTGGTGCTGGATTTATTGTACCGCTTTTAGGTGAAGTAATGCGAATGCCAGGTTTACCAGCGGTTCCGAACGCAGAACGAATTGATATTGATAATAATGGTGTGATTACTGGATTATCATAAATAAAAAAGCTCCCAAATTTGGGAGCTTTTTTATTTTATAAAATTTCGTTTTAATAAACCATACATTACGGTATCGGTAAATTCGTTGTTATAATAAAAATTCTCTTTAAAATGGGCTTCTTTTTCAAAACCAGCTTTTTGTAAAACACGTTCCGAAGCTTTATGCCTTGAGTCAATTACCGCCTCAATAGAGTGAAAATTTAAGGAATTGAAAGCAAAATTTAATAATGTTTTTACCGCTTCAGTTACATAACCTTTTCCCCAATGTTCGGGTGCAATCATGTAACCTAATTCAGTTCTATAATGTTCTGGTTGCGTTCTGTAAAAACCCATAATTCCGATGCATTTGTCACTTCCTTTTTCGGTTACAGCCCAATTGATGTCAATGTTTTCGTCTATTTTGTCGTTAATGATTTTGATGTGATTCAAAGCATCTTCAATACTTGTAGCCAATGGTCTTGGAATAAACTTCATAGTTTCTGGATTGCCTCGAAGTACTAAAATTTCTGGAGCATCATTATCTGTTAGCTTTCTAAAACATAAACGCTCTGATTCTAATATTGGAAAAGGAGAGAAGTTAAGTTGTAACATTTTATAGTTTGTATTTTGTTATTGAGTTTGCTCTTGAATTGCTTTATTGTGTTTCTTGCTAAAGAAAATCAGCATACAAATTGCACCAATAGTTGCATATAGCATATCAGATTGTGTGTCCCAAACATAGCCTTGTGTTCCTAAAAAAGCATCACCACCTTCACCTGTACAAATCGAAACGCCCCATTCTAACCATTCATATGCAGCACTAATTGCCAAACAGATTGCAACAACAATGAAGTTGAAAAATTTTTGGTTTGAAACGACCTTTTTACGAATGAATAATTCTCTCACAATCATAGCTGGAATAAAACCTTGAGCAAAATGACCTACTTTATCATAATTGTTTCGGCTTTGATTAAACGTTTCTTTTATCCATTCAAACGGTGGAACTTCAGCGTATGTGTAATGTCCGCCAAGGAATAAAATATAGCAATGAATGAGAATGAAAAAATATGTAAAATTGGTAAATTGAAAACGTTTAAAAGTAAAAGCTAGAATAGCAAAGCCTATTGCAGCAGGTAATACTTCTAAAAACCAAGTAAAATATTCCTTTGGATTAATTCCTGAAAGGATTAGTCCGATGAAAAATAACGGAATAAAGATTTGTGGTTGTTTCATTAGAATAGGTTTGTTTTTTTCTTTAAAAATAATGCGCTTATCAATGAAAAAACAATTCCTAAAGGTAAAATTTCCATATATGTAAATAAGATCACCCAAATTGGATTCTTGTACATTTCTTTAAAAGAGTTCATTTCTTCGGTTACTTTTGCAACTTCTTCTGGACTTGCTTTTTGAATAGCCATATTAGTATAATGTTCGGCAAAATTTGGGAAATAATTATAAAGTATAATTAGCCAAACTAAAACGTAAATTGTTGAAATAATGAAAGTTATAAAAAATCCGGTCCTAAAAGCTTTTCCAAAAGAAATTACTCCATGATCTGCATCTCGCTGTTGTTTAATTCCCCATATCACAAAGAAAAAAGCAAGAATCATCCCAGAAAATCCAACCATCATACTTACTTCTTTTTCTGGATTTGCTTTCATATATATAGTAACAAATGCCAGTAATGCAGAAACAATAATGCTTCCAAATAATGCGTTTTTTAATACAATCTTGTTCATAATAATGCGTTTTTGGTTAGTTATTCAAATTTAGTAATTTATAATTAGAAACATGTTTAACAATGAAAATCATTTTGCTTAATGGTTTTTGACAGACTTTAAGGCAAAAAAAATCCTCAAGATTATTGAGGATTTTATATGTTGTTTTGAAAATTAATCTTCAATAATTGCAACGTTTATTGGGATAACATATGAGCAATTAACTGGTTTACCATTTGAATAAGCAGGAATAAAAGTTATATTTTTTTTAATAATACTCATAACACGAACAGCTTCCATGTCATATTCAAAATAACCGCTAGAGCGTAGAATATTTTTGGTTTCTAATTTTCCGGTTTTATTGATGTTTAGATTAAGAAAAAGTTTTAATTGAGGAACACCAATAGTTCTATATTCAGGTACGTTATAATTATTTCTAACTTTATTTAAAATGATATTTTGAAAACATTTGTTCACATCTAATTCAGAATTGATGCACGATTCATGAGATGGAGCGGATTCAATTATTTTTGTCTCTTCAATTGTTGTGTTTTCAACTTTTGTCTCTTCAACTTTTGTAGTCTTTGATTCATCAGTTTTCTGTTTATTTGAAGCGGTTTGCTTGGTTAAAAATGGTTTGTATAAAGAATCAATTTTTTGTAATCGGCATATATAATAGTTATCTAATAACTCAAATTCTTTTTTATTTAATTTTAAGGCATAAAAAGCGCTATTATTTTTACTAATTGAGTTATATAATTCAGACAATTTTTCTATACTTGATTGTAAAGAATCATTCTTGGTTATTTCTTCGGAAATTAAAAAATTTTCAATTTCATCAAAAACAATATCTTGTGTTGCAAATGCTTTAGCTAATTCTTTATTTTTTATTTTTTTTATGTCGTTTATTACATTTTTTTCCTGCGCTATTGAAACGATTGATATGGCTAATAGGACTAATAAAAATAGTTTTTTCATAATTTTAATTGGTTTTTTATTAAAAGAGATATTAATCTTTAAACATATTTTCAATGTTTTTGATACTTGGACTAATGTCAAAGTATAATCCATCTATTTTAAACTTATTTTCTTTTACTTTGAGATAGTCATATTGACCAGCAATGAGACTTTGGCTGCCACCAAATTCGAAACCAATTATATTCAAAATATCATATTCGTGTGAAACATTAATTACGTAAATAGCATTTTCTTTGCTAGTACCATCACCACTACTTAAAATAGCATCTACAATTATAGTAAACTGAGTTAGTTTTTTCATATAATTATCTTTCTCTTGCATTTTTTCATAAGCATAGAGTTGATAATTTAATACTCTTAAGTCAAATGGATTTTCAGATAAAATTTGATTACCAAATTCTATAATTTTTTTAAAATCATCTATCGAATAATCTTCTTTATTTAGAATATTCATTAAACTATCATTTGCCTTATTATGATAACTGCTTGAATATTCTTTTTGAAAAGAAAAGCCATAATATAAATGTCTTTTTTCTTCTAAAGTCATAGTAGAATCTGAAGAATTGAATTTTTCTTTAAGTTTTTCATAATAATAACTTGAAGATTTTTTTTCAATTTCTTTTTCAATTTTGTTATAGTTTGGTTTTTCAAACTTTAATTCTTGTGAATAAGCTGTAAAAGATAGAATTGTCAATACGAGGGTAAGAAGTTTTTTCATAATATGATTTTATGTAGTAAACCTAAATAAAAAAATCATTTTTTTCAAGCTTTAGTTGATAAAAAAAATCCCAATAGACATAATAATCTATTGGGACTAACTAAACAAACCTAATTTATGAAAAAAACTACTTACTTTAATTAATTTTGGTTTCTGAATACCAATTGCCCATCAAAACTATCTAACAAAATGATGCTGTCAACAGTAACTTTACCAGCCAAAATTTCTTTAGAAAGTTGATTTAGCACTTCTCGTTGAATTACTCGTTTTACTGGTCTAGCACCATATTGTGGGTCAAAACCTTTTTCTGCCAAGTAATCAATTGCTTCAGGCGTGGCATCCATTGTGATTTGCTGATGTGCCAACATTTTAATAACACTTTTTAATTGTAAGCCAACAATCTCTTTGATATTTGCATTGGTTAGAGGTGTAAACATTACAATTTCGTCAATTCTATTGATAAATTCTGGACGAACAATTTGTTTCAATAAGCCCAAGACTTCTACTTTTGCAGCTTCTGTTGCGGCATCAACAGAACCTTTTAAGTTTTCGAATTTCTCCTGAATTATACCACTTCCCATATTAGAAGTCATGATGATAATCGTGTTTTTAAAATCTGCCACACGACCTTTGTTATCAGTTAATCTGCCTTCGTCCAAAACTTGTAATAAGATATTGAACGTATCAGGGTGTGCTTTTTCAATTTCATCTAACAATACTACAGAATATGGTTTTCTTCTTACAGCTTCTGTTAATTGTCCACCTTCATCATAGCCAACATAGCCTGGAGGCGCACCTACTAATCTGCTAACTGAATGACGCTCTTGATATTCACTCATGTCAATTCTGGTCATAGCGTTTTCATCATCAAATAAATATTCGGCTAAAGCTTTGGCTAATTCTGTTTTACCAACACCGGTTGTTCCTAAGAATAAAAACGAACCAATTGGTTTTTTCATATCTTGTAATCCTGCACGACTTCTACGAACAGCATCGCTCACGGCTTCAATAGCTTCTTCTTGTCCAACAACTCTTCTGTGTAATTCTTCTTCTAAACGAAGTAATTTTTCTCTTTCGCCTTGTAACATTTTCATTACAGGAATTCCTGTCCATTTTGCTACGACTTCTGCAATATCTTCTCGAGTAACTTCTTCTTTAATTAAAGAAGTTCCTGCTTGGTTTTCTGCTAATTGAATTTGTAATGTATCTAAACGCTCTTGTGCTTCTTTGATTTTTCCATAACGAATTTCGGCTACTTTTCCATAATCGCCATTTCGCTCGGCTTGTTCGGCTTCGATTTTGAAATCTTCAATTTCTTGTTTTACGTTTTGAATATTGTCTACAACATCTTTCTCTGATTTCCATTTGGTGAAAATTTCGTTGCGTTCTTCTTTTAAGTTAGCTAAATCTAAGCCAAGTACTTTCAATTTAGTTTCATCATTTTCTCTTTTAATAGCTTCAATCTCGATTTCCAATTGCATGATTTTTCTATCCAAAACATCTAATTCTTCTGGTTTTGAATTGATTTCCATGCGTAATTTTGAAGCCGCTTCGTCCATTAAATCGATAGCTTTATCTGGAAGAAAACGATTAGTAATATAACGTTGCGAAAGTTCAACAGCTGCAATAATAGCATCGTCTTTGATGCGCACTTTGTGATGTGTTTCATATTTTTCTTTAATACCACGCAAAATAGAAATTGCACTTTCGGTATCAGGTTCATCGACTAAAACTTTTTGGAAACGTCTTTCGAGTGCTTTGTCTTTTTCGAAATATTTTTGGTATTCGTCTAAAGTGGTTGCGCCAATGGCACGTAATTCACCACGAGCCAAAGC
>ERZ1034361.1747-NODE-1747-length-11019-cov-4.288887_pt1 | contig 11019 bp, 10 predicted proteins | sample MGYA00520617_ERZ1034361 | MGnify/ENA primary metagenome ERZ1034361 (study PRJEB33736, sample SAMEA104284507) | Azolla filiculoides | biome: Urban; feature: Water surface; material: Ditch water | place: Netherlands | collected 2015-10-28 | depth 0-0.1 m ... | reverse complement strand
GACGGCTCATTGTCAAAAATCGATCGTATTCCACAAGACTTGCGTGATTTATATGCAACAGCGTTTGAGGTGGAGCCAAAATGGTTGGTTGAGGCAGCTTCACGTCGTCAAAAATGGATTGACCAAGCGCAGTCACTCAACATTTACATGGCTGGTGCCTCAGGTAAGAAATTGGATGACACCTACAAGTTAGCTTGGTTACGTGGTTTAAAAACAACATATTACTTGCGCACAATTTCTGCTACTCACGTTGAGAAATCAACAGTGAAGGGTGGCGCATTGAACGCAGTTTCAAACGGTGATCCAACTTTGTCAGCAGCTCCGGCAGCAGTTGAAGCGGATGGTCCGGTTTGCACGATGCGTCCTGGCGATGCTGGTTTCGATGAATGCGAAGCTTGCCAATAAGTCGTATAGTGAACGTTAAGAACAATTGCAGTTAAAAATAATTTGGAGAAGACATTATGTTGAATTGGGATGAAGAACCGGCAGCAATGCCAGTTGCTAGCGCAGCTCCCGTGATCACGCCATCAGCAGCGGTAGAAAGCAATTTATTGCCTAACCGTCCGATGCCATTGCCAATGGCATCTGCTTCAGCGCCATCAGCAAGTATTAACCCTGATGAAGATGCGGCAGCTCGTCGTGTGAACGTAGCTGATAAGCGCATCATCAATGGTTCTACTGACGTTAACCAGTTAGTACCATTTAAATATAAATGGGCTTGGGAAAAGTATTTATCTGGTTGCGCAAACCACTGGATGCCTCAAGAGATCAATATGACGCGCGATATCGCGCTTTGGAAAGATCCTAATGGCTTAACTGAAGATGAGCGTCGCATCATCAAGCGTAATCTTGGTTTCTTCACGACAGCAGATTCTTTGGCGGCAAATAACATTGTTTTGGGAACTTATCGCCACATTACTGCCCCAGAATGCCGTCAATATCTATTGCGCCAGGCGTTTGAGGAGGCAATTCACACCCACGCTTATCAATATATTGTGGAATCACTAGGCTTAGATCAGAGTGAAATCTTTAATGCGTACAACGAGATTGAGTCTATTCGCGCTAAAGATGAGTTCTTAATTCCTTATATTGATGTATTAACTAACCCTAATTTCAAAACTGGAACATTAGAAACTGACCAAACTTTGCTGCGATCACTCATTGTTTTTGCTTGCGTGATGGAAGGTTTGTTCTTTTATGTTGGTTTTACGCAAATACTTGCAATGGGTCGTCAAAACAAAATGACGGGTGCTGCTGAGCAGTATCAATACATCCTTCGCGACGAGTCTATGCACTGCAATTTTGGTATCGATTTGATTAATCAAATCAAGCTGGAGAACCCGCAGTTATGGACTTCCGCGTTCAAAGACGAGATCAAATCGATCTTCGAAAAAGCGGTCGAATTAGAGTACCGTTATGCAGAAGATACGATGCCTCGCGGAGTGCTCGGATTGAACGCTCCGATGTTCAAAGGGTACCTAAGATACATTTGTAATCGCAGATGTTTGCAAATAGGACTTGACGCGATGTTCCCAAATGAAGAGAATCCATTTCCATGGATGTCAGAAATGATTGATCTGAAAAAAGAACGAAACTTTTTTGAGACACGCGTTATTGAGTATCAAACCGGTGGTGCGCTTAGTTGGGAGTAGTAAGACGGAAGTAAAGCGCACAACTGGCTAAATAGGAGATTAGACGGTTGGATAGTTTTAGAAGTCAGCAAAACCAGACTCAAATCCGAAAACCCTTGCTCAAGGGTGCCTGGGCTATTCTCTCTATTTTTTCCAGCGCATTTAAGAAGCCGTTGTCCTTCGGGGCCACGGCTTTTTTTCCAAGATTCATTAGCGTGCAGCACTTAGCATCAAGCCGCGCGCCGATGAATGGCTCGCTCGTCAGATCCAAAAGGTTGCAAAACCAGGCGGAAATGAGTGGTCGGGTCTTCTTAATGTAGTTTGTACTAATCCTCACGTGAAGGAGCATTACTATGGCAACTGCCAAGAAAAAACCTGCTGCAAAGAAACCAGCTGCTAAGAAAAAAGTAGCTGCTAAGAAGCCTGCTGCTAAAAAAGTAGCTAAGAAGAAGCCTGCTGCTAAAAAAGCTGCTGCTAAAAAGCCAGCTGCTAAAAAAGTAGCTAAAAAGAAGCCAGCTGCTAAAAAAGTAGCTCGTAAAGCTGTTGCTAAAAAGCCTGCTGCTAAGAAAGTAGCTCGTAAAGTAGCAAAAAAAAAGTAAGTAAGCCTGCGGCGAAGAAAGCGGGCAAGGCTGTAAAAAAGCCCGCGGCTAAAAAAGCTGCTGCTTCAACTACGTTGAATCCAGCTGCTGCTTGGCCCTTCCCAACTGGCACACGTCCATAAGCTCTGCTTGTAGGCGGGTGAAGTTCAAAGGGATCTCTCACGAGATCCCTTTTTTATTATTACTTCTGAGAATTATTGGATTTAGAGGGCAAATCCAAAGGCAGATTTGAACTGACTGGCGATTTCATCTTTGCTCATTTGGTGATTTTGTGGTCCCTGATGGGTGATTTTGATCGAACCCATCAAACTAGCTAGTCGACCAGTAGTTTCCCAGTCCATGCCATTTTCCAATCCAAACAGCAAGCCACCGCGGAATGCGTCACCACATCCGGTTGGATCAACCACTTTTGCTGCTGGCACTGGTGGAATTGCGATACATTTGCCTTCAAAGTAGATATCTGCGCCTTCAGCACCCTTGGTAACGATTAATGCTTTCACCCTTTCAGCTACTTTGGCCAGGCTCAAGCCAGTTCTTTGAGAAAGCATTTCGCCTTCATAGTCATTTACGGCAAGATAGCTCGCAATATCAACCAGCTCTAGTAGTTCTGGACCATTAAACATAGGTAATCCCTGTCCTGGATCAAATACAAATGGAATATCTGCATCAGCTAGCTGATGGCAGTGCTCCCACATTCCTTGACGGCCGTCTGGGGCGACGATGCCAAACTTTGCAGCACCTTTGGCATTCTTGCTGCGCTCCGCAATGACTTCTGAAACTTGGTTGAGGTGGGATTCACCCATAGCACCCGGATGAAAGGCGGTAATTTGATTATTGGCTTGGTCAGTAGTGATCATGGCTTGAGCTGTGAACGCTTGCTCAATCTGGCGGATATGCGTCGCATCAATCTTGAGTTGCTTGAGGCGATCAAGATAAGGGGCTGCATCACCACCCACCGTTGCCATGATGATGGGGTCACCACCCAGAAGGCTGAGGTTGTATGCGATATTGCCAGCACAACCACCGAATTCACGGCGCATTGTAGGAACCAGGAATGCAACGTTAAGGATATGAATCTGCTCTGGAAGAATTTGATCGGCAAATTTGCCTTCAAAGTTCATGATGGTGTCGTAGGCGATAGAACCGCAGATCAAGCTGGCCATAAATAATTACTTTCTAATAAAAATCGATTGGAATGAATGTATTTTCGAATTTACAGTCTATTTTTCAGGGTAAAAAACTCTGACACGATAGCCTGCAGCATTTTGCGGGAGAGAAATCGGGAATTCAGCGGAAATAATTTCGCCAGAGGGTGCGCCTTGACGTAAAAAATTGGGGTGCGACTCTTGCCAAAGTATCGGCAGCCACTCTTGTGGAGAAAATTGAATCGTTTTGATCGGCAATTCCTCTGCGTCAGTGAGAGAAATTTCCAAATTCGGAAATAAAACAGGTAGCGCAAGACGATTTTGTATTTCCACTTGCAACACAGATTGATTTGAAGGGTTTTTAAGGCCCTCTCGCGCGTTTTCAGGCAAAAGAGTGACTGAAGTTATTTTCCAAGCAGCAAAATCGCTCAGAGAGCGATCTGCGCACCCTAGTGCACGACACAGTTGTGCATCAAATTTCTTTAAAAGAGAGAATGCACTTGTTGCAAACGCAGAAGAGCTGCCATCAACACGCGTTGCTAATCTTGGGAGCAGGGAATTTCTAGAGAGGTGCTCGCCAACAATCAGGAGTAATAGGAAAGCAAGGCTGAGAAGAATTAATTTAAGACTTTTTTTTTGAGCCGGCACTACTGTGTCTTTGCGATTACTAAGCAAACTCGCTGCATCAACCTGCTTAGCTAGCGTGCCATGTAAACAGACCCAGCCCTCACTTTCTTTCCAAACGGAAAGGCTTAACCATTGGCTATAGGTGGCAATAACTTCTTCTGCTTGGCGCGCAAGCACGCCCGAGAGCACAATTTTTCCACCGGGGCGCATCTTGTTTACTAGGGCAGGCGCTAAAACTTGTAGTGGGTTAGCCAAAATATTGGCCATCACGATGTCGTATTTGGTTTCTGCGGCGAGTTCTGGCGCATTTTCATTGGGCAGAACAAAACGAATGATTGTCTTGTTGATTTCTGCATTACTGCGGGCTGCAACCATCGCTTGCGGATCAATATCAGTGCCCACAACGGGTTTGCAACCCAGTTTCGCGGCGGCAATCGCCAGAATTCCGGATCCACAACCGTAATCGAGCAAACTTTGATTCGCTAGCTGCGTATTTTGTTCAAGCCAAAGCAAACAAAGATGTGTAGTAGGGTGACTGCCAGTACCAAAGGCGAGGCCCGGATCTACTGCTAAGCAAATTGCATTAGGGTCCGTAGGAGCTTCATGCCAAGAGGGTACTACCCAAATCCGCTCACCAATTTGAATTGGGGCAAATTGACTTTGCGTTAAGCGAACCCAGTCTTGTTCCTCAACAATCTTTTCTTGCGGGGCTGGAAGATGAAATCCAGCTTCTTGAAGCGATGCAAGTAACTCTGGAATGAAATTCACTGCATCAGAATCATCAATTTCTGGATTAAATAGGGCAGTTACAGAAGATCGGTCCCAGGCTTGAACCTCTGGTGAGAGCCCTGGTTCGCCATAAAGTGGGTTTTCATCATAGCCACCCGCAGCATCGTCTTCAACAGTGACGGAGAGTGCACCCACTTCCAGCAATGCATCACCTAAAGGCTCGGCAATTTCTGCTGGTACCGTGAAAACGAGTTCACGATAGGACATGCTGACTCCAAACGAGCATCAATTAACCTAAGACTTCGGGTTGCCGCGACTAGCAGCTTGCTCTTCGAGGCGATGCTCTAGATAGTGAATGCTGGTTCCGCCTTCCATGAAGTTCGGATCGAGCATGAGTTCACGATGCAGAGGTACGTTGGTTGTAATGCCATCAATCACCATCTCAGAAAGCGCAATCTGCATACGACGAATCGCTTGTTCGCGAGTATTGCCATAAGAAATCAGCTTGCCGATCATCGAATCGTAATTGGATGGCACCACATAACCGCTATAGGCATGTGAGTCAACACGAATTCCAGGGCCGCCTGGCATATGGAATGAACCAATCTTTCCTGGGCTTGGTGTGAACTTGAATGGATCTTCCGCATTCAGACGACATTCAATGGCATGACCACGGAAAACAATGTCTTTCTGGCGATAACTGAGTTTTAAGCCAGCAGCAATGCGAATTTGTTCCTGAACAATATCCACGCCAGTAATCATTTCGGTAACTGGGTGCTCTACTTGAACGCGGGTGTTCATTTCAATGAAGAAGAATTCCCCGTCTTCGTATAAGAATTCAAAAGTACCAGCACCACGGTAACCAATTTTTCTACAAGCTTCTGCACAGCGTTCACCGATCTTTGCGATTAAACGGCGATCAATGCCGGGAGCCGGAGCCTCTTCGATCACTTTTTGGTGGCGACGTTGCATTGAGCAATCACGCTCACCCAACCAAATGGCATTGCCATGGGTGTCGGCCAAAATCTGGATCTCTACATGGCGAGGTTTCTCAAGAAACTTCTCCATATAGACCTCAGGGTTGCCAAAAGCGCGACCAGCTTCTTCTTTAGTCATATTGACTGCATTCAGAAGGGCGGCTTCAGTGTGTACTACGCGCATACCGCGACCACCACCACCACCAGCAGCTTTAATGATGACTGGATAGCCAACACGCTTTGCTGTAGTAATAATTTCTTTTGGATTGTCAGGCAATGCGCCTTCAGATCCAGGAACGCAAGGTACACCCGCTTTAATCATGGCGCGCTTGGCTGAAACCTTATCGCCCATCAGGCGAATTGAAGCGGCAGTTGGGCCAATGAATGCAAAGCCCGATTTCTCAACACGTTCAGCAAAGTCAGCATTCTCAGAGAGAAAGCCGTAGCCTGGATGGATCGCCTCAGCATCAGTCACTTCCGCCGCCGAAATAATGGCTGGCATATTGAGATAGCTGAGTGGTGAAGGAGCGGGTCCAATACAGACGGCTTCGTCTGCAAGCTTCACGTATTTAGCTTCTTTGTCTGCAGTCGAATAGACCACTACAGTTTTAATTCCCAACTCGCGACATGCGCGTTGGATACGGAGAGCAATTTCTCCGCGATTGGCAATCAGAATCTTATCGAACATGTCGGCTCTGAGTTAAGTAACGGTGGATTGGAATAGATCTAAAGGAGATCTATTAAGCGATGATGAATAGCGGCTGATCAAACTCAACGCCTTGGCCGTTTTCACACAGAATTTGCTTGATGACACCGGCTTGCTCAGATTCGATCTCATTGAGAAGCTTCATCGCTTCAATAATGCACAGTGTTTGACCCACTTTGACTGTATCGCCAACTTTGACAAAGTCTGGCGACTCAGGATTTGGTGCGCGATAGAAAGTGCCGACCATTGGTGAGCGAGCTACAAAACCAGTTTCAGCAGGCGTTTCTTCGGCGGCTGGAGCGGCAGCAGGCGCGGCTACGGGAGCAGCTTGCATTGCTTGAACCGGTGCTGGATTGGCGTAAACCACTTGACCAGCCGGAGCTGGAGATCCGGCATTCACAATGCGAACACGATCTTCACCTTCATTTACTTCTAATTCAGAAATTCCTGATTCAGAAACGAGGTCGATTAGGGTTTTTAGTTTTCTCAAGTCCATGGAAAGGCTTCCTCTCTTGTAATTCTTAATTAATCTTTATTTTTGTAAACGTGCGATTGCTGCTTGTAAGGCCAGTTCATATCCAATCGCCCCTAGTCCGCAGATCACGCCAGTGGCGATATCTGATAGATAGGAATGTTTGCGGAATTCTTCGCGCTGATGAATATTGGATAGGTGTATTTCAGTGAATGGGATGGCAACCCCAGCCAAGGCATCGCGTAAGGCAACGCTAGTGTGGGTAAAGGCGCCTGGATTAATGATGATGAAATCCACCCCGTCTTGTTTGGCTTTTTGAACTCGGTCAATTAGCTCGCCTTCATGATTGCTTTGGAAGGTAGATAGATCGACTGAGTGAGTCTTGGCAATTGCGCCAAGCTTTGTATGAATATCTTCTAGGGTAGTTTTACCGTAAACCTCTGGCTCACGGGTGCCCAACAGATTGAGGTTGGGGCCTTGGATAACGAGAATTGAAGTATTTTTCGACATAAATCGATATTTTTAGAGGCAGTTAAGTTTAATTACGTTAATAAAGCATTTCTCTAAAACTGCTTACTTCATGAAGAATTCCCTTCACCAAGTACAGGGAAAGTATACCCCCAGAATCTCGTGTCAAGTCCAAAAAATGGAGGATAAATAAGCTATTTTTTATGATTTTAAGAGCAGATATTGCAAAATTCAGGTAAGGAATACCCCATACTTGACCACATAATAGCTATTGAATAGCTCTTAAAAATCCTTATAAAGCTGATTTAATGGCTTTTCTGAGCTCTTCTTCGCTTATCTTCCCTAATTTGCTGCTAGTGGACTTACCTTGAGCATTAATGATGATGGTGTACGGAAGAGCGCCTTGGCTATTTCCCATTTGCTTGGAAAGATTGCTGCCTTCTAGTCCACCAATCACGATGGGGTAGGAAACTGGGGTTTTTTCAAGGAATTCACGAATATTAGAGGGTGAATCGATGCCAATGCCGACAAATAAGACATTTTGAGCCTTAAATTCTGCTTGTAATTTGTCCAAAGTCGGCATTTCTTCGACGCAAGGGGGGCACCAAGAGGCCCAAAAGTTCACCACGAGGACTTTTCCTCGCCATTGCTCGGTATCAGCTGATTTTCCATCGGGCGTTTGCCATGGGTTGGCAAAAAAGGCCTTGATAGCGGGGTCGCTTGCGAGCCCTGTTTTGTAAATCCATTGCGAAGTCAGGACTCCCGCAAGGAGTGCTGCGAGACTAATTGCGATGATGCTAATCCACTGTCTTCGGTTCATTGCTACTCCTTAGCTAAAATTCCCCAATGCATATTCATATCTTGGGCATTTGCGGTACTTTCATGGGCGGCATTGCCGCAATCGCTCGGCAGGCCGGACATCGCGTAACTGGCTGTGATGCCAACGTGTATCCACCAATGAGTACTCAGCTTGAAGCGCAGGGCATTGAGCTCATCGAGGGATTCTCGCCCGACCAATTATTACAGTTTGAGACGATGCCGGATTTATTTGTAATCGGCAACGTCGTTTCTCGTGGCAATCCGCTGATGGAAGCCATCCTTAATGAAGGCCTTCCTTATACGTCTGGACCACAGTGGCTTGGTGAACAAGTATTGTTTGATAGGCATGTATTGGCGGTTGCTGGTACGCACGGCAAAACGACCACCTCTGCTATGTTGGCTTGGATTTTGGAATTTAATGATTACAAGCCAGGTTACTTAATTGGTGGAGTGCCATTGAATTTCACGGTATCGGCTCGCTTAGGCGAGAGTAAATACTTTGTGATCGAAGCAGATGAATATGACACAGCGTTTTTTGATAAGCGCAGTAAGTTTGTTCACTATCGTCCGCGCACTGCTTTGTTAAATAATCTCGAGTTTGATCATGCCGATATCTTTGCTGATCTTGCTGCAATCGAAACGCAGTTTCATCATTTGGTGCGCACGGTGCCAGGCAATGGTTTGGTGGTCGCGAATGGCGAAGAGCCAGCATTGGAAAGAGTCATCGCGCGAGGTGCTTGGGCGCCTGTTGAAAAGTTTGGCCAAGATAAAAATAATGCCTGGTCTTTAATTTCTCAAGCGGCGGATGGCTTTATTGTTTTGCATGATGGCAAAGAAGTTGCAACAGTCGCCTGGGCTCCAGACTCTGGCGTCATGGGTCGACATAATCAGCTCAATGCATTAGCGGCGATTGCCTCAGCTAATCACATTGGCATTTCACCGGCTGATGCAGCGCGTGCACTTGCCGAGTTTAAGAATGTGAAGCGTCGTTTAGAAACCATTGGCGTAGCAAATGAAGTAACGGTCTACGATGATTTTGCACACCACCCCACAGCAATTATTACTACGGTGGATGGCTTACGTCGCCGTGTAGGGCAGTCTCGAATTTTGGCAGTCTTGGAGCCTCGTTCTAATACGATGAAACTCGGAGTGATGAAGGCGCAACTACCAAATAGCCTAGAGGCAGCCGATAAGATTTTTGCTTATGGCGCTAGTGCTGGTAAAGATTCTTTAGGTTGGGATTTAAACGAGGTCTTAGCCCCATTAAATGCAAAGAGTGACAATCGTGCTGCAGCCTTTGATGATCTATCTGCTTTGGTCAAAGCTGTTGCAAATGAAGCAAAGCCTGGCGATCACATTTTGGTGATGAGTAATGGTGGTTTTGGTGGCGTGCATCAAAAAATATTGACTGCAATACAAGAGAAAGCAAAGCAATGACTATGAGATTGAAAGATAAAGTCGCCATCATCACTGGCGCTGCGAAAGGCATTGGCTTTGCAACTGCAAAACGTTTTGCGCAAGAAGGTGCAAAAGTCATGATTGCCGATGTTAACCCTGAGGCTGTTAAGGCTGCGGTTGATCTTATTCCGGGTTCGGAAGCTTTTGTCGTGAACGTGACTGATCGTGCAAGCGTTGAAGCGGCTGTTGATCAAATCATGCAGCGTCACGGACGTATTGATATCTTGATTAACAATGCTGGCATCACACAAGATGCACGCTTGGTCAAAATGACGGAAGCGCAATTTGATACGGTGATTGATGTCAATTTGAAGGGTGTATTCAACTGCACACAGTTGGTGGTGCCACACATGTTAGAGGCAGGCAAAGGTGCTGTCGTCAATGCTTCAAGCGTTGTCGGTATTTATGGAAACTTTGGTCAGACAAATTACTCTGCCACGAAATTTGGTGTCATTGGTTTTACTAAAACTTGGGCACGTGAATTGGGTGCAAAAGGTATTCGGGTAAATGCAGTGTGCCCAGGCTTTATTGCTACTGAGATGGTCAAAGCTATGCCAGAAAATATTCTGAAAGATATTGAAAGGCGTAGCTGGCTTGGTCGCTTAGGTACTCCAGAAGAAATGGCGAACGTGTATTTATTCTTAGCGAGCGATGAAGCCAGTTATGTCAATGGCGTAGCACTTGAGGCCAGCGGCGGGATCTCTCTCTAAGCATGCATCTTTTATATGAAGAGGGTGGTGACATCAAGGTCGCCACAGTCCAGTCTGCCTCGGGCGCTGGAGATGCTGAATCTTGGCAGGCGACGAGCCTGTCTGGGAAAAAGATCAAACTAAAAGCCAAAGAAGTTTGGCTACGTTTTGAAAAGCCAGAACCGCAAGCCTTAATGGATGAGGCAAATACTTTATCTAAAGAGATTGATCTGCAGTTCTTATGGGACTGTGCGCCTGATGAAGAATTTGGTTTGGTGGATGTTGCTCAAGAATACTTTGGCGCACAAGCCAGCATCCCGCAACAGACGGCATTAGCCATTGCCTTACAAGGTGCGCCGGTATTTTTCCGTCGCAAAGGGCGCGGACGTTTTCAAAGGGCGCCCCTAGAACAGTTGCAGGCTGGTCTGGCTGCGCTCGAGCGCAAGCAAAAAGAATTAGAGCAGCAGGCTGCGTGGCAAAAGGAGTTGGTAGCTGGCGTATTTCCAGAAACTCTCCAGTCTCAAGCAAATCAACTCCTGTTTTCTCCGGATAAAAATACCTCAGCCTACAAAGCATTGATTGCAGCGTGTACCGAATCAGGAGAATCGCCTGCCCAATTGATGATCCGCTGTGGTGCGATTGATTCGCCTTTGCAATATCACCAGGGGATGTTCTTAAAGGCTCATTTCCCTCGGGGTG
>ERZ1034361.1745-NODE-1745-length-11044-cov-3.038206_pt1 | contig 11044 bp, 14 predicted proteins | sample MGYA00520617_ERZ1034361 | MGnify/ENA primary metagenome ERZ1034361 (study PRJEB33736, sample SAMEA104284507) | Azolla filiculoides | biome: Urban; feature: Water surface; material: Ditch water | place: Netherlands | collected 2015-10-28 | depth 0-0.1 m ... | reverse complement strand
CGCGACTTTTCTGTCAAGTTGCGTGCTGTGCGTCAAACAGCCTGATTTTCAACGCACACTTGCAGACAGGGCCTTCGTGAACTGACCCCAGTAAGTTGGACAGTCGAATAGGCCGGTTAAGCCTTCAAGGGCTGATTTCTGTATTGCACAGGACTCAGCCCTTTTAATTTGCTCTTGATGCGCTCGTGGTTGTAATAGTGAATGTACTGGCGTAAGCCATCTTCAAGCCTGTCGATGTTCTCGAATTTGTTCAGATAGAAGAACTCCGATTTCAATGTGCCGAAGAAGCTCTCCATTGTCGCGTTATCCAAACAATTGCCCTTTCGAGACATACTCTGGGTCAAACCGCTATCGGCCAACTGGCGACGCCAAGCGATCATCTGATACTGCCAGCCCTGATCCGAATGCACCAGCGGAGCATCCCCTGCCTTTAGCCTCGCCAATGCTTTTTTGAGCATGTTGCTTACCAACGGCATGTGTGGTTGCCTTTGCGTCTCGTAAGCCACGATTTCCCCGTTGTACAGATCCAGCACTGGAGATAGGTAAAGCTTGTCACCTCTGACGTTGAACTCCGTCACATCCGTCACCCACTTTTGATTGGGACGATCCGCCTTGAACTGTCGATTCAGTACATTGGGCACATGGACATTGAACTGCCCTCGGTAAGAGCGGTACTTCTTGGGGCGAACCATTGACTTCAGACCCAACAGCTGCATCATCCGCTGCACCGTCTTGTGGTTAACCAGCGAGCCCAGCTGACGCAATTCATCCGTGATCCGCCGATAGCCATAGCGGCCCTTGTGGCGCTCGTAAATAGCGCCAATGCTGGCTTTAAGCTCAGCGTACCTGTCACCGGCTTGCTGCACCTTGGCTTGGTAATAGAACGTGCTGCGCGAGAGCGCCGCGACTTCGAGCAAGGTGCTAAGGGCGTGTTGTTGCCTCAGTTCGATCACCGCTTGCGCTTTGACGGCGCAGCCTGTTTCTTTGCCCGAACCAAGGCATCCAACTTTTTTAGGTAGGCCACCTCCGCACGCAAGTGCTCGTTTTCCTTGCGCAGATCCTCGACTGTCCTTGTATCTGGTGCCTGCTGTGCCTCAAGCGTAGGTGAGTGGGGTGTTTTCATCTTTTTCGGGCGTCCTCGGGGCTTTGGCATCAGTCCATCTACGCCTTCCTCATGGTACAGGCGCAACCACCCAGAAACGACCCCAGCTCCGCCTCTCAGATCAAACAGCACTGCAGCTTGAGAACAAGACAGCTCTTGATGCCGCATCTGCTCCAGGACAGAAAGCTTGAACTGAGGACTGTAATGACTTAATTTAGAGCGTAATGCCGCATCACCGTGCTTTCGGTAGCTGCTCACCCATCGCTCCACCATCGAATGAACAACACCATACTTGGCAGCCAGTAATTTGTATCCGCCGCTCCCGGACAAATACTCCTGAACTACGGCCCGTTTAAATTTCTCGTCGTATCTCGCCATGAAAAACACCCCAAAGGTTGGATTGGTGTCCAACTTTTGGGGTGCAGTTCACTTGGGCCCCTTTTTTTATGAAGAAGGTGCACACCATTAGCCGATGTCGACCTTCAGGTAATGCGCCCCTGCATGGGGGTTGTGATAGAACGGCGGCACTTCTTCAAAGCCAAGGTCTTCATAAAGTGCTCTTGCAGCTTCCATGTCGTCCAAGGTATCGAGCAAAACACTGGCATAGGCTGCACGGCGAGCAGCATCGAGAATCGCTTCTGCCAACTCACGGCCCAGGCCCAAGCCTCTGAATGCCGGGCGTACGTACAGGCGTTTCATCTCCGCTGCATTGCTGTAGTCACAGCCGTCCAAAGGCCGCAGCGCACAGCAACCGGCGACTTCACCATTGACTCGGGCCAGCAGCAAAGCACCCCGAGGCTCGGCATATTCACCGGGAAGTTGGCTCAGTTCTTGGTCGAAGTTTTGAAAGCTCAGATCGACTTTCAAAGACTGCGCGTATTCCAGGAAAATCGCATGCACCTGCTCCAAGTCAGCAGGCGTCAGTGCGGGCAACAATTCAACAGATGGGGTGTCCAAGGTCAGAACTGATAGTGAAACTCAGCAAAGTGTAGCGGCATACACCGCACATGTGTCCAGTGGCTGTCACGCGTGTGTGGCCTCAGGAACCCCAAGACAAGACGAAAGCCACGATGCCACAGGCAAGAAGCAGACACGCAGCCGCACGCCAGCGAGTACTGGACACGTCCTTCGATGCCGTCACCGTTTCAGGCAAAACCTTGTCGCCATGCCACATGGCCGCCACCAGGGCTTGGCGCTTGCGCCAGGTGTACCAGGCAATCGCCATCAAATGAAGTAACACCAACAGGATCAGGATCAGCTTGCCCCAGTGTTTGTGCCAGTTGGTGGCCAAACTCACCCAAGAACCTGTTGCCAGACTGGACAAAGGCCCGGTGTTGGCGATCTCGTCATCGCTGAAAAGACCGGTCGCGACTTGCAGGCTCAAAAAAAACATCAAGGCGACAACCGACCAAGACCCCATTGGGTTGTGACCAGCCATTGGCGTATGGGGTGCCTTGCCCTGCAGGTAGCGCTGGACGTTGTTCAAGCCCAATGGCAGATTGGACCAGCGGGACCAATGTCCACCGACCAAGCCCCAGACGGCGCGAAACAGCAGGAGACTGAACACCCCATAACCCAGTCGGAAATGCCAGACCATGGCATTGCCGCCGATGTTGCCGGAGACGATGAGTCCCAGCACGCTAGCGGCAAGAACCCCATGAAAAATGCGGGTGGGTAAATCCCAAATGCGGACAGTGAACGGTGGGTCGGTGCGCATGCAGAGGCATCCAAAATGTGAGAGACTGAGTCAAGGTCAATCGAAAAATGACTCGACCCGTTTTAACCCATTGGAGCCAAAATGAAAACCCTGATTCACATTGTTGTTGCTGGTCTGATGGCCACAACCTTGGTGCCTGCGCAAGCACAATTTTCCAAGCCGGAGGATGCGATCAAATACCGCAAGGCCAGTTACACCGTAATGGCGACTCACTTTGGGCGATTGGGGGCCATGGCCAATGGCCGTGTACCTTATGACTCGAAGGCCGCCGCAGAAAACGCCGATTTGGTGGCCACATTGGCCAAATTGCCTTGGGCAGCGTACGGCGAAGGCACCGACAAAGGCGAGACGCGCGCCAAGCCGGAAATTTGGAAAGACGCGGCAAAATTCAAAGAGTCTGCAGACAAAATGCAAGCCGAGATCGGCAAACTCAATGTGGCGGCCAAGGCTGGCAACGTTGATGCACTCAAAGCGGCATTTGGACCCGCAGCCGCTTCTTGCAAAGCCTGTCACGACAATTTCAGAAAAGACTGAAGTTGAACAAACCCTGGGCAGGGCTGGGTGCCGTGCTCAGGATTTGAGCAGCTTGTCGATCAGCTGGTGCAACTCGGAAAAATTCGGAGCGCCCACATAGCGCTTGACGATGTGGCCCTGCTTATCGACCACAAACGTGGTGGGGGTCAGCTGGATGTCGCCCCACGCCTTGGCTACGCCCCCCGTGTTGTCAATCGCCACTTTGAAAGGCAGTTGCCGCGTTTGCGCAAAGTTCACCACATAGCTGGGCGGGTCATAACTCATGGCCACAGCAAGGGTCTCAAAACCACGGTCCTTGTATTTGTTGTAAGTCTCGATGATCTAAGTCATTTCTGCCACACAGGTGGTTCAACTGGTCGCCCAGAAGTTCCCAATAAATACAATTCCATGCAATTGCGTCGTAATCATTTTCGAGCCATCGAGCAAAACATACGAAGATTCGGGCGCGCGGTCTGAAGAGCAAGCACCCAGCAAGCCAGCCAGGCCCAACGCGCACAGCCTAAGCCACATGCGGCCAGTAACAAGCCGCCAATTCCAGGGAGTTTTCAAATGCATCTTCATCGTCGAAAGTTTAATACGTTTGGGGTCGCCGCGGGCCTGTGGGTCATTGCCCCTGCACATGCCCTGAGTTTGAACGATTTGAGCGCGGTCGATGCCTCCAGGGGCTTGAAGCTGGCCCTGGAGAAAGGGGCGGATGCAGCCATTCAACTGCTGGGTGTGCAGGACGGCTTCATGAACAACGACAAAGTGCGCATCGGTTTACCAGACACTTTGACCCAGGGTGCCAAATGGCTCAAGACCATGGGCTTGGGCAAGCAGCTCGATGACCTGACCTTGCAGATGAACCGGGCCGCCGAAGCGGCCGTGCCCCTGTCCAAGAAGTTGCTCACGCAATCGATCCAGACCATGTCTGTTCAGGACGCCAAGGGCATTTTGCAAGGCGGTGACAACTCGGTGACGCAGTTCTTTGCGGACAAAACGCGCGCCCCACTGAGCGCGGAGTTCATGCCCACAGTGAAAGCGTCATTGAGCAAGCTGGGCGTGGTGGACCAATTCAATGCGATCGCAGGCAAGTTGTCGGGTATGGGTTTACTGGCGAAAGACAAGGCCAGCCTTGAATCTCACGTCACGGACAAAACCTTGGCAGGTTTGTATTTCATGATCGGCGAAGAAGAGAAAAAGATCCGTCAAAACCCCGCCGAAGCAGGCAGCGCCCTGCTCAGCAAAGTGTTTGGCGCTTTGCGCTGACGCAGCCCAGGCTCAGCGGCTGCAATCGATCAGCCAGCGGGTCAGGCCTTGTGGATCGCTGACCATGGGGTCATGTCCGGTTTTCATCTCGACCACGCGGGAGCCGGGCAACCAATGGCCTTCCCAGAATTGCGGGTCTACCATGCGTTGGCGGCTCACATCGATGGTGGCCAGGGGCGGTTCGGTGCAGTTGATGAAGGTGCGTGGCACGGATGCCACACGCTGGGGGTCAAACTGGAGCACCTGCGTGTAAGGGCCACCGGGGTGCCGTGTTTGGCGCCTCGCCACCCATGCGTGGTCGTCGCCACTCAAGCCAAACACCGCAGGGCCTGGGGCAGGAAAACTGTGCAAAGGATCGGCTTGCGAAGCGGCCATGCGCGCAAGCCGTGTATCCGATGCATGCGTGCTGCTCCAGCTCTCGCCGGGGGCGGGCAAGACCGCATCCAGATAGACCAGATGGCGCAATCTTTTGGGCCGGCGATCGGCCACGGCGGTGCCGAGCATGCCGGCATACGAATGCACCACCAGCACCACATCGCTCATCTCTTCGGCATCCATGGCGGCAAGGATGTCTTGGATGTGCGTTTCCAGGTCGATGCCGGGTTGAAGCAAATGGGCGCGCTCACCAACGCCTGTCAGTGTGACAGCATGGGCGCGGTGACCAGCCTGAATCAGTGGGGTCAACACCCTTTGCCAGCACCAAGCGCCGTGCCAGGCACCATGCACCAGCAAGAAGTTCGCCATCAGATCACCCCTTTGCCACGCAGGGCCCCCAGTTGCTCTGGGGACCAGCCGAGCACCTCGGCCAGCACTTCTTGGGTGTGTTGACCCAGCATGGGCGGCGGCAAATCCTGACGCACGGGGGTGCGGCTCAATTTGATGGGGCTGGACACCAGCTTCAAGGGTTTGATGGGGTGCGCCCAATCGCTGACCATGCCGCGCTCGCGCACTTGCGGGTCTTCGAACACCTCGCCCAAGTGGTTGATGGCACCACACGGCACTTTGGCTGCCTCCAGGGCGGCCAGCCACTCGGCTTTGGTGCGGCTCATCATGATGGTTTCCAGCATGGGCACCAATTCAGCACGATGGCGCACACGGTCGGCATTCAAGGCATAGCGGGGGTCTTGTGCCAAGTCAGGTCGACCAGCCACGGCACAGAACTTGACGAACTGACCATCGTTGCCCACGGCCAAGATCAGGTGGTCGCGGCTACCGGGAGCAGCGCCTTCGGCGGCTTTGACCTCAAAGACCTGGTAAGGCACGATGTTCTGGTGGGCATTGCCCGCCCGGGTGGGCACTTTGCCACTGACCAAGTAGTTCGAGCTCAGATTGGCCAGCATGGCCACCTGGGTGTCGAGCAAGGCCATGTCAACGTGCTGGCCTTCGCCGGTTCGCTCGGCGTGCCGCAGCGCAGCCAGGATGGACACGGTGGCGTACATGCCGGTGAACAAATCGGTCACGGCAACGCCGACCTTTTGGGGGCCGCCGCCCAGATCGTCTCGCTCGCCGGTCACGCTCATCAAGCCACCGATGCCTTGCACTGCGTAGTCATAGCCCGCGCGCTCGCGGTAGGGCCCGGTCTGGCCAAAGCCCGTCACGCTGCAGTACACCAGTTTCGGGTTGATGGCGCTCAGGCTGGCAAAGTCCAGCCCGTAGCGGGCCATGTCGCCCACCTTGAAGTTTTCGACGAAAACATCGCAATGCGTGACCAATTCGCGGATCAGCGCTTGGCCTTCAGGCTGGGCGATGTCGCAGGTGACCGAGCGCTTGTTGCGGTTGGCGCCCAGGTAATAAGCTGCCTCGGCGGTGTCTTGGCCTTGGGCATCTTTCAGAAAGGGCGGTCCCCAGCTGCGTGTGTCGTCGCCGCTGCCGGGGCGTTCGATTTTGATAACGTCTGCGCCGAGATCGGCCAGAGTCTGTGTACACCAGGGGCCTGCCAATACGCGGGACAGGTCGAGAACGCGGATGCCATCGAGTGAATTCATGGGGCCATTGTCGCGAAAAACCCAAACGGCTGCTGATCAGGATAATCACCCCATGCGAATCTTTTCTTGGGCCCTGGTGGCCAGTCTCCCGACGGCCTTCTTTTTAAGCGCCTGCAGCCCCGAGCAAAACTGGCGAGAAGTCGGCTTCGAGGGGACTGCGTTCAAAGCACAACTGCCTTGCAAACCCGACCGCACGACCCGTTCTGTGCCTTTGGGCGGTGTGCCGACGCCCTTGCAGGTGGTGGGCTGCGAGAGCGGCACCGCCATGGTGGCCGTGATGACTGCGCCCCTGCCGGCGGGGGCCGACGCGCAGGCCGTCTTGGCCGGGTGGCAGCAAGCCACGCTCGGGCACGCAGGCGTGAAGCAGCCCCTGTCAGACAAGCAGCAGCAGGCTTGGTTGCGGCCGGGCTTCTTGCCCTTGGCTGCAGCGGTGCGCGTTCAGGCGCAAGGCCAGCGTTCGGACGGGCAGGCAGTGTTCATGCAAGCCGTGTGGGGCGCGGTGCCGGAAGGTGACCATGTGCGTGTCATGCATGCGGTGGTGTACGACCGGCGAGATCCGCATGATGTGGCCGCCAGTTTGTTTGATGGAATGCGACCATGAGCAGCAGCATGACTTTGGCCCATCTGCCACGTCGCCAGGCGGTGGTGGTGTTTCTGGCGTTTGCGCTGGCGTATTTTTTCTCGGCGCTGGTGCGGGCCATCACGGCCACTTTATCGCCCACTTTGACGGCTGATTTCCAGCTCAGTGCGCAAGATCTGGGCTTGCTGGCTGGCGGCTACTTTTTGGGCTTTTCGCTCACCCAGCTGCCCCTGGGGCGCTGGTTGGATCGGCATGGTCCCAAAAAAGTCATTCTGGCGTTTTTGTCGCTGGCGGTGCTGGGTTGCCTGGCATTTTCGTGGGCAGAGAGTTTCCAGGGCTTGTTGGCCGCCCGCGTGCTCTGCGGCATGGGCGTGAGCGCTTGCCTGATGGCGCCTTTGACCGGGTACCGCCGCTGGTTCGATGCGCCCACACAACTGCGCACCAACTCGTGGATGCTGATGACGGGTTCGTTTGGCATGGTCGCCGCCACATTGCCGGTGCAGTGGCTGATGCCCATCTGGGGTTGGCGCGCCCTGTTCTTGATGCTGGGTGTGATGATCGCGTTGGCCATGTTGTTGATCGCCTTGCTGGTGCCCCGCTGGCAAACCGGGCAGACCACAACGGCCAGCACCTTGACCGATGACGATGGCAGTTACCGCGCAATCTGGCGCAACCGCTATTTCTGGCGCATGACGCCGATCGGGTTTTTCAGCTACGGCGGCATGGTGGCGATCCAGACCTTGTGGGCCGGCCCTTGGATGACCCAAGTGGCGGGCTGGTCGGCGCAAGAGGCCGCCACCGGCTTGTTCGCCATCAACCTCAGCATGCTGGTGAGCTTTTGGCTGTGGGGGCTGGTCACGCCGCGATTGTCCAAATGGGGCATGCCAGTGGATCGCCTCATTGCCAGAGGCTTGCCGCTGACTTTTGTGGTGCTGGCCTTCATGGTCTGGCGTGGCCCGGCTTTGGGTTCGGCCGCTGCCGCCACCTTGGCTTTGCTTTGTGTTTGCAGCACCTTTGTGGCGCTGGCGCCGCCGGCTGTGGGCATGGCGTTCCCGCCGCATCTGGCGGGGCGTGCTTTGTCGGCCTACAACTTGGTGATCTTTGCGGGCATCTTTGTCGTCCAGTGGGGTATCGGGCTGGCGGTGGACGCGGCCCGCAGTTCGGGCCTGGACAAACCGGCTGCTTATCAAGTGGCTTTCGCCGCTTTTGCACTGTGTTCCTTGGTTTCCTGGCTGTACTTTGTGTTCAGCAAGGACGATCAGCCCCGATAATCGAAGCCTCATGATCGGCATCCTCATCATCGCCCACGCCCCGCTGGCCACTGCTTTGCGCGAATGTGCCTTGCACGTCTTTCCCGACTGCGCATCCGGCGTGCTGGCGGTCGATGTGTTGCCGCACGATGCGCCCGAAACCAGCCTGGCCGATGCGCGCCGCGCCATGGCCCAGCTGGGCACCGACGAAGTCCTGTTGCTCAGCGATGTGTTTGGCGCCACGCCCTGCAATGTGGCCCAGCAGCTGAACGACAGCGCACCAACCCGCCTCGTGGCCGGGGCCAACTTGCCCATGTTGCTGCGCAGCGTGTGCTACCGGCATGAAAGCCTGGACCAGCTGGTGACCCGGGCCCAGGCGGGCGGCACGCAAGGCGTCATGACCGTGGGCAGTACCGCCCCGCAAAATCAAACAGGAAAGAGACATGCCCCAAGCCACCACGACCATCAGCAATAAACTGGGTTTGCACGCTCGTGCTTCGGCCAAACTGACCAAGCTGGCGGGCAGTTTCCCTTGCGAAGTCTGGTTGAGCAAGGGCGAGCGCCGCATCAACGCCAAAAGCATCATGGGCGTGATGATGCTGGCCGCAGGCCTGGGCAGTGAAGTGACGTTGGAGACGAATGGCGAGCGCGACCAGGAAGCCCTGGAGGCTCTGCTGGCGCTGATGGCCGACAAATTCGGCGAAGGCGAATGAGCATGCGCGCCCTGCCACGCCAGAAGGCTTGTGAGGTGATCGCATGACCTTCAGCATCCATGGCCTGGCTGTGGCGAGGGGCATTGCCATCGGCCGTGCCGTGCTGGTCGCGTCCAGCCGGGTCGATGTGGCCCACTATTTCATCCAGCCCGACCAGGTGGCCAGCGAGATCGAGCGCCTGCGCCTGGCCCGCGATGCCGTGGTGGACGAACTGCAGCGCTTGCAAAAAGACATGCCCAAAGATGCGCCGCATGAGCTGGTCGCCTTGCTCGATGTGCACTTGATGCTGTTGCAGGACGTCGAGCTCACTTCTGGCGTGCGCCAGTGGATTGAAGAGCGCTTGTACAACGCCGAATGGGCACTGACCAGCCAGCTGGAGATCATCGCCCGTCAGTTCGACGAGATGGAAGACCCCTATCTGCGCGAGCGCAAAGCCGACATGGAGCAAGTGGCCGAACGGGTGCTGCACTGCCTCAAAGGCACGGGCTCACTGGTCACGCAGGCCAAGCGCCCCGCACGGCCCCAGCAAGAGCTGCAACTGGGCGACACCATGGATGTGCCGCTGGTGCTGGTGGCGCACGACTTGTCGCCCGCCGACATGTTGCAGTTCAAGCAAAGCGTGTTTGCCGGCTTTGTGACCGATGTGGGCGGCAAAACTTCGCACACCGCCATCGTGGCCCGCAGTTTGGACATCCCGGCGGTGGTGGGCGCGCGCAGTGCCAGCCAGCTCGTTAAGCAAGACGACTGGGTCATCATCGATGGCGATGCGGGTGTGGTCATCGTGGACCCGTCGCCCATCATCTTGGCCGACTACGGTTTCAAGCAGCGCCAGGGGGACCTGGAACGCGAGCGACTGGCCCGTTTGCGCCACACCCCGGCCGTGACGCTGGATGGACAAAAGATCGAGCTGATCGCCAACATCGAAATGCCCGAAGACACGGCCGCCGCCATCACCGCCGGGGCGGTGGGTGTGGGCTTGTTCAGAAGCGAGTTTTTGTTCATGGGTCGCCAAGGCAATTTGCCCGGCGAAGATGAGCAATACGACGCCTACCGCCGCGCTGTGGATGGCATGAACGGCTTGCCGGTGACCATCCGCACGGTGGATGTGGGGGCTGACAAGCCGCTGGACGAGGCCCGTCACGACGCGGCCCACCTGAACCCTGCATTGGGCCTGCGTGCCATCCGCTGGAGCCTGGCCGATCCGGCCATGTTCCTCACGCAACTGCGCGCCATCTTGCGGGCGGCCGCGCATGGCAAGGTCAATCTGCTGGTGCCCATGCTGGCGCACGGCAGCGAAATCCGGCAGACCCTGGCCTTGATTGATCAGGCGCGCCAGGAGCTCGATCGCCGTGGCGTGGCCCACGGCCCGGTGCGAATGGGCGCGATGATCGAGATTCCTGCGGCCGCTTTGTCGGTGCGCATGTTCCTCAAGTACTTTGATTTCTTGTCGATCGGCACCAACGATTTGATCCAGTACACCTTGGCCATTGACCGTGCAGATGAAGCCGTATCGCATTTATATGACCCCGTGCATCCTGCTATTTTGCAACTCATTGCCAACGCCATAAAGGAAGGTGCCTTATTAGGCAAAGAGGTGTCTTTATGCGGTGAAATGGCAGGTGATGTAGCCCTTACTCGCTTGTTATTAGGATTAGGCTTGACCTCGTTTTCTATGCATCCAGCACAAATTTTATCGGTTAAAAAAGAAATTTTACGCTCCGATAGAGGGCAATTGCAAGAGCTGGTCCAACAAGTCCTTGAGTCGGAAAACCCGCATGAGGCTTTGGGTTTGTTGAAGTAGTTGAGTATTCAATTGCTTTGGCAAAATTGGCGAAATCTAAAAAATAGCTATCGGACAAATTGGGCGGTATGTACGATAGTTGGGTGATAGGAACTGGACAGTAGATTAATATTA
>ERZ1034361.1744-NODE-1744-length-11053-cov-2.365798_pt1 | contig 11053 bp, 8 predicted proteins | sample MGYA00520617_ERZ1034361 | MGnify/ENA primary metagenome ERZ1034361 (study PRJEB33736, sample SAMEA104284507) | Azolla filiculoides | biome: Urban; feature: Water surface; material: Ditch water | place: Netherlands | collected 2015-10-28 | depth 0-0.1 m ... | reverse complement strand
AAGTTGAATCATTTGATAGAGATGGAAATATTAAACTAAATAAAATTGCTAAAATTTCTAGTGATTGTAATAATGCTCTATCACGTTCTCAATTAAAAGAAAACGATATATTGTTTTCAATAGCTGGTGCACTTGGTAGAGTTGCCATAGTTAGTGAAGATATCCTACCAGCAAACACCAATCAAGCATTAGCAATAATTAGATTATTAGAGAAAAATCCAATAACAATTAATTTTTTAAAGTATTATTTTCAAAGTGATTCTATTTTACAACAAGTTAATGGATTTAAAGGAGGTGTAGCTCAGCAAAATTTATCCTTATCTCAAATAAAAGAGTTTAATATTCCAAATATTCCCATTGAAGAACAACGCGACATAGTAGCCAAACTCGATCAAGCTTTTGCAGCCATAGACCAAGCCAAAGCCAACATCGAAAAAAACATCGTCAACGCTAAAGAATTGTTTCAATCCAAATTGAATCAAATTTTTTCTCAAAAAAGTGAGGGTTGGGAGGAAAAGAGAATAAAAGAAATTGGCAAAGTGCAAACAGGAACTACACCTCCAACAAAAGACAAAGATAATTATGGTGAATTTATTCCTTTCATAAAACCAGCTCATTTCAATTCTGATGGTAGTTTAACTCCATTAGATAGTTATTTAAGTGAAAAAGGTATTAAAAAAAGTAGATTGATTGAAGCTAATTCGGTTTTAATGGTTTGTATCGGAGCAACAATTGGTAAAACTGGATTTACTGAGATTGATATAACATGTAATCAACAAATAAATGCAGTTACACCAAGTAAAAATTACAATTACAAGTTTATTTACTTTGGTATGATTTCTAGATTATTTCAAGATGTAGTTTTAGAAAATGGAAAAGGAGCACAAGCAACTTTACCAATCATAAATAAATCAAAATGGGAAAATCTTTTTTTAAATGTTAATCTAAATAAAGATGTCCAACAACAAATTGTCACTCAACTAGACCAATTACAAGAGCAAACCAATCTATTAGTAACCAAATACCAACAAAAACTAGCTAACTTAGAAGAACTCAAAAAAAGTATTTTAGAAAAAGCGTTTAAAGGGGAGTTAGTTTAATTATTATTTAAAACAGATGAAGAACTATTATAGAGTAATATTAGGTGCTAAAAGTAAATTTGCAAAAGAATGTTATGACAATGGTTTCATAGGAGCTGATTATGGTATAAATCAAGATTTAACCAACGAACTAACAGATAATTGGCGTGATTTTAATGAAAAATTTCGTGATATTTGGTTACAATCTCATCCAGATAAAACTAAAGTTGCAGCAGGCTTAGCTTGTGGAATGTTATGGACAATATCGAAAGGATATCAAATTGGTGATATCGTTCTTTGTCCTGATGGTAATGGTAATTATTATGTAGGAGAAGTAGCCTCAAGTTATAGCTATCATCCAAGTGAAAACTTGCAACATCGAAGACAGGTAAAATGGTATCCTATTTTGATTGAAAGAGCTGCTATGTCTCAGTCTTTGAAAAATTCTACAGGATCAACAGGTACATCTGCAAACATTACTCAATATGCTGATGAAATAGAAAGTTTAATTGGTAATATTAACAAACCTGTAATTATATCGACAGATAGTACAATTGAAGATACTACTTCCTTTGTACTGGAAAAGCATCTAGAAGATTTTCTAGTTCAAAATTGGAAATCAACTGAACTAGGTAAGAAATATGATATTTATGAAGAAGACGGTGAATTAATAGGGCAACAATTTCCAAGTGATACTGGTCCACTAGACATTTTAGCAATCAGTAAAGATAAAAAAGAACTTTTGGTTGTCGAATTAAAAAAAGGTAGAGTAAGTGATAATGTGGTAGGACAAATTCAGCGATATATGGGGTTTGTAAAAGAAGAACTAGCTGAACCAGGACAAAAAGTTAAAGGTGTAATAATAGGTTTAGAAGACGATATTAGAATAAAAAGAGCTTTATCAGTTACACAAAATATAGAGTTTTATAAGTATAAAATAAGTTTCAAATTAATCAAGTAAAGATGAGAAACGAATCCGAAACCCGTGCCGAATTAATTGACCCGCACTTGCAACAACAAGGCTGGGCAATTGTTCCTGAAAGTAGAATTCGCAGAGAATATCCCATTACAAAAGGTCGCCTTATTGGAAGTGGTAAACGTGCCATGCCTGATAAAGCCGATTATATTTTGCAATTCAACAATCGTAATGTAGCCGTTTTAGAAGCAAAAGCAGAAGGCAGCTACTATACCGAAGGTTTGGCACAAGCTAAAGATTACGCTACTCGTTTAAATTTGAGATATGCCATTTGTACTAATGGTGTAAAATATTACATGGCAGACCTTCAAGGAAATGAAGGAGACATTACAGAAGTACCTACACCAGAACAATTATGGGAAAAGTTGTATGCAGTAGAAAAAAAGAAAGATCCAGAAGCTTTCAATTGGGAACAACGCTTTTTTAATGTACCCTTCGAAACCAAAGGAGGAAGTTGGGAACTACGATATTACCAACAAAACGCTATTAATAAAGTATTAAAAGCGGTCGCAAACGACCAAAAGAAAATATTAATCACATTAGCAACCGGTACAGGAAAAACAGCCGTAGCTTTTCAAATTGCATGGAAATTATTCCAAGCCAAATGGAACATCAACAAAGACGGAATCCGTAGCCCAAGAATTTTATTCCTTGCCGACAGAAATATTTTAGCAGACCAAGCTTTTAATGCTTTTGGTGCTTTTGAAGATGATGCCTTAGTTCGTATCAAACCTTCAGAAATTAGTAAAAAAGGAAAAGTACCAACAAACGGAAGTATCTTTTTTACCATTTTCCAAACCTTCATGTCAGGAGAAGAACCAAATTTCGGTCAATATCCAAAAGACTTCTTCGACTTTATTATTGTGGACGAATGTCACCGTGGTGGTGCCAATGACGAAAGTACCTGGAGAGCTATTTTAGAATATTTTGAACCCGCAACCCAATTAGGATTAACCGCTACACCAAAACGCGATGTAAACGGCGATACCTACAAATACTTTGGTGAACCAGTTTCAGTGTATTCATTAAAAGAAGGAATCAACGATGGTTTCTTAACACCATTCCGTGTAAAACAAATTCAAACCAATATTGACGAATACCAATTTACTTCAGATGATGATGTAATATCTGGAATGGTAGAAGAAGGAAAAGAATATACAGAAAGCGATTTCAACAGAATCATAACAATAAAAGCCAGAGAAGAATACCGAGTAAAGGAATTTTTGAAAATGATTAATCAAAATCAAAAAACCTTAGTATTCTGTGCTACACAAGACCATGCTTTAGCGGTAAGAGATTTAATCAACCAAAACTGCGAAAGTAAAAACCCTAATTATTGTCAAAGAGTAACAGCAAATGATGGTGAAATAGGAGAAAAACATTTAAGAGATTTCCAAGACAATGAAAAATCGATACCTACAATTCTTACGACATCACAAAAGTTAAGTACAGGTGTAGATGCGCCCGAAATTCGCAATATTGTTTTAATGCGACCAGTTAACTCTATGATTGAGTTCAAGCAAATCGTAGGACGTGGTACACGTTTATTTGAAGGTAAAGATTATTTCACCATTTACGATTTTGTAAAAGCCTACAAACATTTCAATGACCCAGCTTGGGATGGCGAACCAATAGAACCAGAACCAAAAGAACCTAGAGTTCCTTTAAAAGAATGTTCCGTTTGTGGTCAAAAACCATGTATTTGTCCAAAACCAGATAAAGAGCCATGCGAAATGTGCGGTTACATCGATTGCCGTTGCGACAATCAAAAAGAAATAATCGAAGTAGTATTATCAGATGGAAAAGTACGTCAGTTACAATCTATGACAACCACTACTTTTTGGAGTCCAGATGGTAAACCCATTACAGCAACAGAATTCTTAAAAACACTATACGGTTCAATTCCTGATTTATTCCATTCAGAAGAAGATTTAAAAACCCAGTGGAGTGTACCAGCAACAAGAAAAAGTTTATTAGAAAGACTTTCTGAAAAAGGATTTACAAAAGAGCAATTATCAGAATTTCAAAAAATCCTGCATGCAGAAAACAGTGACATATACGACGTATTATCTTATGTAGCTTACCAATCAGAAATTCTAGAAAGAGAACAACGAGCTGCTAAAATGAGAGAACATTTCAAAGAGTTAAATGCCAACCACCAAGAATTTTTAGAATTCGTATTAAACCAATACATATTAAACGGCGTTTACGAACTAGACGATGAAAAATTAGGAACATTCCTTCAACTAAAATATAAAACCATCGCTGATGCAAAACCAATCCTTGGAGATTTAAAAACCATCAGAAATAATTTTATAGAGTATCAAAAGTATTTATACGTTTAATGTATGTATTTAATTCAAAGAAATAATATTAGCTTATGAATATTCAAACACATTTCACTAAAGACAAAAAAGTTAAGAAAATTATCTTAAATCATCTTGATAATGCAAAAGCACATGTTTGCGTAGCTGTAGCTTGGTTTACAGACCGTCCTTTATTTGATAAGTTAATAGAATTATTAGATAATGGCATTCAAGTAGAAGTTGTCATTACAAATCACGAGTTTAATCACAATTCTTCAAACAATTATAAAATAATTGAACAAAAAGGAGGCTTTTTTGCATATATCGGCAATGACGAAAAGTTAATGCACATGAAATTTTGTGTCATTGATTATAATGTAGTTATTAGCGGATCTGCCAATTGGTCAAATAAGGCATTTACACAAAATAATGAAGAAGTTACAATTGTAGAAGGACACTCTCAAAGAGCTAATGATTTTATAGATGAATTTGAAAGACTAAAACAACTATCGGGTAAAATTCAAGCAATGCAAAACGAATTAGATTTAGCTAAAGCATTTAAAATATTCGATTTAATAAAGGCATTTGTAGCAATTGGGGAAAAACAAAACATAAGACCTTACATTCAACAATTAAAAAACATTGATGAACTAAAAGAAATAATTCAATTTCTTATAAATGAGGAATATGAAACTGCCATTATAGAAATGGATAAGTTTAAAAAATTAAATACTCAAATTATAGATGTTAATGGTATTGAAATTGAAAGAATAAAAGCTCAAATTAATCTTATTGCAATTCAAATAGAAGTTTTAACCATTCAAAAAGTAGAAACAGAAGCTTTAATAGAACAATTCAATCACAGGTATATAATTGAATTAAATCCAATCATTGGAAAAATATTAGCATTAAAGAAAAAAATATACGAGAAATTACATAAGCATGGTATTGAAGATGATACATATCATAAAATGGACCAAGAGTTTCAAAGAAACAATCAAGAATATCAAGAGGAAATAAAAATTGAAATACCTGATTTAAACCAAGAAGATTCTCAAAGTTTAAAAGAAATGTATCGTGAAGGTTCTAAATTATGCCATCCAGATTCACCTACCTGCGTAATAGAAGACAAAAATAAAGCTGCCGAAACTTTTGACCAATTAACAAAAGCCTATAAGTTAAAAGATATAAAACAAGTAAAACAAATTGTTGCAGATTTAAAACTAGGCAAACCAATAAATGATTTAGTAACAGAGAATGAACTAGAAATTCTAAATGCTAAATTAGCATCACTTCAAGTAAAATATGATCATTTAGTTTTTGACTTAAGAACAATGCACTTATCAGAAGAATTTATCACTATCAAGAATGTCAAGGATTGGGATGATTATTTTAAAAATCAAAAAGAGCAATTAGAGAACCAATACGAAAGTTTAACCAAAGAATTTGTAAAGCATGAGTAAAGAAATACTAAAAGTAGATAGTTCAATATCAACAAAAAAAACAAATAAACTAGACCTATCTAAGTTTAATAATGCAGCATTAAGTTCAGCACTTTCAGTTTTTGAATTACCAAGACTATTTCATCAATTAGTCATTTTTATTCTTGATGCCTCAGAATCTATGACTTGGGAAGGAATTTCTGGAAAAACTAAAGGAGAAGAGATACATGAGCAAATCGTCCCTATTATTGAAAGATTGCAGGCGAGTAAAAATAAAAACTGCTTTGATATTAGTATGATTGCATTCTCTCAAGAAACTAATGAGTTTATAAAAAATAAAAAAGTCACTGAATTAAATACAAATGATTTTGATTTCAATCCATGTAGTCATGTGGGTAATTATAAAACTGAAATTGTTGAAAGTTTAGAAATTGCAGATGATAGAATAAACAATTACTTTAAAAATAATAGTTCGAACTCTCAAGCGTTAGTAATTATTTTAAGTGACGGTGCTTTAGACGACCAATTAGAAGCGCTGGAAATTTGCAAAAAAATAAAAAAAAATAATAAAGTAACTATTGCCAGTTATCTTTTAGAAGATATGAATTGGAAAAATACATTAAGTGAAAATCGTTTAAAAGATTTTCAAAATAATATTAAATCTTTATCAAGTATAGATTCAAATGGTCTTCATTTTTTTCATAGTAAAGTAGATCCAATAGAAATTAGAAATCACATGATTAAAAGTATATCAACCGTTTCAAAAATTAACTAATGTATTTATCAGCTAGACATATAAATATTAAGCTAAAGCAAGATAGTACAAACTTTAGTAATGATGAAGATTATAAAGCTATAATAGTATGTGATGGAATTGGAGAATTTTCTCAATCTCAAATTGTTTCAGAAAAAATAACTGAAGTAATGATTGAAAAAGCATACACAGATATTAGTCAACTAATTCAAGATTCCGAAATAATTGCTTTAAAAGATAATACTGAGAACGGAGGAACTACTGTTATTTTTGCTGTAATTGAAAAAAATAAAAAAATCAAGATTCAACATTTAGGGAATGGTGGTTGTATCAAACTGAATGGAGATTTTAATCAATCTAGCCAAGGTTTAGTACCTTACAAATACAATCATTTAATAAATCCACACATAAACGACTCAGGTGCTTTAACAAGACATTTATCAAAAGAAAGTGGAAAACAAGAAAGAATTGTAAGTGAAATTACAATATCCTTAAATAATTCAAATGGAGATATTCTCCTTTTTTTTACTGATGGTATAAATTCTTTGGAAGAAAATGTAATTATTAAAGATAATGAAGGGAGATTTTGGAGACATGAATCTTCTTCCATTCAAATTATTTTAGAAAAATTACATGTTTTTTTGATGGAGAATAATAATAGTTCAGACTTTCAAGACAAATTGATATATTTTAATGAAGGTGTTCTAAATGACCTGAACGACTTAAATTTATTAGAAGATGATGCTTCGCTTGGAATTATTATTACTGAGGATGTTTTAAAACTATATAGAAAATGATTAAATCTATAGTAAATATAACCGATGTATCTTGCATTAACATTGTAGATAATGAAATTGATATATTGCCAATTCAAACCATCAATTACTTTGAAAACGAATTAGGAAGTGGAGGTTTTGGAGATGTATTTAAAGTAGAAAGTATTAATGGAATTCAAACAAGTAAATATGTTTTAAAAATAATATCCAATAATGAAGTAAAAGATCATTCATACGAGACGATTTCTTTACTCCATAATAAAATTAAAAAAGCATTAATCAATGAAGAAGGTTCCCTTTTTAATCATTATCCAGAATTATTAGGTCTGCCTTTTTTAGTCTGTAAAGCGTATGATGAAATTGATGATAAGGAGATTATCGCATTTTTAATTCACAATCTTAATGAAAACAACTACCAGGATTTTGGTGCTGATAATTTTGATAAGTCAAAATACATGCAAACTGAAATACGTGAAAGAATATATTATGCTTTTCAACTAGTAAAAACCATAAAGTTTTTAAACGAATTAAACTTTTTACATTCAGATATTAGTGAAAATTCCATTTGGATTAATAATAGAACAGCTAAGATTGCTTTAATTGATTACGATAGTGGTTTTCATATTGATTCGCAAAAAAAACCAACTACAGTTGGAAAAATTGGACACTGGATAGGTAGTACTTTTAGAAAAGTTATAGCCAAAGAAGTAGACTCTGATAACTTAAGTACAGCTGAAAGAATAGACGAAGAAAATTGGGTTATTGCTAATGCAATTTTCGAACTTATTTTTGGAGTTAGCCCCTATTTCTTTTTGATTGATGCTGAGGATAAAACTAAGACTTTATATTTGAAAAAATACACTTGGCCAGAATTTGATGCAGTGGAAAAAATATTTAATGCTTCTAATTTAAATGCCTATCAGGGAATACTTCAGTTATATAATTTTTTAAAAGAAAATGGTTTTGAAAAACTAATTAATGCATTTGATAAAGTTTTTAATTCAGGATTCAAAAACCCTAATAAAAGAATCAAAATATCGAAATGGTATGATATTTTATTTGAATTTGGTGAAGGTCTTGAATTGTTACCAAACATTCTAGATTTTAAAGCCGATAAAGAAACCATTAATTCATCAGAAGAGGAAGTTACTTTCAATTGGAAGCAATCAAAAGGAAATAGAATGTATATAAATGATATATTGGTAAACAGTTTAAATCATAAAATGTGTTTTAAGGATACTACTAATGTAGAATTAAAAATAATGAATGAGTTTGGGGAATCTAAAAATGAAATAAATATCCAAGCAAATAAAATTCAACCTACAATTAAATTTTTTAAATCAGATATTTTTGAGAGAATAGATCTAACTCCTGTAACTCTTTCATGGGATACGAATCATGCAAAGAAAGTTAAAATTTCTGATGTTTACAATGATCTAGCAGCATCAGGAAATCAGGAAATTGACCCAAGAGAAAACAAAAAAATCACATTAACTGCAATAGGAAATTTTGAAGAAGAAGTTAATGCTGAAATTGAAATAAAAGTTTCTAGACCTGAGATTATTGAATTTAATTATGAAATAAATATTGAAAAAGGAATTGACAATGTTGATTTACATTGGAAAACAGAAAAAACAAATCAAGTTACAATAGTTCCTAGAATTGGAGATGTAGACTTAAATGGTCAATCCTCAATACGAATAGGTGAAAAGACAGAATTTACTTTAAGAGCAATTGGATATTTTGGTACCACAGAAAAAATTATTGAAGCACAACCTTTTCCAATCCCTTTGATTAAAAGTGTACTAATTCCAACCCCAAATTTTAACACAACTATTCAATTTGAAAAGGATTCATTTAAAATACCTGATGCTTTATTAAAACAAAATAACATTGAATTTAATAATGAAATCAAATTTAATATACCAGAAATTGATCTTATTGAACTAAATCAGTTTACAAGTACAGAAATAGAAAATCAAGTAAGACCTCAAAATTTTTTTAATAAATTGTTTAACAAAGTATTGAAATAATCCATTATGAAAAAAATAATTAAATACATAGGAAAAAAAATTGAAACAGTATTCTTGTGGGCATCTGGAGCTGATTTAGAAATTTTAAATATGGTGCCAACAGAAAAGAGTAAATATTTTGGTATCGGTGGAACTATTATTTTTACTGCTTTAATGGCTAGTTTTGCAGGAGGCTATGCTTTTTTTACAGCATTTAAAAGTACCTATTTGGCTGTGCCTTTTGGATTATTTTGGGGTTCCTTAATATTTAATTTGGATAGATACATTGTAGCTTCTTTTGGAGTTGGAGATGGAAAAAGAACCATTTCAAAACAAGAAGTAATTGAAGCAGCTCCAAGACTTGTTATGGCAATAATCTTAGGCTTTGTAATTTCAACTCCTCTTGAACTCAAACTTTTTGAAAAAGAGATTAATGCAAAAATTAATACAGATATCTCTATAGTAACTCAGAAAATATTAAATTCTTCTGATACTGATCCGAGGATGAATTCATTAAAAAAGGAAAGAAATCAATTAGAAAAAGATATAGATAACAGAAATCAAATTATTGAATCAAAAAGGGTTTTTTGGGTAAATGCTAATAAAGATAAAAATGATGAATGGAATTTTGGGAAATTTAGTGGTATTAAAGGTAAAGGTGGTAGATATAATGATTTGAAAGTAGAAGCTGATAATGCTCAGGAAGAATATACTAAGGTAAAAAAAGAATATTCTAATTTAAATGATGTTGCATATAGCAAAATTGAAAATATTGACAAACAAATTAACCTTAGACAAACACAATTATCTTCAGAAATTGAAAATCAAAAAACGGTTCAAGAACAAAATGATGGTTTATTAGCAAGATTAAAAGCATTATCAGATTTAACAAGTGCAAGTACCACTTTGTTATTGTCAAAATGGTTAATTACAATATTATTTATATTTATTGAAATAGCTCCTATACTATTTAAAATGATGACTGAAAGAGGGCCATACGATGATATAATTGATCGAAAAAAACATGAAATTAAAGTGCAACAATTACAACTTCAATCAAACATTAATCAAGAAATAAATACAGCCGTTAAAATCCATACTATAAAATACGAGCAAAAACTTAACGCTGAACTTGAAGCTAATAAGGAAATATTGGAATCAATTTCAAAAGCTCAAAAAGAATTAGCTATGATTGCAATAGAAAAGTGGAAAGAAGAACAAATTGAGCTTGTAAAAAACAAATCTATAAAGATTATTTCAGATAGTAACAATGCTTAAAATATAATTGATGGGAGAAGTAGTAGCATCATTATGCCGTTCTTGCGGTTTTAAAAACGAATTCAGAATAGGTGGAGGTAGATACAATTATAAAACATATTGTCCAGTACCTGCTATTAATAAGGAAACACTAGAATTTGAACAAATAAATTATTACGAACACAAAAATTCTGATAAGTATTTATTCTATTCTGAAGCCGCTTTAAAAGGTGAAAACAAGAATGATAGAACTATAAATAATTTTGATTTATATTTTAATGAGGAAGGAAATTATTGTCCAAGTTGTAAGAACAAAACACTTGCCTTTAGGACTATAATGTTTGTAGATTAACATATAAAATTATCTCATTCAGCTGCACAAAAATCGCTCCTAGTCCAAGTATTCCTAGCACAATGCTGCCGGTTGCTTCATTTCGCTAATTTTAAATAA
>ERZ1034361.1743-NODE-1743-length-11055-cov-8.076881_pt1 | contig 11055 bp, 10 predicted proteins | sample MGYA00520617_ERZ1034361 | MGnify/ENA primary metagenome ERZ1034361 (study PRJEB33736, sample SAMEA104284507) | Azolla filiculoides | biome: Urban; feature: Water surface; material: Ditch water | place: Netherlands | collected 2015-10-28 | depth 0-0.1 m ... | reverse complement strand
AGTTCGGGCTCGCTCTTGGCATAGACCACCAGTGTGTCGGCGTCGGGACCGTTGGTGATCCACATCTTGCTGCCGTTGAGCAGGTAGTAGCCACCCTTGTCCTCGGCCTTGAGTTTCATGCTGATCACGTCGCTGCCCGCGCCCGGCTCACTCATGGCCAATGCGCCCACGTGTTCACCGGTAATCAGCTTGGGCAGGTACTTGGCGCGCTGCTCGGGCGTGCCGTTGCGCTTGATCTGGTTGACGCACAGGTTGCTGTGCGCGCCATACGACAGGCCCACCGAGGCGGAGGCGCGCGAGATTTCTTCCATGGCGATCATGTGGGCCAGGTAGCCCATATTGGCGCCACCGTACTCTTCACCCACGGTAATGCCCAGGACGCCCAGGGAACCCATCTTTTCCCACAGGTCCATAGGGAACTGGTCGGATCTGTCGATCTCGGCAGCGCGCGGGGCGATTTCCTCGTCCGCAAAGGCGCGCACGGCATCGCGCAGGGCGTCAATGTCTTCACCGAGTTGGAAGTTCAGGCCGGGCAGGTTCATGGTGTGTCTCCTTAGGATTTTGAAAGTTGAAATGGGTTGGGTTCAGTAGGTTTTGGTCACCGTCGCCAGCGTTTGCTGCATCACGGCGCAGGCGCTGTGTTGGCCGTTGGCATCCACATGCATCACCTCGGCGGTGGTGACAATCAGGCGGCGTCCGCCCTTGACCACGCGCCCGGTGGCGTGCAACTCTCCGCCCTGAAAGGCGGAGAGAAAGTTGATCTTGTATTCGGCCGTGGTGACTTCCATGCCTTCGGCGGCGACGGTAAGGCCCGCATAGCCACCGGCAATATCGGCCAGCGCACCCATGGCGCCGCCATGAAAACCGCCCTGCTGCTGGGAAACCTTGTCCGAATACGGCAGTGCGATTTCCACCAAGCCCGGCTCCACGCGCACCAGGCGCGCGCCCAGGTGGCGCATCATGCCCTGGCGCTCCAGGCTGTCCTGCACGCGGCTCCAGAGTGCGTCAGGCTGCATCTTTTTGCACCTTGGTAGCCGCAGGGCTTGCGGGCTTTGCGGCTGCCTTGGCTTCCTGCTTGGCCAACAGGGCACGGGCTTCGCGCTGGTGCACCTTGATCTCGTCCAGATTGGCCTGCAGGTCGGCCATCTGCTCTTCAATCTGTTTGCGGTGCAACGCCAGCACGTCCAGAAACTTGTTGAGCTGCGCACCGGTGTCGCGCGGGCTGTCATACATCTCGATGATGTCCTTGGCCTCGGTCAGGCTCAGGCCCAGGCGCTTGGCACGCAGGGTGAGTTTGAGGCGTGTGCGGTCACGCACACTGTAAATGCGGTTGCGTCCGCCCGGGCCGCTGCGCTCGGGCTGCAACAAACCCAGGTCCTCATAAAAGCGGATAGCCCGGGTGGTGAGGTCAAACTCACGCGCCAGGTCGCTGATGGTGTAGGTGGTGGTCATGTTTGTTTGGAGCCGCAACACAGGTGACAACAAAACGCCACTGCCCTGCCTACAATAGCCCGGCAGTTGACGTTTACGTAAACGTCAATTATGTCGCATAAATCCACGCCATGAACGATCTCGAAAAGCAACTCCATTACCCCCTGGGCGATGCCCTGCCCGCACCCGGCCGCTGCCTGGAGGTGGCGCCCGGCGTCAAATGGGTCCGCATGGGGCTGCCTTTTGTGCTGAACCACATCAACCTGTGGTTGTTGCGTGACGAGGTGGACGGCGTGCCGGGCTGGAGCATTGTGGACACCTGCATCCACCGCGATGAAACCAAGGCGCAGTGGGAGTCGGTCTTTGCCCATGAGCTGGAAGGCCTGCCGGTGTTGCGCGTATTTGTTACGCACATGCACCCGGACCACATTGGCCTCGCCGACTGGCTGTGCACCCGCTGGAACGTCCCGCTGCACATCAGTGCCACCGACTTTCTGGTGGCCACCCTGGCCTGTGCCGACTCCAGCAGCTTTGGCGGCGAGGGCACGCAACGCTTCTTTGCGCAGCATGGCCTCAACGATGCCGGCACTGCCCAAGGCCTGGTGGACAGAAAACCTTATTTCCGGACGCTGGTTCCCTCGGTGCCCCGCCAGTACCGGCGCCTGCTCGATGGCGGCGTGCTGCAGATTGGCGCGCACCGCTGGCGCTGCATCAGCGGCTATGGCCACGCACCGGAGCACATGGCCTTGTACTGCGAAAGCCTGGGCGTGCTGATTGGTGGCGACATGATGTTGCCGCGCATTTCAACCAATGTGAGTGTCTACGAACAGGAACCCGAGGCCGATGCCCTAACGCAGTTTCTGCATTCGATTGACCGTTTCAAGGTATTGCCCGAATCCACGCTGGTGCTGCCGGCCCACGGCAAGCCCTTTACCGGACTGCACACGCGCATTGCGCAATTGCACGCCCACCACGCCGCGCGCCTGCAAGAGGTATTGACGGCCTGTACGGCCAAGCCCCGCAGTGCGGCCGACATCATTCCGGTGCTGTTTACCCGTGCGCTGGACTTTCACCAGACCACCTTTGCGTTGGGTGAGGCGGTGGCGCACTTGCACGCGCTGTGGCACCGGGGCACCCTGCGCCGGCACTGCGATGCGGACGGGGTGTACCGCTTTAGCGCCTAGCCGTTCACCACTTGGGTACGGCGTCTTCCTTGAGCTGCGCCCGCAGACTTTGATAGTCCGGCACCACGGTGGCCACGGTGTTCCAGAAGTTGGCGCTGTGGTCCATGACCCGCAAATGGCTGAGTTCGTGGGCCACCACATAGTCAATCACCGGCTGGCGGAAATGGATCAGCCGCCAGTTCAGCCGGATGGAGCCATCGGCGCTGGCGCTGCCCCAGCGGGTGCCGGCGCTGCTCAGGCGTAGTTTCTTCCACTGCACACCCAGCAAGGGGGCAAAGTGGTCCAGCCGCTCCAAGAAACAGGCCTGCGCCTGGCGCATCAACCAGGCTTGTACCGCATCGCGAATCTGGTCGGCGGTGGCGGCCTTGGGTAAACCCACATGCAGCGTCGGTTGGCCCGTGTCGTCCGTAGCAGGTTTCAGTTGGGCACCGCGACCGCTGAATCCGTGCGCCGGGTCCAAAAGCACCGTCAGGCTTTGGCCCCTGTACGGTATTTCGACGCCATCGCGCCATTCAATGCGGGCACTGACCAACCGACTCTGGCGTTCGTGCGACTCTTGTAGTTTGCGCAGAATCCAAGCGCCTTTTTCCTGCAGGGCGGCGTCCACTTCGTAGAGCGGTGTCCAGCGGGGGGCGCGCACGACCAAGCCGTCGGGTCCCACGATGAATCCAATGGTGCGGCGCTTGGCGCGCAAAAAGGCATAGGCCACCACGGCGTTCTGGATACGCGCTTCGCGGTTGGCTTTGGGGTGTGCGAATCGGGCCGGGGCGATGGCCTGCGGCAGAGGCTCACCCGGCACAAAGGCGGCGCGGGGTGCGGGTGGTTCCTCCAAGCTCACTGGTTGAGTCCCTGCGTCCGCAAGCAACGGGGCAGCCGGCTCGGTCGAAAAAAGATCCAGGGTGTAGCGCAGCAGGGGTAGCACGATGGAAGCTAGCGCAAGGAAACGACCGACAGGCGCCGCATGGGCAGCGTCAAAGATTCACCAGGTAGTTGGCGAAGGCGCCCAGGTCTTCGTGAACCATGGTGCCCTTGGGGAAACCTTCGGGCAACTCCCGGCCACGGTACGAAGCTGATTTGCCCGTCAACACCAGGTGCGGAACGCAACCCACGGCAGTGCCGGCCACCAAATCGCGCATGGAGTCGCCCACGGTGGGCATGCCGTTTAAATCCACGCCGTAGCGGTCGGCAATCTGCTCATACAAACCCGGTGCTGGCTTGCGGCAATTGCAGTTGTCTTCGGGGGCGTGCGGGCAGTAAAAGATGGCGTCGACCCGTCCGCCCACTGCCGCCAGCATGTCGTGCATTTTGGCGTGCATGGCGTTGAGCGCGCTCATGTCAAACAGACCCCGCCCCAGACCGGACTGGTTGGTCACAATGACCACATGCCAGCCCGCATGGTTGATGCGGGCGATGGCCTCCAGCGCGCCGGGCAGGGGCTGCCACTCGGCCGGGCTTTTGACAAAGTCTGCACTGTCTTCGTTGATGGTTCCGTCGCGGTCGAGAATGCAGATTTTCATGGTCGGATGCCCTGCTTAGGAAGCCAGCTTGGAAAGGTCGGCCACGCGGTTCATGGCGACGTGCAAACTCTTGAGCAAGCCCAGACGGTTGAGGCGCAAGTCCAATTGTTCCGCGTTCACCATCACGTCTTCAAAGAACGCGTCCACCGGCGTGCGCAAACCGGCCAGCGCCTGCAACGAGGCGGTGTAGTCACCGGCTTCCCATCGCGCCTGCGCAGACGGCAACACCTCGTTCATCGCAGCATGTAAGTTCTTTTCCGCAGGCTCCACCAACAGCACCGGGCTGACATGGGCATCGGCGCTTTCCGCCTTTTTCAGAATATTGCTGATGCGCTTGTTGGCGGCGGCCAATGCGGCGCTTTCCGGCAACGCGGCAAAAGCACGCACGGCCATCAGGCGCTTGGCGACATCGCCCAGACGCTGTGGGCGAAGCGCCAGCACCGCGTCCACCTCTTGCGCGCTATAGCCTTGTTCGCGCAGGGAGCCCGCCAGCCGGTCGTACATAAAGTCCGCCAAGGCCGGCGTGGCGTCCACAATGCGGTCGCCAAAGGCCGGCACCGCGCTTTGCAACAGCGTGGGCACCTCCAGCGGCAGGTCTTTTTCAACCAGCATGCGGATGACACCCAGCGCGTGGCGGCGCAATGCAAAGGGGTCCTTGTCGCCGGTTGGCAGATTGCCAATGCCGAACATACCCACCAGCGTTTCCAGCTTGTCTGCAAGAGCCACCACCAGACCCGCGTTGTTGCGGGGCAGGTCGTCACCGGCAAAGCGGGGCTTGTAATGGTCTTCGATGGCAAAGGAAATGTCGTCGCCCAAGCCATCGTGGCGTGCGTAGTAGCCGCCCATGATGCCTTGCAATTCGGGGAACTCGCCCACCATGTCGGTGACCAGGTCGGTCTTGGACAGACGGGCCGCCGTGTCGGCCTGCGCAGTCAGTGCGGCGGCATCGGCATAGCCTGCCTGACCCAGCAATGCTGCAATACCTCGGGCAATCGCTCGCACCCGCTCGCTGCGCTCGCCTTGGGTGCCCAGTTTGTTGTGATAAACCACCTTGCCCAGACCTTCGACGCGCGACTCCAGCGTCTTTTTGCGGTCCTGGTCAAAGAAGAATTTGGCATCGGCCAGACGCGGGCGCACCACGCGCTCATTGCCTCCGACGACGGCGCTTGCGTCGGCCGGGCTGATGTTGCTGACCACCAGAAACTGGTGCGTGAGCTTGCCATCCGCATCCAGCAGCGGGAAGTATTTCTGGTTGGCCTTCATGGTGAGAATCAGGCATTCCTGCGGCACCTCCAGGAACTGCTTCTCGAAACTGCAAACCAGCACATTGGGGCGCTCCACCAGTGCGGTCACTTCATCCAGCAGGGCCTCATCCTCAATCGCGCGCGCACCATTGCCCACCTGCTGTGCAGCGGCATTCAACTGGCGCACGATGTCGGCGCGACGCTCGGCAAAACTGGCGATGACTGCGCCCTGCTGACGCAGCGTGTCGGCGTAGGTGTCCGCATCGGCAATGACCACAGGCGATACCAGTGCCTCAAAGCGATGGCCGGCGGTGGCATTGCCGGCCTTCAAGCCCAGCACCTGCACCGGCACCACTTCGGCTCCATGCAAGGCAACCAGCCCGTGGGCCGGGCGCACAAAGCTGACGCTGGACCATCCTGGCAATTCGCAACCGCTGGCCGCGTCTAGTTGGTAGGTCATGACCTTCGGGATGGGCAACTTGGCTAGCGACTCCTCCAGCGCCTTTTGCAGGCCATCTTTCAGGGTGACGCCGGTCACCATGCTTTCGAAAAACAGGGCTTCAGCCTTGCCATCCGGCGCGCGCTTCAAACCGGCCACTGCCGATGCGTCTGCACCGAGTGCGGCCAGTTTCTTCAGCAAAGCGGGAGTCGCCTGGCCATCGGCGGTCAGGCCTACCGAAACCGGCATCAGCTTGGCGGACACCGATTTGTCGGCGGCCTGCGCGGCCACAGAAGTGACGTGGACTCCCAAACGGCGCGGTGAGGCAAACGGGGTCGCGACGGTATCCGCAGGTGCCAGGCCTTGAGCCTTGAGGGAATCCGCCAGCACACCCGCAAACGCCTCGCCCAATTTCTTGAGCGCCTTGGGCGGCAACTCTTCTACAAACAGTTCAACCAGAAGGTTCTTCGTCGTCATATTCAGGCAGCCTTCTTGGCAATTTGTTCAATCCATTCGCGCGGTGCCATGGGGAAGCCCAGGCGTTCACGGCTTTCGTAATAGCTCTGGGCGACAGAGCGGGCCAGATTGCGAATGCGTCCAATATAGGCAGCACGCTCAGTCACGCTGATGGCGCCCCGTGCATCCAGCAAATTGAAACTGTGTGCTGCCTTGAGCACCTGCTCGTAAGCCGGCAACGCCAGTTGCACTTCAATCAGATGCTTGGCCTGCTTCTCGTGCGCGGTGAACGCGGTGAACAGGAAGTCGGCATCGCTGTGCTCGAAGTTGTAGGTGGACTGCTCCACCTCGTTTTGCTTGTATACGTCGCCATACGACATGGTGTCGGTCCACTGCAGGTTGTAGACGTTGTCCACGCCTTGCAGGTACATGGCCAGTCGCTCCAGTCCGTAGGTAATTTCGCCGGTGGCGGGCTTGCAGTCGATGCCGCCCACTTGCTGGAAGTAGGTGAACTGGGTCACTTCCATGCCGTTCAGCCACACTTCCCATCCGAGGCCCCAGGCACCCAGCGTGGGGTTTTCCCAGTCGTCTTCCACAAAGCGAATGTCGTTCTTTTTCAGATCGAAGCCCAGCGCCTCCAAGGAGCCGAGATACAACTCCAGAATGTTGGCCGGCGCCGGCTTGAGCACCACCTGGTATTGGTAATAGTGCTGCAGACGGTTGGGGTTCTCGCCATAGCGGCCGTCTTTGGGGCGACGGCTTGGCTGCACATAGGCTGCCTTCCAGGGCTCGGGCCCGATGGCGCGCAAAAAGGTGGCCGTGTGGGAGGTGCCGGCACCGACTTCCATGTCGTACGGCTGCAGCAATGCGCAACCCTGGCGGTCCCAGTAATCCTGCAGTCTAAGAATGATTTGCTGAAAGGTAAGCATAGGTGGGGGGCGTACGCCCGCGACTCGCATGTAAACCCCCGATTCTACGGGGCGTCCACAGCGGTTTGGCACCCGCCAAGGGGCTAGGCCGACTGCTTGCGGCGCGCAGCCAGGACGATACCGCCCATCACCAACGCGACTAGCATCCACAGAGGCCACAAAGCAAATCGTGATGCCCACCAAGCATAGGGCGTGATACCGGTTCGCCCCTCCACCGTACCTTCGAGTACACCGGCCGTAAATCGCGGCAGCGACGCCACCACATTTCCTTGGTGGTCCAATATGGCGGTAGTTCCTGTGTTGGTAGCCCGGAGGTAGGGGCGCTGAAACTCCAGCGCCCGCATGCGAGAGATTTGCAAGTGCTGATCTATTGCCACGGTATCGCCAAACCATCCCAGGTTGCTCACGTTGGCGAACACCGTGGGTGCAGATTGCGGATCAATGAATCGTGCGGCCAACTCCTCTCCGAAAAGGTCTTCGTAACAAATGTTCGGTGCGATCCGCTGTCCCCGCCATGCGAACGACGGCTGCCCTACGGCCCCACGGTTAAAGTCTCCCAGGGGAATGTTCATCATTCTTGTGAACCACTTGAACAATGGTGGAATGAATTCCCCAAACGGCACCAGATGGTGCTTGTCGTACCGCCAATATTCCGTGGCACCTGGCACGAGGGCGATGACCGAGTTGCTGTAACCCTTGTCGTAATTACCCAAGGGGATGCCGGTCATCAGCGCACCCTGTCCACCAGCTTGCATCGCTGCAAGATAGCCCTTCGGGAGTTCATGCGGCAACAATGGAATGGCAGTCTCTGGCGCGAGGACCAAGTCGCTATTTTGGCTTCGCAAATGTTCGGCATACCAACGCAAGGCTTGCGGCACCCCGGTGCCGCTGTCGAACTTCTCATCTTGCGGAATGTTGCCCTGAAGCAAGGTGGCCGATAGGTTGCCGTTCGCTTCCGTAAAGGAGAACGAAGGAAGAAGCCCGCCCCCCACTACCAGTACAAGCAAGGTGATCCGCTGCGCTCTACCGGCAGTCACGATCTCGGCCAGGCTAGCTGCGCACCATGCCGCCAATGCGGCAACACCATAGGCGCCAACCCATGGCACCCAAGCGACGAGCGGTCCCGCGGTATGGGCATATCCGATGGCGCCCCAGCCAAAACCAGTCAGCCAAGTCCCCCGCGCCAACTCGGCAGCCATCCACAGCGCACCAAAAGCGATCGCGCGCTGCCCAGGGCCGATCGATGGCATCCCTTTCCAAGCTCCACACGCGATTGCGTAACACAGCGCCAGCGAGACCGCCAGAGCGACGACCGCACCGGCAGAAAGCGCTGCAGGCAATCCACCAAATTGATGCATGGCGACATACAGCCACCAGAAGGTGGCAATCAGCCATCCAGAGGCAAATAAGAGTGCCGAGCGTGTGGCCTCTGCAACAGAGGAAGTTCGCAGTAGGGCACGGTACAAAACGACGTGTGCCGAAACCTGCAGCCACCAGACGGGCTGTCCTTGGGTGGCCCCCCAGATGAAGGGCCAGCAGATGGCCACCGCTTCGATTGCGCCTACGGTAATTAGCAGCAGACTGGCCCGCCAGTACCTCATCTACGTGGGAATGCTGTTTGCGATGACATGCCGTTCAACGCGTCAAGGCTTGGTGGGCGACACTTTGAACCACTTCACAGCACCACCTTTGGTGTGCAACACAGCAAAGTCCAGCCCACCGATGGTGTGACGCTCGCCGCGCTTGGGCACATGGCCCATTTCATGGGCAATGAGGCCGCCAATGGTTTCAAAGTCTTCCTCTTCGTCTGAAGCGGTCAATGCAACCTCGAATGCATCGTTTACACGAGCAATCGGAGTGTCTCCACTCACGCGATAGCTCCTATCTGGCAGACCAAAGATGTCACCCTCGTCCTCGGGCATATCGAATTCATCTTCGATTTCCCCGACGATCTGTTCGAGCACATCTTCAATGGTGATAAGACCGGCAACACGCCCGAATTCGTCGATCACGATTGCAAGATGGTTTCTATTGCCGCGAAAGTCGCGCAACAAGTCGTTAAGTCCCTTGGACTCCGGCACAAACACAGCCGGACGAATCAGGGCGCGGATATTGAGCTCAGGCGCCCGCTGCAACTTGAGCAGATCCTTGGCCATCAGTATGCCGATGATATTTTCACGCTCGCCGTCAAACACTGGAAAACGCGAATGCCCTGTGTCAATGACTTGGTGCAACATCGTGTCGGAGTCCGCGCTAATGTCGAGGAAGTCCATCCGCGTTGCCGGCACCATCACATCACCAGCCGTCATATCCGCCATGCGGATAACGCCCTCGAGCATCAAGCGAGACTCTGCACCAATGATGTTGTTATCCTGCGCCTCCGCCAATGTTTCAATCAATTCATCGGTGGAATCTGGGCCTGGATGAATGAATTCCGCAAGCTTCTGCAGGAAGCTGCGTTTGTCTTCCCGTTCTAACGAGCGATTGGAATGAGGTTCTGACACGACTGGAAATGGCCATATAGCCGTTGTTAGCGAGTGTCTAGGATAGCGGATTTATTTTGCTGCTTCTGGCTGCACTTTATGCGTCACTCAAATCGCTGCGCTACGGATTGGAGTGCGTAGTCAATTCTTCGGGTGCATTGTTTACTACACTGCTTTGCAAATGGACTCAGCCACCCGAATCAGAGCCGCCATCGCTGAAGTATTTGAGTTGCGTAATGCTGCGCACGCGAACCCCGCTTTAGGCGTGGCGCTCACCAAAGTTAAGGAGCTACAGGCCCTTCGTTTTCAGGGTAGCTACTCCGCACTTCTGAATAGCCCCGATTTTGCCGAGCCAAGCCGCTTCTTTTTGGAAGAACTCTATGGCATTCAGGACTTTTCCGAACGGGATGCACAGTTTTCGCGCATTGCCAAATCGCTTTCCGCCATCTTCCCTGCATCCGTGGTCAGTACTGCGATAGATATTGCAGAGCTCCATGCGTTAACCGAGCAACTGGATGTTGCAGTAGCTACCCATTGGCTGCAACTTGAAAGTACGGAGTTGACGATGACGTCTTCTGGATATGTCAGCGCATGGCGTCAAGTCGGACAACGTGAGGCGCGTCAGAAGCAACTCGCGATGGTTCTGTCGCTTGGAAGCCAACTTGCGCGGTTAACACGAAGGCCTGGACTGGCCACCCTGTTGAAAATGATGCGTCACCCGGCCGCAAGTGCCGGACTAAGTTCACTCCAACAGTTTTTGGAAAAGGGATTCTCAACCTTTGGCAAGATGGCCCGCAAAGACAACAAGGCTGCCGAATTCCTTGGCCTGATTCAGACCAAGGAAATGGAATGGATTGCAAGCATGTATGACGAATCTTTGTCGAAACAGACCCGCTCGCTAAACGGTCTCTTAAGAACAAACTGACCAAAAAAACGCCCCATCATGAGATGGGGCGTTTTTGGCTATAGATAGCCTGACGATGACCTACTTTCACACGGGAACCCGCACTATCATCGGCGCTGACGCGTTTCACTGTCCTGTTCGGGATGGGAAGGAGTGGTACCACGTCGCTATGGTCGTCAGGCTTAAACTTTTTGTTCTGTTGACTGAAGTCAAGAGAACCAATTTATAGAGCTAATCAGCTTGTCTTTCGACACCACTGTTAAAGTGGATTTTGAATGCGTCAACTTGGCATAACTTCCTTGAGTACTTGGTAGTACATCAAAGTTATAGGGTCAAGCCGCACGAGCAATTAGTATCGGTTAGCTTAACGCATTACTGCGCTTCCACACCCGACCTATCAACGTCCTGGTCTTGAACGACTCTTTAGGGGGCTCAAGGCCCCGGCAGATCTCATCTTGAAACGAGTTT
>ERZ1034361.1737-NODE-1737-length-11076-cov-2.652059_pt1 | contig 11076 bp, 9 predicted proteins | sample MGYA00520617_ERZ1034361 | MGnify/ENA primary metagenome ERZ1034361 (study PRJEB33736, sample SAMEA104284507) | Azolla filiculoides | biome: Urban; feature: Water surface; material: Ditch water | place: Netherlands | collected 2015-10-28 | depth 0-0.1 m ... | reverse complement strand
TGGAGCAGTTGTTGTTGAGGTTGAAGACCGGGATGCCGGTCAGGCCCACGCCGTAAATGGCCGCCTGCCCGGCGGTCGAGTCGCCGTACACATAGCCCACGTAGGCCTGCTGGACCTCGGCGTAGTCAACGCCCGCATCGTCCAGCGCCAGCTTGGCCGCGCGGGCGCCCATCACGGTGTAAGGGTCGCTCGCGCCGGGTTTGGTGAAAGGGATCATGCCAACGCCCACGACGTGAACGGCTCTTTGCATGCGGGTCATCTTTGCTCCTCGATGGGATGGATCGGAAACGCAAGTGTGGGCGCGATGCGCCGCCTTTCCAATCACCATTCAGACCAAAATGATTGGCAAAAACGATCAGGTGCCGCACAGGTGACAGCCGGAACGCAACACCTCCTCTGGTCCCTAAAAAATGAATTCCGCTCTATGGGAAACTAGGGATTACCCTTGATTCACCTACAACACCATGACATGAAGCGTCAGAAGAAATTGGCAAAAACATTCATTGGCCCGCCCCAACCTCCGGCGACAGCCGCGCCAGCCGATAGGCCCCCGGCGCCAACCCCGTCCAGCCCTTGAAGGCGCGGTGAAAGGTGCTGGCCTCGGAAAAGCCCAGCCGGTTGCCGATGTCCAGCAAGGTGAGTTCAGGCTGCCCCAGGTACGCGATGGCGGCATCTCGACGCAGTTCGTCCTTGATGACCTGAAAACCCTGCCCTTCGTCCCGCAGCCGGCGGCGCAGCGTCTGTGGGGTCATCGCCAGGCTTTCGCTGACCGCCTCCAGCGAGGGCATTTCGCCGCTCAGGTGGCGGCGCAGCAGGCGGCGGATGCGCTCGGTCAGGCTGGTCTGGTCGCGGTACTTCACCAGGAGGCTGGCCGGGGCCTGTCGCAGGAATTCACCCAGGCTCTGGGGCGACTGCACCACCGGCAGATCGAGCCAGCGCGCATCAAAGCGGAAACCCACCCAAGGGTAGGTGTAGATCACCGGCGCCTGGAACAGCCGGGCTGCATCGGTGCTGCAGCCCAGATCGATCGGGCGGTACATCACCTCCTGCACCGGGATGCGGCGCGCCACCAGCCAGGAGGCCACGCCGTAGGTCAGGAAACAGAAGGTGCGGTCGGCATAGCCCAGCGTCGGGTCGCGCTTGACGCGCGACACCAGCCGCACCATGGCCACACCCTTCTCCACCGTCAGGCGCGGCACAAAGTCCGACAACTGCAGGTGGTAGAACTGGAAGCCCGTGCGCAGCACCTCGCCCAGCGTGCTGCAGTGCACCAGCATGCGGCAGACCTGCGCAAAACTGCCGAGCTTGAGTGGCTGGCCGCACAGCCCCCACAACTCATCGCGCGTCGCACGTCGCAGCACGCGAATCAGGTCCGCATACTGCCCCTGCGTCACGCGCGAAAGCGGCGCCTCCAGCAGGGCTGGCGAAATCCCCGCGCGTTGCAGGATCACCTGCACATCCAGCCCACGCTGGCGCGCGCCCTGCAGGATCTGGAGGACCTGAAGGATGGCGATGGTGTGGTGGGTGGTCGGCGCGGGCATCGCGGGAGTTTAAGCGGCGACTGGCGGAAAAAACCAGTGCCCGGTCACCTTGGCTTGTCGGCGCCTGATGCGTTCGGCCAATGGTTTTGACACTTCCAGCCATTGTTCGGATGCACCCCAGTCCAGAAGATGCGCGCAGGCTTGCCCGGTGCCGTGCCGCACGGATCGCACCAGCCTATTTCTACAAAACGACAGGAGACAAGCATGACCAATTTCAAGCCGCTCAAGATGCGCGCAGGACGCCGGGCCGCGCTGGCCCTGATGGCCGCGGCCCTGGTGCCGGCCCAGGCCTGGGCGCAGCCGGCACAGAATTTTCCGAACAAGCCCATCCACATCATCGTGCCGTTCACGTCGGGCGGCACCACCGACATGCTGGCGCGCAGCATCGGGCAGAAGATGACCGAGGCCTGCGGCCAGCCCGTGGTGGTGGAAAACCGGCCGGGTGCTGCCGGCTGGCAGGGCATTGTGGCCATGTCCCGCATGCCGGCCGACGGCTACACCATCGGGCTCACGATCTCCAACATCATCTATGCCAAGTCGCTCTACACGAAGCTGCCCTTTGACATGGAGAAAGACTTCGCGCCGGTATCCATGGTTTCGCGCTCGCCGGTCACGCTGGTGGTTCCGGCCAACTTCCGGGCGAACACCTTGAAGGAGTTTGTGGATCTGGTGGGCAGCAGTCCCGCCAAGTACAGCTACGCCTCCTTCGGCCAGGGCACCACCGCCCACATTTTTGGCGAGACCCTGAAGCTCAACGCCAAACTGGACATGGTGCATGTGCCCTACAAGGGCGCCGCACCTGCGGTGGCGGATCTGCTGGGTGGCCATGTGTCCGCGGCCTTTCTGGATACCGGCACCGTGCTGCCCCTGCTGCAGTCGGGCAAGGTCAAGGTGCTGGCGATCAGCGGCACCAAACGCCTGGCCAACGTGCCGGCGATACCGACCTTTCTGGAGCAGGGCTACAAGGGTTTCGAGCCCGTGGGCTTTTTCCAGGTGCTGGCGCCTCCCGGCACGCCGGCGGACGTGGTGAACAAGCTGTCCGACCTCATTGCCAAGGCGGTGAACTCGCCTGAACTCAAAGGCCGCATCATCGACCTGGGACAGGAGCCCGGTGGCGGCAAACCTGAAGACCTCGCGGCGGCCATCCGTGCCGATGCAGCGATCTTTGACGAGACCATCAAGCGCTCCAGCATCAAGGTCGACCAGAACTGACCGGCGCCCCATGCGAACCGTATTGCGCGAAGACCACGAATTGTTCCGGCAGCAGGCCCGGCGCTTTGTGGAGCAGGAGATTGCGCCCTTCCACGCTGGCTGGGAAGAAAAAGGGCGGGTGCCGCGTGCCCTCTGGCGCAAGGCCGGCAAGCTGGGCTTGCTGTGCAGCATGCTGCCGGAACCGTATGGCGGCGGGGGTGACTTTGGGCACTCCGCCGTGCTGATCGAGGAGCTGGCGCGCGTCAATGCCACCGGGGTGGGCTTCAGCCTGCATTCGGAGGTGGTGGCGCCCTACATCCACCACTACGGCACACCCGCGCAAAAGGAGCGCTGGCTACCCCGCATGACAGCAGGCGAGCTGATCGGCGCCATCGCCATGACGGAGCCCCATGCGGGCAGCGACGTCAAGGCGGTGCGCACCCACGCGCGCCGCGAGGGCGATGTCTATGTGCTCAACGGGCAGAAGACCTACATCTCCAACGGCCTCAACGCCGGGCTGGTGATCGTGGTGGCGCGCACCAGCACGGCCTCGGACGGCCGCAACATCGTCTTGCTGTGCGTCGAGGCGGGCATGGCCGGTTTCTCCCGCGGCCGGCCGCTCAAGAAGATCGGGCTCAAGGGCCAGGACACGGCCGAGCTGTTCTTCGACGATGTGCGCGTGCCCGTGAGCCACCGGCTGGGCGAGGAAAACGCGGGCTTCAAGTACCTCATGCACCAGCTGGCGCAGGAGCGCCTGATCATCGCGGTGCGGGCGGCTGCGTCGGTGGAGGCTTTTCTGGCGCGCACCATCGACTTCACCCGCCAGCGGCAGGTGTTCGGCCAGCCCCTGCTGGACTACCAGCACACCCGTTTTCGCCTGGCCGATGCCAAGGCGCAGGCCACCATGCTGCGGGTGTTCGTGGACGACTGCCTGGCCTTGCACCTGCGCGGCGAACTCAGCGCCGAGCGGGCGGCCATGGCCAAGCTCAACGCCTCGGAGATGCAGAACCGCCTGCTCGACGAGTTTCTGCAGATGCACGGCGGCCAGGGCTACATGGTGGAAAGCGGCATCGGCAGCGCCTGGGTGGACGCCCGGGTGGCGCGCATCTACGGCGGCAGTAACGAGATCATGAAAGAGATCGTTGCGCGCGGACTCTGACCCCCACAAAGAAACAAACAAGGACATTTCCATGAAGGCACCGTTTTCCGGGCTCAAGATCATTGATTTGTCGGCGGTCGTCTCGGGGCCCATGGCCACGGGCCTGCTGGCCGACCAGGGCGCCGACGTTATCAAGGTCGAAACCCCCAAGGGCGACCTCACGCGGGTGATCGGCCCGGCCAAAGGCGACATTTCCGCGCTCTTCACCACGATCAACCGCGGCAAGCGCTCCATCGTGCTGGACCTCAAGCACCCCGACGGCGCGCAGGTGCTGCGCGACCTGCTCGCCAGCGCCGACGTGCTGGTGGAGAACTTCCGGCCCGGCGCGCTGGCCCGGCTGGGGTTTTCCTACGACGCCGTGGCGGCCACCAACCCTCGCCTGATCTATCTGTCGATCTCGGGCTTCGGCCAGACCGGGCCCTATGCGGGGTTCCGGGTGTACGACCCCGTGATCCAGGCCGTCTCCGGCTTTGCCGATGCGCATCCGCACAGCGAGACCGGGGAACCGCAGCTGCTGCAGACCCTGCTGTGCGACAAGATCACCGCCCTGACGGCGGCCCAGGCCATTGGTTCGGCGCTGTATGCACGCAGCCAGACCGGGCGGGGGCAGAAGATCGAGTTGTCGATGCTCGATGCGGCGCTCTCCTTTCTCTGGCCCGAGGCCATGTACAACCACAGCTTCCTGGACGGCGATGTGGCGCCCATGCCCGAGTTCGGCGCCAACCAGAAGCTCTGGCGCGGCAGTGACGGCTGGTTCGCCATGATCACCCCGCAGGACGATGAGTTTGCGGCCATGTGCCGGACGCTGGGCGTGCCGGAGTTGATCCGCGACCCGCGTTTTTTCTCCATCCCGGTGCGCCGCAACCACCAGCCGGAACTGCGCGCGCTGATCGAGCCGCTGATTGCCAGCCAGCCGGTGGACGACCTCGTGGCGCGCCTGGGCGCGGCGGGCGTGCCCGTGGGCCGGGTCAACTACAAGCGCGACCTGGCGTTAGATCCGCAGATCAAAGTCAATGAATCGTTGCAGGACAGCAGCCAACCGGGCGTGGGCCGCCTGCGCACGCCGCGCGCTGCGGCACGCTTTCCGGCCGTGGCGCCAGGGCCATCGCCTGACGCTCCGCACCTGGGGGAACACACCCTTGCTGTCCTGCGTACGCTGGGCCGCACCGACGCCCAGATTGACGCCTTGCGCGCCAGCGGCGCCGTGCAATCACCGGGCGAGCGCGTCCTGGCTGGCCCAGCCGCGCCGGCCACGGGAGCCGCCGCTTGAGCCGCGCCCTGCACCCGCCCCCACCCGCGCAGGACGAGTCAAAGTTCCTGGACTTCTACTTCGACTTCATTTCGCCCTACGGCTACTTTGCCTTGCACCAGATCGAACCCCTGGCGGCCCGCCACGGCCGCACGCTGCGCTGGCATCCTTTTCACATGCGCGCCGTCACCAAGGATGTGCTGGGCATGACCCAGGCTCTGGCCGATGTGCCGCTCAAGGGCGCCTACGTGCGCCACGATGTACGCCGCATGGCGCGCTACCTCGGGGTGGCCTACAACCCGGCCCCGGCGGCGAGCTTCTCCAGCGTGACGGCCAGCCGGGTTTTCTACCTGATTCAGGAGCGCGACCCCGCAGCCGCTGCGCGCTACGCCCATGCGGTGTTTCACAGCCAGCACGCACTGGCCCAGCCACCCAACACCTGGGACCAGTGCACGGCGCTGGCCACGCAGGCCGGTGTCGATGCTGCGGCGCTGGTCGAGGCCGAACAGGCCGGACGCGCACGCGAGCTGTTTCGCCAAGCCACGGAGGACGCCGTGGCGCAAGGCGTCTGGGGAACCCCGACGTTCATCACCGACCAGGAAATGTTCTGGGGCTGCGACCGCATCGCCCAGCTGGACGAATGGTTGCAACGGGGCGGGTGGTAAGTCCGGGCGCGATTCAAACGGTGTGAGGCAACGGCAAATAGCGGAAGCTGCCGATGCCGCGGGCCACGACTTCGCCCGATGCGTCGCGCACCTCGCCCTGGCACAGGATGACGCCGTCGAGCGACTCCAGGACCTCGCCGTCGGCCACCAGACTGCCGCGCCCGGGACGCAGGAAGCTGCTGTTGAGGTTGAGCGTCACGGCGGTCTTGGTGAAGTCCACCAGCGACACCGCCGCGCTGGCCATGACCACGTCCAGCAGCGTGAGCACCACACCGCCGTGGATCGCATGGATCACGTTTTCCAGATCGGGACGCCCCTCCACCGTCAGGCGGGCCCGGCCGCCTTCGGAGTACGCGCGCTGCACCCCCAGGGCGCGGGTGAAGGCCACGCGGGAGAACATGTTGCGGCGGGCATCGGCCCGCGCATCGGCGTCCAGCGCCCCGGGCGAGCCAGCAGGGGCCTGCGCAGTCAGGTCCACCGTGTTGATCGGGTCCATGGCGCGCCTATCCGCGTTGCAGCGACTGGCGCAGCACGTTCTTGAGCACCTTGCCCGCGGCGCTCATGGGCAGAGTCTCGACAAAGCTCATGCTGCGCGGGCACTTGTAGCCGGCCAGTTCGCGCCGGCACCAGCTCGCCAGACCGGCCTGCAGTTCGGCCGCCAGCGCGGAGTCGCCGATCACCACGCCGCTGCGCAGCACCACCACCGCGTGAACGGATTCGCCCCACTTTGCATCCGGCACGCCGATGACGGCCACATCCATCACATCGGGATGGCTGCGCAAGGCCGCTTCCACCTCGCCGGAATACACGTTTTCGCCACCGGAGATGATCATGTCCTTGAGGCGGTCGGCGATGAAGATGTCGCCGTCGGCGTTCATCCACGCCCCGTCTCCGGTGCGGAACCAGCCGTCGTGAAAGGCGCGCTCCGTGGTCTCGGGCAGGTTCCAGTAACCGCGCGTGACCATGGGCCCGCGCACCTCGACCTCGCCTACCGCGCCCCGGGGCACCTCCTCGCCCAGCGGGTCCACGATGCGTATCTCGGCGCCGAAGCCGGGCCGCCCCACGGAGCGCCAGCGGCCGTTGCGCCGCCCCTCGCCACGGTGGTTGGCGGGCAGGTTGATGCAGACGGCGCCAGCGGTTTCCGTCAGGCCGTAGGCCTGGAAGAACTCGGCCTCAGGCCAGGTTTGCAGCGCGCGGTCCAGCAGGTCAGGTGGCATCGGCGCCGCGCCGAAGGCAATGCGGCTGAGCGACTGCATGCGCCGTGCTTCAAAGCCGGGCAGATCCAGCATGGCCTGCAGCATGCTCGGCACCATGATGGTGTCGGTGATGCCGTGGCGCTCCACAGCCGCCATCACCAGGTCGGGCCGAAAGCTGGGCATGGTGATGCAGGTGCCGCCGACGATCGATTGCCCCACCAGCCGGCCAAGGCCGGCCACGTGGAACAGCGGCGCCACCAGCAGCGACACGCCCTCGGGCGGGTTGGGCAGCTCGGCCGCGCGGGTGATGGAGGCGGTCCAGAAGTTGGCGTGCGAGAGCATCACTCCTTTGGACTTGCCGGTGGTGCCCCCGGTGTAGAGCAGCGCGGCCAGCGCGTCGCCGCCGGTGCGGCTGTCGGGCAGCGGCGCGCAGGCAGCGGCCTCGGCCGCGAAGTCCGTGGTCGTGACCACCGGGATCTGTTCGGCCAGCCCGACGGTTGCGGCCACCATCGCCGGATCGACCACCAGCAGGGCCGCGCCGGCGTCCGCCAGGGCGTGGCGCAACTCGGTCGGGCTCCAGCGGGTGTTCAGGGGGCAGGCCACGGCGCCGCGCCACCAGCAGGCCCACAGCAGGGTGATCAGGGCATCGTTGTTGGGCGCCAGCAGCGCCACGCGGTCGCCGGCCTGCACACCGCGCGCCTGCAGGGCTGCGGCGTGGCGGGCGGCACCGTCGGCCAGCTCGGCAAAGGTGATCGCGTGCTCGCCGCTTTCGGCCACGTGGCGGACGGCGGTTTTTTGGGGGTGGCGTTGCAGCGCGCGCTGCAGGCCCTGGGTCAGGTACATGAATATTCCTATGCAAATTTCAGGGCGCGGCCGTGCCGCCGCCCACTGGGGCCGGCACCGGCGCATGCAGGCGGAAGGTGCCCATGCCCTTGGCCACCACCGCACCGCTGCCATCGACCAGTTCGGCTTCGCAGAAGCACACCGAGCGACCGCCGCCGGTCGTGCGGCCCGTGGCCACCAGCCGGCCCGACGCACGGCGCATGAAGCCCAGGTGCAGGTCGATGGTTTCGACTTCGCGCGTCACGTCACCGGCACCTCGGGCCGCATGGACCATGGCGCTCTCCAGCAGGGTCATGACGACGCCGCTGTGGCTGCTGCCATGCTGGTTGAGCAGGTCGGCGCGCAACTCCAGCGCCACCACAGCCACGCCCTCGCCCACCGACTCGCGCCGCAGCGACAGCAGCGCCAGAAATGGCACAGGAGGTTCAACGCCGGCCACGGGCTGGCCCGGGTTCAATGGGGTGGCGGTGGCGTTCGAGTCGATCGGGTCGTGTACGCTCATTCCGGCTTGAATCCGACTTCGTCCAGCATCTTCTTCTCGGCCACAAACTGCGCTTCGGCGTACTTGCGGTAGGCGGCCCCGTCCACCCCCCAGGGCGACAGGTCGTATTCCGCCAGCAGACGCTGGTAGTCGGCGTTCTGGGTGGCCTTCTGCAGGGCCGTCTGCAGGCGCAGGGCGATGGCCGGGTCCAGGCCCTTGGGCGCGACAATGCCGAGCGGTGACTGCACCACCAGGTCGTAGCCCGCTTCCTTCACGGTCGGAACCTGCGGCCAGCGGGTCAGGCGCTGTTCGGTAAACGTGGCCAGCACCCGCAGCTTGCCGCCCATGGCCATGGCACCGAACCCCGGATCGCCATAGACGTCCAGGTGGCCGCCGATCACGGCCGTGAGCTGCTCTGCCCCGCCCTTGTAGGGAATGAAGTTGAACTTCACGCCGGCCGCCTTGGCCAGACGCTCCCCATAGATCCGGTTGGCGCTGGTCGCGCCCACGTTGCCCCAGGAGATCTGGCCGGGCCGGGCCTTCGCGTCGGCCAGCAGGTCGGCCAGCGTTTTCCAGGGCGCGTTGGCCGCCACCACGATGCCGGTGCTCAGGCCGGCCAGCCCGATGAGGTAAGTAAAGTCGGTCAACGGGTCCCACTTGACCTTGACCATGTGCGGCTGGCGGATGACCGAGTTGTGCATCACGCCCAGGGTGTAGCCGTCCGCCTCGGGCATCTGTGCGACACCGACGACCCCCGTCACGCCCCCCGCCCCCGGCTTGAAGTTCAGCACCACGGGCTGGCCCAGGTCCTTGGCGGCCTCGTTGCTCAGCGCCCGCAGCACGGCATCGATCATGCCCCCGGGCGGAAACGGAACGACCAAGGTGATGTAGCGGTCAGGAAAGGGCTTGGCGGCAAAGGCCGGCGCGACCCCCAGCGCGGCCGTGCCGAGTCCGGCCGCAAGCAGGGTACGGCGGTTGAGGCCCACAGTCTTTCCGTGTTGAATGGGGTGCATGTCTGTCTCCTGTATTTGTTGAGTGACCTGGGTCCACCACACCCGACGCGCCGGCGGCGCAACAGGGTGGTGGACGCAGTCTAGAAACACCGTCGGCCCACGTCGATTGCCAAAAGCATGTTCTGCGTTGGCGGAATCGTTCATATTCCACGGCTTGGTGGCGGGGCACTTCGGCCTGACGGGAGAGCGCTTGCGCAAGGGCCGGGAATACCCGGATGCGCTGCAGCAGGACATGGCGAATCTTCCCAAAGTCCGGATTTGGTTGGGCCAGTCGGGTTTCGACGCGCGCGTCAAACACGCAGGAGCAGCCTCGCAAGACGCTCCCGAATCAGAAGCAAACAATGACCATCCGACGATGGGAAAGCGCCAAAAAACCTTGAAATCCTGAGAATCTGACGTCTTCAGACCCCGCCGGCCACTTCTCCGCCCCGCAACACGGCCAGCACCCCCGGTGCAAAGTGCTTTTCCACAAAATCAGCCAGTCCGTCAAACACGCTGTCCAGCGTCGGTACGCTGGCGCCGAACAGCGCCTGCAGCACGGCGGGGTCTTCAAACAGGCCGTGGAGGTAGAGACCCAGCACGTTGCCGGCGGCGTTCTGCCAGCCCAGAGGTTGGCCTTGCGGGCCGGTCAACGCCACACGGGCGATGTCGCCAGCGGCGGCCATGGCGGGGTGCTGCGCGGTCTGGCCGTGGTGGATTTCATAGCCTGACACGGGCACGCCGGCCAATGCAGTCCAGGCGCCAGCCAGCGGCCCGAACGCAGCCTGCGTGTGTTGCACGGTCTTGGCGGGCTCGAACAGCGTGACCAGCGGCAGCAGGCCCAGGCCGGGCGCGTTGCCGTCGATGCCGTGGGGGTCAATCAGCGCCTCGCCCAGCATCTGCAGGCCGCCGCAGATCCCAAGTACCGCGCCGCCCTGCCCCGCGTGCGCGGCAATCGCCCGGTCCAGGCCCTGGGCGCGCAGCCAGGCCAGGTCGCTGCTGGTGTGTTTGGAGCCGGGCAGGATGATCCAGTCCGCGCCGGCCAGATCGGCGGGACTGCGCGCCCATTTCAGATGCACGCCGGGCACGTTGTTCAGCGGCTGGAATTCGTCAAGGTTGCTGATGCGCGGGGTGGCGATCACGGCGATGGTTTTGTTGACCGGGCTGGCCGCCACCGGGCGGCCGTGAAACACACCGTCTTCCTCGGGCAGGCCGTGTTGCCACCACCTCGGCAGCACAGCCACGGTGGGCACGCCGGTCAGGTCCTGCAGCATTTGCGGGCCGGGCGCCAGCAGCGCGGTATCGCCCCTGAATTTGTTGAGCACAAAGCCCTTGATCAGCGCACGGTCGGCCTCGGGCAGCAGCGCCCAGGTGCCGTAGAGGTGGGCAAACGCGCCGCCGCGGTCGATGTCGGTGACCAGCAGGCAGGCGGCCTTGCAGTGCCGTGCGACGCGCATGTTGACGATGTCGCAGTCGCTCAGGTTGATCTCGGCAGGAGATCCGGCGCCTTCGATGACGACCACATCGTTCTCGGCGCGCAGGGCGTCGAGCGCGGCCGCGATCGTCGGCCAGACGTGTTCGCTGCGCTCGCGCCAGGGCATCGCGGTCAGTTCGGCGTTCACCTGACCCAACAGCACAACCTGGCTGTGGGTGTCGGACTCGGGCTTGAGCAGCAGCGGGTTCATGCGCACGTCGGGCACAGCACGTGCGGCCAGGGCCTGGAAGTACTGGGCACTGCCGATCTCCGCCCCCACGCTGG
>ERZ1034361.1736-NODE-1736-length-11077-cov-3.978636_pt1 | contig 11077 bp, 11 predicted proteins | sample MGYA00520617_ERZ1034361 | MGnify/ENA primary metagenome ERZ1034361 (study PRJEB33736, sample SAMEA104284507) | Azolla filiculoides | biome: Urban; feature: Water surface; material: Ditch water | place: Netherlands | collected 2015-10-28 | depth 0-0.1 m ... | reverse complement strand
CCTGGCGTAAAAGCGACCGACTGGAACAATGATGGCATCTTTGCCAAAACTGGGAGCGGTGCTGTATTTTTGGACTCTGCTAATGGCTTACTTTGGTCCAACACTACGATTGATAGAGGGACGACCCGCAGCTTTGACGAAGCTACCAATTTGCTGCTGACCTACAACTCTAGCCGGTCAATTGAGGGCGTCAGTACATGGGTACTTCCAACAAAGAAACAGTTCGAACTGTTGTTCGCTACTCAAGGCCCCGATACCGTTACAAACAATGGCATGGAAAAGCGAGTCTTCGATTACTTTGGGACTTATGTTTGGACACAGTCACAAGGGCCGGCAGGATCTCATTCTCACTTTGCATTTGCCGCCAACTCCTCGTCAGGTAGCGCTAGCCAATTCATTGCATTTGATGACAGCATGAGACTGGGCGTCTGGGCCGTTACCCCCGTCCCCGAACCCGAAACCTACGCCATGCTGTTGGCTGGCCTGGGCATGATTGGCGCTGTCGCAGCACGCCGCAAGGCCAAGTAAATATGTAGGGCGCCTCGCGCCCTACCCCCCATACCCCAACGGATTGTTGCGCTGCCAGTTCCAGGCATCGGCGCACATGGTTTTTAAGTCGCGGGTGGCTTGCCAGCCCAGCACTTCTTTTGCGGTTGTCGGGTCGGCGTAGCAGGCGGCTATGTCGCCGGGGCGGCGGGCCTGGATTTGGTAGGCAATGGGTTTGCCGCTGGCGGCTTCAAATGCTTTCACCATATCGAGCACGCTGTAGCCCACGCCGGTTCCCAGGTTGATGGCCATGCACTGGCCCTGGCCTGCGGGGGCTTTGCTTAGCGCCTCCAGCGTACGCAAATGGCCCAGCGCCAAGTCGACCACGTGGATGTAATCGCGCACCCCGGTGCCATCGGGCGTGTCGTAGTCATTGCCCCACACATTCAAAAACTCACGCCGGCCCACGGCCACCTGTGCCACAAACGGCAGCAGGTTGTTGGGCACGCCCTGCGGGTCTTCGCCAATCTGCCCGCTGGCATGTGCGCCCACGGGGTTGAAGTAACGCAGGATGCCAAAGCGCCAGCTCGCATCGCCGGCAAAGGCATCGCGCAGCATGTCTTCAATCACCAGCTTGGTGCGGCCATAAGGGTTGGTGGCAGACAGCGGGTGGTCCTCGGTGAGTGGCAGGCGCTGCGGGTCGCCGTACACCGTGGCCGATGAGCTGAACACCAACGTCTTGACGCCACAAGCCTGCATCGCCTCCAGCAGGCGCAGCGTGCCCACCACGTTGTTGTCGTAATACTGCAGCGGCAACTGCACCGACTCACCCACCGCCTTCAGCCCGGCAAAGTGAATCACCGCCTCGGCCCCGCTTTCGGATAGCGCACGGCGCAGCACCGCGCCATCGCGAATGTCGCCCTCAATGCGGCGAATGGTCTTGCCGGTCAGGCGCTCCACCCGGTTGAGCGACTCGGGCTTGCTGTTGCTGTAGTTGTCGAGCACCGTCACCGCGTGCCCGGCGCTCAGCAACTCCAGGCAGGTGTGCGAGCCGATATAGCCGGCACCGCCGGTCACCAGAATGTTCATGTGCTTTCCTGTAGCCCTAACGGCCAATCGCCAAATACTCAAACCCCATGCCCCGCACCTGCTTGGGGTCGTAGAGGTTGCGGCCGTCGAAGATGACGGGGTGCTTGAGCTTGGCCTTGATGGTGTCGAAGTTGGGGCTGCGGAACTCGCGCCACTCGGTCACGATGATCAGCGCATCGGCCCCTTCCAGGGCGGCGGTCTGGTTCTCTGCGTAGGTCACGCCTGCGTCGTTTTCAAAGCAGTGGCGGGCCTCGTTCATGGCCACGGGGTCGTAGGCGGTCACGGTGGCGCCTGCGCTCAGCAGGTCGGCAATCACATCGCGGCTGGTGGCCTTGCGCATGTCGTCGGTGTTGGCCTTGAACGCCAGGCCCCACACGGCAAAGTGCATGCCCTTCAAGTTACTTCCAAAGCGCTGCAACACCTTGCGCCCCAGCACGCGCTTTTGCGCATCGTTGGCGGCCTCTACGGCGTGCAACACCTTCAGGTGAATGCCCGCGTCGTCCTCGGCGGTCTTGATCAGCGCCTGCACATCCTTGGGGAAGCACGAGCCGCCGTAGCCGGCCCAGTACAGCACTTGCTCCGCCACATACGACACGGCCATTTTCATGGGCATGGTGACGGTGTCGACCACTGCGCCGGGCAGGGGCACCATAAACAGCATGAAGAACAGCGCAAACCACTGCACCCGCAGGGCGCGGCGCCCGCGCAGCAGCAGGCCCAGGCCGGTTAGCACCCAAATAGTCGAGCCAATCTCAAACAACAAGATGTCTTGCGAGCGGCCCAGCGCATACAGCAGCAACCCGAACACAAACACCGGCCAGCCCCAGCCGCTGGTGGGCTGGCCGTTGGCGGCCTGCTCCATGGCGGGCCAGTTGCGGTACATCAGCCACAGGCTGATGCCCAGCACGATGGGGCCGTGCATTTGCTCGTCGCTACTCCAGATGCCCGTAAACAGGTCGTACAGGCTGGGCCCATACATCACCGCCAGCCCCAGCACCACGGGCAGCCAGCCGAGCCACTGCGGGCGCGGGCTGCTGGGGGTGGTTGCGGTGGTGGCGGACATATAGGCGAGGTGGCTAAGGGTGAGGTCTTAGGCGTCGTTGAGCACCGAGCCGACCATGGTCACGCCGCTGTCTTGCAGGCGGCGCGACAGGGCGACCGTGCTTTGCACCAGGCTCTGGTTGTTGCGCGCCACCATGATGGCGGCACCGGCGCGGGCGGCAATGAGTTCGGCGTCGGCGTAATCGCTGCCGCTGGGGGTGTCGATCAGCACCACGTCAAACATATTGGCCGCCTGCATGAGCAGCTTGCCAAACACGGCGCGGCCCAGCAGCTCTTGCGGGTTGGGCGGCACGGCGCCTGCGGGCAGCACGCCCAGGCCCGGCAGGCCGCGCACGGCCTTGCCCTGCTCCAGGCCACCACGGCCGGCCAGGATGCCGGACAGCCCGGCGCTGCGTTCCAGTTGAAACAGCGCCTGCTGGCTGCGCTCGGGCGCGGCGCGCAGGTCGGCATCTATCAACAAGGTGCGCTGGCCCTGCTGGGCGAACACCACGGCGAGGTTGGCAGCCAGAAAGCTGCGGCCATCGCCCGCCTCGGGGCTCACCACGGCCACCACGCGGCGGTGCGGCTCGCCGTTAAACCAGCGCAGCATGAGCTGGCTGCGCACGGCGCGCAGGTTTTCGCCAATGCGGCTAAACGGCTGGTAGGCCGCCACCACGTTGCGGCTCAGGCTGTCGTCGTCATCGCTCAGGTAGGCGTAGTCAAACTGTTTGCTCAGGGCAAAGTCGATGTCGGCTTTGCTGAGCAGGTTGAGGGCGATGGCGGCTTCGCCAAAGGCCAGGCCGTTGCGGCGTTGGGCGTCCAGAATGCGGGCCAGGTCGTTGGCGTGCAGTTGGCCGTTGGCCACCAGAATGTCGCCCAGCGAGCGCTTGCTGTTGGCAATGGCGGGGGTGCTATTCGGCTCGGTCATGCGGAGGCTCCGGTGCGTTGAATCATGGCTCGGGCCGAGCTGACGGTGCCCAGCAGCGGCACGCCCAGCGCATCGGCCAGGTCGGTGCCCGAACGCACGCGGCGGTTAAACAGTTCCATCATCAGCGCCAGGCCCACGCCCAGCAGAGTTCCCAAAAAGATGGAGACCAGCACGTTCAAAAACACCTTGGGTTTGGACGGGTCGGTCGGGGGCGTGGCGGTGTTGAGCACCAGGATGTTGGTCTGGTTGGTTTGGCTCTCGATGTTGGTTTGCGAGGCGCGCTGGCTGACCTGCTCAAACGCGCGCTGGGCCGACTCAATGTCGCGGCGCAAGACGTTGAGTTCGTCGCGGTGGCGGTTCAACATCAGCACCCGCTCCTTCTGGCTGGCCACGGCGCCGCGCAGTTGTTGCTCGCGCTGTTTGCTGACCTGGTAGGTGGTCTCAATGGAGCTGGTAATGCGGCGGGTTTCGACCTCTAGCTGCGCCTTCAGGGTGGCCAGCTCGCTCTCCGAGCGCTGGGTTTGCGGGTGGTTTTTGCCGAGGTTGATGTTGCTCTCGGTGAGCTTGGCTTCCATGCGGGCAATGTCGGCCTTGAGGCTGTTGATGAGCGGGCTCTGGATTACCTCGGACACGGTGTCGGCGTTGACGCCCTGGCGCTTGCTTTGGCTTTCGGTGGCCTGGCCCTGAATGCCGGTGAGCTGGCTGCTGGTCTCATTGAGCTTGGCGGTTTCAAAGTCGAGGCGCTCGTCGGCGCTGGTGATGCCGTTCTTTTGCTGGTAGTCGCTGAGTGCGGTTTGGGCTTTTTCCAGGCGCTCGCGGGCGGCTTTGGTCTGGTCTTCAAAAAACGCGGCGTACTGGCGGGCCGGGGCCAGGCGCAAATCAAGGTTGACGTTGATATACGCCTGCGCAAACGCGTTGGCCACGGCCGCCGCAAATTCGGGGTCGTTGCCGGTGTAGTTGATGCTGATGACGTTGCTTTCGCGGCTGGGCTTTACGTCCAGCTTTCGCTGCAACAGGTTGGCCAGCCAGGCGTTGATGTCGCCCTTGCCCTGGGTGTCATCGCGCCACTGCTGCTGAATGGCGGGGCTGGTGTCGAGCTTGAGCAGCTTGACCACCGCGCCGGCCACGCGGTCGCTGTTGATGATGTCGATTTGGGTGGCCATGTAGCCGGGGGCCATCATGCCCTGCAGCACCATGCCGGTGACCTGGTCGGGCGACTTCACGTCGATCACGATGGCGGTGCTGGCGGTGTATTGCTTGGGCATGAGCAGGCTCACCGCAACCGTGGTGGCCACGGTGACGACAAACGCCAGCAGCGCCACCCATTTGCGGGCGGCCAGGATGCGCAGAAATTGTTGAAAGGTCATGGCAATGGGGCCCGGTTTAGAAAATGCTTTCGCGCACGTAGATGACGTCTTCAGGCTGCATGAGGTCGGTCATTTGTGGCTCTAGTTGTTGCAGCGAGCCGTCTTTGGCTTTGCGGTGCAGGCGCAGGCGTTTTTCGGAACCACGGGTGGTGGGGCCGCCGCCCTGGGCCAAAGCCTGCATGACGGTCATGTTGCGCTCGATGCGAAACGCGCCGGGGCGCTGGGCTTCGCCATAGATGTAGAACACCGGGGCGCGGTGCACATAGATGGTGTCGCCGCCTTGCAGCACGATGTCGTCTGCCGCGCGCTCACCCAGAAAGATGCTGGGAATGTCCACCTGCAGCCGGAACGGCTGGCCGTTGCGCACACCGGTGACGATGGCGACGTCATCGCCATTGGGGGTGGCACCACCGGCGTTGGCCAGCATGTCGGTCAGGCGGGTGTTGGCGGTTTCCAGCGGAAAGCGACCCGGCCGGGCCACTTGCCCCAGCACCGAGACCTGGTTGCCGCGCACTTGCAGCAGCGCAATGGTGACCTGGGGTTTTTGCAGAAAGCCGCCTTGTTGCAGGGCGTCGGCAATGCGCTTTTCGGCAGCGGCCAGCGGCAGCCCGCCAATGGCAACCGAGCCAATCAGCGGGTAGGTGATGGTGCCGCCCTCGCCTACGCGGGTTTCAATGGTGAGGTCGGGGTTCTGGAACACCTGCACGCGAATGGTGTCGCCCGAAGCCAGCGGGTAGTCCTGCTGCACTTTGGCGGCGGCCGGGGCCTGGTTCTGGGCCTGGGCACCGGTGGCAAGGGTCAGGCTGGCGCAGGCCACGCCGGCCAGCAGGGCCAGGGTGCGCAGCAGGTGCTTGGGGGTGTTTGGGAACATGGGGTGGCGAAGGGTCATGGTGATTGCTGGGCGGGCTATTTCAGGCCGGCCACTCCTTTTTCGATAACGGTTTGCGGAGCGGCTGGCTGGGCCGGGGCGGCAGTGGGCGCTGCATTGGCGAACTCGCCCTGGTAGCTGATGCTGGACTTGGCGCGCAGGGCTTTGATCTGGGCGGCCACGGCCTCGGAGGCGCGCTGGTTGGACAGGTATTTTTCAATGCGGGGCAAAGCGTCGGCCTCGGCCACCGGGGCGGCCTGCGACGACACCACGCGCAAGAGCGAGTCGCCCTGCCCGCCGCTAAAGGCCAGGGCCTGGCCGTCTTTCAGGGCGCGCACGCGGGGCAGCACGTTGAGCGGAATTTGCTCGGCAGGACGCACCCCGCTGCCACCCGAAAACGGAATGTTGGCGGCCTTGAGTGCGGCGGCCACTTCTTCCATGGGTTTGCTGGCGTGGGCGTTCAGCAGTTCCAGCGTTGCGGGGCCGGGGCGGGCCACGATTTCCTGCACGTTGTAAACGCGGCGCTCGGCAAACAGCGCGGGGTTGTCGGCGTAGTACTTTTTCTGATCTTCTTCAGTAGGCTTGGGCAGGCTGGCGGTGAGTTGCTGCACGTAGGCGCGGGCCAGAATTTCACGCTTGGCGGCCTCGATTTGGGCCACCACTTCGGGCGAGCGGTGCAACTTGGCCTCGGTGGCTTCGTCAACCGCCAACTGCTGGTCGATCAGGTTTTCAAGCACCTGGCGGCTGAGCGCCTGCACTGCCTCGGGCGAGTTGGCGCTGGTGTTCATGCGGGCCAGCATCTGGTTGACCTGGTGGACCGAGATTTCTTCGCTGCCGACCTTGGCGGCCACTTGGGTGGCGACTTTGGCTTCGCTCTTTTTGCCGCAGGCGGGCAGGGTCAGCACGGCGCTGGCCAGGGCCAGCGCGAGGGCTGCACGGTAAATGGATTTGGCTTGCATGGGCGGGTTAGTAGCTGTACTGGGCCGAGAGGGTCAGGGCCGTGCTGTCAAAGTCGAGGCCGGCCTGGTTGGAGCTGCGGCTGCTGTTTTGCAGCGCGGTGCTGAGGGTCAGGCCCTGCATGGCCTCCCAGCCCAACGACAGGCTGATTTCGGTGCTGGTGTCTTTGCGCTGGCTGGCAGCCACGGCGGTGGGCGTGCCCTGGTAGTCGGTTTGGGCCCAGCCGTAGTTGGCGGCCAACTGGGTCTTGGGGCCCACCAGCCACTGCACGCCGGCGCGCAGGCGGTCGGTCTGGCTGAAGTTGCTGTTGGCGGTGGCGTAGGCGGCCAGTTCGCGGGCGTATTGGGTGTTGAAGCGGGTCTTGCCGCTATAGGCCCAGGCCCAGGTGGCACCGGCATTCAGGCCGCTGAAATCGCGCTGGCTGTAGTGCGGGTGGCTGCGGCTAAAGGGGGTGACGTAGGCGTCAATCACGCTGTTGCCGCTGTAGGCCCAGTGCAGGCGCAACTCGGTTTCGGTTTGGGTAAAGCCGTCGTCATACAGCCCGGCGCTGGGCACGACCTGGTTGAGGTAGCTGCCGTTGTTGGAGCGGACCAGCATGCTCATGTGGCTGCCGCTGGCGTGTGCGTAGCGCACGCCCACATCGGCCCCGCTGTAGCGGTAGTCGCCACCGGCCACCAGCGCCTGCTCGTTGCTGCGCTCGGTGGAACTGGCACCGGCCAGCAGCCGCCAGGGGCCCGCCACTTCAAACATGCCGTCAACCCGGTGGCTGGTGTCGGTGCGGCGGTTGCGCAGGGCAAAGCCCTGGTAGTCGGCAAAGCTGTTGAGCGTTTCGGCGCGCTTGCTGGTGACGTTGCCGGTGAACTGCGGCGTGAGCGACCAGCGCCAGGCGGCGCTGTAGTTGCTGGCGGTAAAGCTGAGGTAGTCAAAGTTTTGGTAGCGGTAGTCCTGCAGGCTGGCGTCCACTTCAAACTTTTGCAGGCTTTGGGTGGTAGCAAATCGCAGGCCAACCGTGGCCACACCGATTTGCTCGGCCGCGCTCGACTTGCCAATCAGCGCCTGCGTGTTGGCACCCGATGGCAGACGAAACAGGTTGCTGTCGGTTTGCAGCGCGTAGCTGGCGTTCAGGGTCAGGGGGCCATCTTGCTGGGCGTAGCCGGGGAGCGCAATAAGTGCCAGCAATGCAATAGAAATTGTGCGCATATCAATAAGCCTTTGTGTCTTTGGCGACCAGTCGGACGGTACGCAGGATGATGAGAATGTCGAGGCGCAGCGACCAGTTGCGCAGGTAGTCGAGGTCGTAGTCGATGCGGGCCTGCATTTTCTCAAGAGTGTCTGTTTCACCCCGGTAACCGTTCACCTGCGCCCAGCCGGTAATGCCCGGCTTGACCTTGTGGCGCACCATGTAGCCCTTGATGAGTTTGCGGTACAGCTCGTTGTGGGCCACGGCGTGCGGGCGCGGGCCGACGATGCTCATGCGACCCTGCAGCACGTTGACGAACTGCGGCAATTCATCGAGCGAGGTCTTGCGCAAAAAGGCGCCCAGCGGGGTGATGCGGGCGTCGTTTTTCTTGGCCTGCGGCACGTTGCTGCCGTCTTCGGTCACACGCATGGAGCGGAACTTGTAGACCAAAATCTCCTGCCCCTCCAGCCCGTAGCGGCGCTGCTTGAAAATGATCGGGCCGGGCGAAGTCAGGCGCACTGCAATGGCAACCGCCAGCAGCACCGGGCTGATAAGCAGCAAGATGAGCAGCGAAAAAACGATGTCGCTGGTGCGCTTTAAAAAACCATCAAGAGAACGGAACGGCGACTCGCACACCGAAATTACCGGCATGCCGCACACGCTGCTGGAGTGGCCTTGAATGAGGTCGGTCACAAACATGTCGGGCACAAAATAGATTGAGACCGTGGTGTCTTTGAGCGCGTCCAGTATGTGCAGAATGCGCGGCTGCGAGGCCATGGGAAGCGACAGGTAAATGACGTTGACGTCCATGGACCGGATGAGGTCGGCCAGGTCGTCAAGTTTGCCCAGCAACTTCTTTTTGGGCGTGGCCTTCAGGCGGTCGAGGCTGCGGGAATCCACAAACCCGACAAACTCAATGCGGCTGAGTTGCGAGGCCATGAGTTTGTCGGCCAGGGCCATGCCTTGCGCATTCATGCCCACCACAATGGCGCGTTGGCGCGGGCCCTGCAGCTTGAGCAGCCAGGGCGCACTGGCACGCAACAGCAGGCAGCCGCCAATGTCGGCAACAGGCGCCAGCCAGAGCCAGACCTGCAGCACCTGACGCGGAAACTCGCGCAGGTAGCCGGTAGACAGCGCGGTAACCGCCAGCAGGCCCGCCACCCAAGACCAGTTAACCACCACGTCCACCACCAGCGAAGGCACGGTGCTGGTCAGGCGCGATTTGCCGGGGTACGTGAGGGCAAAAAGTATGACGGCGAGCAGCAGGTACTGCGGCATGATTTCGCCGTCGTGGTCCCAGGCCAGGGCCCACAGCGTGCCCACCAGCACGACCGGCGTCACCAGGCTTTCAAACACGCTGAGCAGGTTGTCCTTGCCCAAGGTTGCAGGCACCTGGGGCTGGTACAGCGCGGCGGGAGAACGCTTGTCGTGGGACTTATGCATTGCTCACCATCGCCTGGTATTTGCCAACGGCCTGCGCGCGGTTGAGCACATCGAGCTTTTTGAAAATGCGCTTGAGGTGGTTTTTGACCGTGAATTCGCTCAGGTCCAGGATGGCGCCGATTTCGGGGTTGGTTTTGCCGAGCGTGACCCAACGCAGAATTTCCAGCTCGCGCCCGGAAAGGCCAGAGCCCTGAACGAGTTGTTCGAGGCCCTCGGCCTCCACGGCGCCAACGGCGGGTTTCTGGTGGGGCAGGTGCTCAACCTGGCGCAGGGCAATGTCCAGATACGGCAGCACCGTGGGCATGGCGGCGCGCGAAACCTCGGCCGCCGTGGGGCTGGCGCTGAACATGGCATAGAGGCAGTCGTTGGCACCGCGCTGGTCTACCACCCCGTGCACCAGGGCAGAACGCATTTTGCGGAAGGTATCGCCCATGAGGCCCTGGTCGATGCAATCCTGCAGCCAGAAACCGTTGTCCAAACTGTTAAAACAAAACGGCTTTTTGCCGAAGGAGCGCCACTTTTCGTAGAGCTTGACCAGAAAGGCGTTGACCGCTTGGGCCTCACAACTCAGGGAGCGCACACCGGGGATGGCGGTGACCACGTCGTGGTGAATGGCGCCGGTCTTGAAGTCGCCCCAGGCGGCAATCAGCATGTCGTGCGGCAGGTAGCGCTGCATATCCCCCTGCAACCAGATCAGCAGGTCGAGGTGATTCATCACCTTCAGCGACCCGGTTACGGTGTGGTGAAAGTGGTGCAGGTCGGCCGGCAGATAGGCTGGATGCGCGACGGTCACGGCAAAAGGCTCTGAAACGAGGGCCAGTTAACGGTGATCTAAAGTTGCCCTGCGAGGGCAATAAACTGAGTCGGCGGGGGGCTTAAAGCGTGTGTATTCACTGTGATTTCTCCCTAGAAACCTATTCATATTGATATGGCGCAATTGTAATGTCCGGCACTGGACACTCCAAGCACCGCACCAAAATGAAACATGGGCTTCAGATCGAATTAAGAATCCGGCTCCCGGTTAGTCCGAAAGAGCTATTGGTGCAGCAGGTGAACTAAATTAGCATTCAGCCACCGCAAAAAGAGCGCCCAGTGCGCCAAACCAAGGCAACCGAATATGAAGACTTTCGCAATCAAGACCACCCTGGCAGCCTGCCTGCTGGCCCCGATGATGGCTATGGCCTCGGACTCTGGTTCTGAGAGTTTCAGTGACACAGCCGACCGAAGCTTCAAGCTCGACGGTTCGGGTTTCACCAGCATCACTGCAAGCTGGACCGATTTGTCGGCTGCGATCAAGAAAAGCGGGATCACCCAGCAGTTTCAAGCGAGCTCCCTGGTCTGGGAACTGTTCAAAGGCGACTCGCTGAAGCTGTCCGGCACCTTTGCCGATATGGTGGGCACCAACGACTCCGGCAACATCGTGATCGACGAGTCGACCGTGGGCAAAGGAGAATACAAGATCAAGTTTGCCGGCCTCTGGAACCTGCCTGGCAACAAGAGTGGCTGGGACACCAAGGTCGAAGAACGCGTGTACCTGAGCAAGCCTGTGCGCTACAGCGTGTCACCGGTCCCCGAACCCGAAACCTACGCCATGCTGCTGGCAGGTTTGGCTCTGGTTGCCACCATTGCGATTCGCCGCAAGAAGTCCGACGCAGCCTGAGCAGCCGTTTGCTTCGACCATAAAGGGCACTTCGGTGCCCTTTCTTTTTGCTGCGTTT
>ERZ1034361.1735-NODE-1735-length-11098-cov-3.275020_pt1 | contig 11098 bp, 15 predicted proteins | sample MGYA00520617_ERZ1034361 | MGnify/ENA primary metagenome ERZ1034361 (study PRJEB33736, sample SAMEA104284507) | Azolla filiculoides | biome: Urban; feature: Water surface; material: Ditch water | place: Netherlands | collected 2015-10-28 | depth 0-0.1 m ... | reverse complement strand
GATGTGCCTTGGACTAACTGAGCGCCCCAGATGTTTACCGTGTCCCCAGAAACAGGGGTGTTGTCCACAAAGTCGAAACGCACACGCATGGTTGTAGGCGCTACAGTAAATGTGCCGGTAAAGGTGTAACGTTGCCACTGCGCTGTGAGAACTGGAAGTGTTGTGCTGAAAACAGCTTCAGCGTACGCACCTCGAACAAGATAAAACTTAGGCATTTTCCCAATACTTGACCCAACACCCTGAAGCCATACAGAAACCGTATGAGTTACGGCGGTGCTATTCAAACCCTGCTCAATGTAAGGGTCTGTCCCTGTAGAAACCAAAGTGTCAGCCGTTGTAGTTCCGTCTGGCGCAACAGCAGTATTGGCTGTTACCGTGGCTCCAAATTTTGGCCAAGCAGCGTTATCGAAGTCCTGCGAATACGTCAGCAAGTTCGTCTGCACAAACGCATTGCTCTTAGTCCACGCAGCGTTGTCGAAGTGCTCGGTGTAGCCCAGCAGGTTCTTGACCGTGGTGGGGTTGTAGGTCGTGGCTGTGCTGCCCAGTTCCAGTTGAGCGCCCCAGATGTAAAACGAACTTACTGGAGCAGCGCCGCTGTTTGTGGCAATAACCACACTTTTTGTTCCTGCTGCAATTCCACTTTTGGTCACTGAAACCCGTGTCCATTCGGACGTAGGCGTAAAACTAACGCTCGTGCCATCCAAAATTAAAACTTGCTCAATCTGAGAAGTTCCATCCGATTTCACATAGATGGACGCAGTATAAGTACCAGCGGCAATTGACTTATCCTGAAATACTTGCGGGTATGTTCCACCAGCAGAAATGAACCGATCAGCCGTGGTTGTCCCGTCAGGCGCAATTGAAGTATTAGCGACCACCGTAGAGTTCAACTTTGCCCAAGCAGCATTATCAAACTGCTCCGAATACGTCAGCAGGTTCATCGGTGCATTGGCAACCAAGCCAGCCGAGTTCGTCAGCGTGGCGTTGGTGGTGCGGCTGAAGGTGATCCTTGGGTCGAGACCCCGGGCCCCGGCGAACACCAGGTCGAGTGCGCGGCGCAGCCGCGAGCGGGCAACTGCGATGCCTTTGCTGCTTACGCCGATCATGCTTAAACCCCCGGTGTGATGTACGCGGTGCCGGTCAGGCCTGCGGTGCGCAGGGCCAGCTTGTTGCCCTTCTTGACGTTCAAGCGGTAGGTGACATCGGCCAGCAAGAAGATGTCGGTGCCGTCAGCGGTGGCTGTGGGGTTGCTGCCCTGGCGCACAAAGCCCGCTGCGGTCAGCGTGACCAGCACGTAGTCGGAGTTGATCGTGGCGCTCTGGGCGCTGGTGGAGCTGATGGCCAGGGCCTGCGAACGGCCGCCTTCGTCAACGACGATGCTCAGATCTTGGGTAAACATGTTGGGGTCCTTGTGGGAGGTGTTGCGTCGAGTGTAGGCAGCGCAGAGCGCAACACGGACACGCAAAAAAGGGCACCCCTTGTGAGGGTGCCCCTTCGCTGTCGACCGTTGCCGGTTAAGCGATGTCGGCCGAGCCCAAGGCCGGGGCCTTGGCGATCTGGGATAAGGTCTTTGGCTCGTCCTTGGCTTTCGCTTTGGCTGGAGCTTTGACCTCCTCGTCAACCGACAAGAACCAGGTGCCCTTGGTGCCTGCAGGCACCTCGAACACTTGACCTTCGCGGATGCGAGCGCCGCCGAAGAAACCGGGCTGGAGGGCTTTGACCTTCATCGCTCAGTCCCTTCTTGCTTAGGCCTGGGCTGGGGAGGCGAAGGCCTTCCAGCTTGGGTCCAGAGGCGTCAGGCCGGAGTTGATCTTGCCAGCGGTCAGCGCAGCAGTGCCGACGTTTTGCAAGATGCCGAGGTAGCGCTCGTATTGGCCCTTGGGCAACTTCACGGCCACGGCGGTGTAGCCAGCGACCAAGGTGGCCTTGGCGATGGCAGCCGACTGGAAGTGCACGGTGGCGCTGCCGTCGACAGCGATCGCTGCCTGGGCGTCAGAGGCGAGCACGAAGCTCACAGTGGCGGAGCCACCGGAGGTCACGGCGGTGTCGATGTTCACGTAGAACTCGATGCCGTCAACTTCGTTGATGCCGTCGGTGCCGAGGTCGATCACGTCGCCAACCAAAGCCAGACCCGTGGCTGCGGTGCTGAGCGCGGTGGCGTCAGCGAATTCAGAGCGTTCGTCGAGAATCATGGAAATTTCCTTTCAGATGAGGGGTTCGCAGTAAGCGAGGTGGGGACCGGGGTCCCCTCCTGCACTTAGACCACGCGGGCTTCGCTGTTCACCAGGGCGTCGGTGCGACGGACGGGGATGTCGTCGAACGTCATCACGCGCTTGCCTTCAACGGTTTCCCAGTTCAGGTTGTTGGAGGTCTTCTCCAAGATGCCCAGGCGCAACTTCTCGCGGATGGTGCGGTTGACGTACCAGCAGGCACGACCCTTACCAAACGATGGGATGCGCTCGGAAGCCTGCACCATCAGGTTGATCAGGTTCTTGGTGTTGGCGATGGTGTCCAGATCGCTCACATCGACGTTGGCGATGCGCACGAAATAACGCCAGTCGCGGATCGTCAGACCCATGTCGTGGCGGTAGTGGGTGCGGTAGCCTTCCATGCGGCCGCCAGCGCCATCGACGTTCTCGATGGTGACCTGGCCCTTGTCGGTCATCTGCAGGCCAGCCTTGCTGCCCTTGGGGTAGATGCCAAAGCCAGTCTGTGGACCCCACACGCACAACCAGATGGATGTGTTGTCGGTGCTGGTGCCGCCAGCGTCCACGATGTTCAAGGCGTTGGAGGCAGACTTGCTGTTGAAGCGAGGAGCCAAGCCGGTGAAGGCTTCAGGTTCGCTGCCTTCGTTGCCGTAGAACAGCGTGCTGGCCATCTCCTGGCTCATGCCTTCGATGTGGGCAGCGTCTTCGCTCAAGCGGAAGGCGGCGGTGTTGCCGTTCAAGTCGGCCAGGGCCTTGTCGATCTCGGCGTAGGCTTCCAACATGCCGCACGAGTCAGTCACCTGCGCGGTGGTCGACTTGGTGGGTTGCACGCCGCCGTACAGCTTGCGCCAGGTGGGAGTGGGCAGACCGGTGCGAACGGTGGTCTTGTTGCCGGTGGGCAAGTTGCCTTCGACGAAGGACATGTCCGTCAGCACTTCGTTGGTCTGGGCCAACAGCTCGACGATCGTGGCGATGGAGCCATTGGGGTCGGTGCGTTTGGCAACGTCCAACAGGGTGGGGTTGTTTGCGGCGAGAGTAGACATGTGTCTATACCTTTCAGTTCAAGTTAGGGAACAGTTTCTTTGCTGGGTCCGTGTCGTTGCCTTTGGCGGCACCGGCCACGAACTTGTCTTCACTGATAGCCTTGCCAGCTTTCACGAAGGCCTTGATCACCGCGGGATGGTTGCCCAGTCCGCTGGCGTTCAGCACATCCTTCAATTCAGGTGTGCCGAAGGTGTCGAGCGCTTTGCGCGCGATGCTGAGGTTCTCGTTGAGGTTGTCGCCACCGATGTCTTTGTCGGTCTTGATCTGCTCAACCCAGGACTCCACCAGCTTCGTGTGCGCTTCGACTTGGCGCTGTGCCTGCTTTGCGGCGATGTCCGCGAGCTTTTGCGCAGCCGCCTGGTCGAGCTTGAGCTCTTTGGCGATCGTGGTGAACTCTTCGGCCGAGGCCTTGTCGAGTTCGATGCCGTCTGGCATCTGCAGCTCGTAGGCCTCTGGCACCTGGGGCTCTGCAGCCTTGGTGTCGTCGGTCTTCGTATCTGCAGCGCTTGCGTCGGGCGTGCCCGTCGCCTGCGTGCTGTCAGGCGTTGCTGTCGTGCTATCAGTCTTCGGTTCCCCAGCGTCAGTGGAAGGTGTGCTGGTTGCCGCAGTCGTATCGGTCATTTTTGGCCTTGCTTCAACAATTTGAAATATCCCTCGGGCGAGGCGTCGAGAAGCTCCGCGGTGAGCCACAGGCCGATCTGTCGCTTGCCTTCGTTGAACGCCATAACGCTGCCGCTATGGTTGAAGGAGCTTCGGAAAATGCCTGTCTCGCTCAGCACGCGGTCTGCGATGCGGCGACCTTGGGGGTGTGCCAATAGCCAGCGGAGATCGTCCTCTTCACGACGTCGGAGTTCACGAGCCTTGGCTTCTTCAGCGTCGGCTTCGTGATCCTGGCGGCGCAGGTCAGTCGGGTCTTCCAGTCTGGTCATGCGCGCACTGTAGTGCTCGCGTTTGACCTCACGGATACGATCAGCCCCTGGTGGGCGTGATTTCTTTGACGGTGAGCAAAAGGGAAGGCGACACGGGTTTGCCCTCCTCGGCTGCGTGGTAGGCGATCGTCACCTGCGCGCTGTCGGCGGACCACATGATCTGGACGTAGTCGCCTGCGTTCTGGGCAAGCCAGAAGTTCTGCGAAGGGATGATCGCGCCAGGGGAGCCGCCGTGGCTCGAGGGCACGCTGTAGATGAACCGGCTGTTGGGGATGTCGACCCCGTTGATGCGGCCCCACAGCTCGAACAGGTGCGCCTGGGTGTCGGCGTTGTGGACGTGGACAGATAGCTGCCACTCGTAGAGCCCGGTGCGGTCGACGTAGACCTTCGAGTTTTCGGCCAGGGTCACGCCCCGACTGATGGCCTGGGTGCCAAACGTCATTGGCACTGCGCCCGAGCCGTCGGTCTGGGTGGACGTGGCGAACATCACCCCGATGTTTGGCACCAGGTACAGCTCGCTGCCGTCGGGGTCGCGCAGGCCCGCAATGTCCCCCGCGTCGTCGTAGAGGAATGGGGTGCCTTGGCGCAGTCTCATATCAGTCCACCATGCTCGGGAACATGGTCTTGGCCATGTCCTTGGGTGCGTCCTCGAGCTCGAAGTCCTTGGCCTCCCAGGCCTGGCAGCTGCGGGTCGTGTGGCAGATGAAGTGCAGTTTGTGGCAGTAGCCACGGTGCGCCTGCGAGTTGTAGATGTCGTACTTGTTGAGCGGTACGGCTTCCATCTCGGCCAGGCGTTCGGGGGTGTTGTCGTAATACTCGCAGTTGACGCACAGGCGGCGCTTGGCCACCTCGAGTGGCACGTCGAAGATCTGCGCGGCCTTGGCCCAGTACGGATCGCCAGCCTGGTCCACAACCTCGGGGCCGAGGTTCCAGTTCTTGATCGCGTTCTCGGTGTTGGCGATCAGGGCTTCAGGGGCTTCGATCATGGCGTTCCTTTACGCCATCGGCGCTGGGCTGACGGAGCTGTAACCCTGCAATGACGTCAGCACGTCCTGCAGGTTGCCGGTGTCGATCTCGCTGGCGGTCTTCGCGCTGTCGACCACCTGCGGTGCGGTGGCGGCGGATTGCGCAGCCTGCTGGGCCTGGGCGCGTTGCTGACGGATGCCAGCAGCCACGTCGTCGGGCACGATGATCTTCGGGTTGACGCCATAAGCGTTGCCGTAGTCGTCGACCACCTGATCGAAGTTGATCTTGTCCAGCACGTTCGGGTTGATCGCAGCCATCTGGCCGACGGTGCCGAGCAGGCGGTCCATGCCTTGGGTAGCCACTGCACGCTGAGCCTGGGCCAGCACGGAGATGAACTCGACGCTGAGCTCCATGCCCTCGAGCTCGGCCGGTGCCTCGGGCAGGATGCCTGCCTCGGCTGCGTACTCGAACGTCGTGTCGATCAGGGGCTGCAGCAGCTCGTTGTGCAGACGCTCGAGCACGGGGCCGAGCATCAGCAGCTTCTCTTCGTGGCGCTCGGCGACCTCGGTGGCGGTGATGCCAGAGCGGTTGTCGTTGGCCAACATCAGGAACAGATCGGCGTAGTAGGCGCTGCGGATGCGCTCGCGCACGTCCTGGATGTCGACCATCAAGTGCTGCAGGTTCAGCTGCACGTCGAACGCCGAGCGCACGCCGCCTTGCTGGCCCATGCTGTCGACGTAGAACACGCCGCCAGGCAGACGCGCCTTGTGCGCTTCCTTGTACTTGGAGGGCACCTGCAGGGGTGGGTTGACCTGATAGTCAATGGCCTGGCCCTTGCGCAGTTGCTGGTGCTGCAGCTGCTTGACGTCGCCCAGGCACTCCATGCCAGGGCTGGTGCCGTACACGTCGTTGCCGGTGACGACCCAGCGCGGGGTGAGCGCTGGGAAGCGGTTGAAGCCCGACTCGCTCAGGTAGCGGTCGGAGTTGTCCTGGCCGGGCTCGATGTAGTAGCTGGCGAAGCGCTTGTTCTTGCCGTCCATCTTGGACGCGTCGCGCTCACGGCGCGGCTCGACCATGTGCACCACGTCGACCCAGGCGTCGTATGCGCCTTTGTCGTACAGGTTGCGGGCGGTGACCGACAGGTTGTCCTTGCCGAACTGCAGCGCCATCTGCTCGACCGTCATCTGGAATTCGCGTGCCAGCGTGTTGACGTTGCCCTTGGCGTCGGTGGCCAAGGCGTACTCGCCGATGGTCATCGGGTAGTGGTGGACCACGTTGTCGAAGTCAGGCAGCAGCACGGACGCGCCGGTGCCGAACAGGCCCAGCTCTTCGTAGATCGTGTGCAGGCTGCGGTAGGTGTTGGAGCTGGCAAAGATCGCGCGCAGCAAGGTGGCGCAGTCGTGCAGCCAGGTCTTGACCGGGCCCGACTCCATGAGCTCTTTGTCCTTGATCTCGAGGCGGAACCATGGGCGCGCGGGGCTCGTGATGCCCGACATCAGGCCAGCGGCCAGGGTCCGAGCGCCGAACACGGCGGTGTTGTCCAGGATGTGGTTGGTCCGCTTGTCGCCTCGGTTGCGATCAGACGCGACGAAGCGCCCGGCGCGGGGCTGCTGGTAGTCGCTGATCTCACGCCAGTGCGTGATCCAGCTCGAGCGCTCGGTCCACAGCGCGCTCTTGCGCGCCAGCAGGCGCTGTCGTCGGTTGATCGGGTCCAGCATTTACTGACCGAGGAGCGTGGTCCGGCCTGTGGGGGCAGCAGCTGCGCCCGAGGGACCGGTCAACAACGAAGGGGCGGCCATGCCACCCCGGTTGCGCTTTGCCTTGTTGGCCAGGTTGGCGCTGTCAGGCTGTTTGACGTCCTGCACTGGGGGTGGAGGTGGCGGAATATCGGGGGTGGACATGCACATGGAGATCTCCTGGGAGTTGCGGGCATTGTGCTGCGCGCCCCCTGGGACACGGACACGCCGCCCTCACATGCTGCGGTAAGGGTCGTAGTCCAGGGAGTTCTGCGGTGTCGCTTCACGGTCCAGGTAGCGCATCTGCGGCACCTTCGGCGTGTCCATCAGCGCAAGGACCAGGGCGCTCGCGCGGTCAGGCGATCGGCCCACTCGCTTGACGATGTCATCACGCGACTCGACCTTGATCGTCATGCCCGACAGCTCCCAGCGCGGTGCGCACAGCTCCTTGAAGAGCTCAGGGTCGGGCGGCAAGCAGATGCCGTTCTCCTCGTCGGGATCGAGCGCCTCTCGCATCTCCCACCACAGTTGGCTGCGCAGGTTGAAGAAGCCCAGGCGGCCCGACTTGTCGGTGGCAGTGGCGCGCTCGCTCACGTTGACGCCGTACACGGGCTGGCCAGCTTCGTTCAGCACGTCGTAGGGGCTGGCCCCCACGCCGATCACGTCCAGGTGAATGGGTGCGTGGTCGCGGTGCTCGGCGATGACCAGGCCTGCCACGGTGCGACCGCTTGGCGTCTCTTTGCCCGGGTGCATCTGCAGCTTGTCGAACCACAGGTCGGTGATGTCGTTCTTGTAGCGCTTGGCGATGACCGTGTTGTCCTTGCCGCCTCGCGCCACGTCGACGCCCAGGCTTCTGAGCTCGCCCTTGCGTGCGCGCTCCTTCCAACGCTCCTGCGCGATCTCCACCCAGCGGGTCGGGATCACCTGCCAGGGGTCGTCCTCGATGCCTGCCTGGAAGTCGCCCAGCAGCATCTGGCTGCGCAGTGGCTCGGGCAGCGCCTGCAGCTGGGCCATGTAGCCGGTCGAGACCAGGAACGGGTTGTCGGTGATGCGCGAAGGGATGAACGTCCTGCTCTCAGGGCGCACGATCTCCTCTGGCCGGTAGTGGGTCGGGTCGAAGTCGTAGGTGCGTTGGCCACCGATCAGCACGAACGGCCGTGCGTCGTTGTCCGGTATCCAGATGTCCTTGCCCGTCTCGGGGTCCACGTAGACGTAGCGCAGCGCGCCCGGGTCGGTCGGGTACAGCGGGTGCTTCTTGTCCAGCCAGGGCGCAAAGAAGTCGATGACCCATCGGCCCTCGGCGCTCGTCGGTGGGTTGAAGGTCAAGAGCGTGCAGGTGCGTTGGCCTGGGCGTGTGGTTCGCACCCAGCCCTTGACGAAGCGCACTTGCTGCTCGAGGAAGTTGGCGGCCTCGTCGATGACCAGCAGGTCCTTGGGCCGCCCTTGGTACTTGGTCTCGTCGCCCAGGTTGGGCATCGAGTTGAATTCGATCTGCCGATCGTCGTTGTCGCGGTACACGGGCGGATTGCCGTTGATGTCCTGGCGGCTGCCCATGATCTCGGCCAGGCGGTCGATGATGCCTTTGAGCTGTGGCCCTTCGCGGCGAAACACCTGCGACCGGTGGTGGTGCGTGGTGGCCATGCCAATGGCCAGGTCCGTCTTGCCGCCGCCCGCAGCGCCACCGAACCCGATGACGTCTGCCTGGCTGTTGTAGGCCATGGTCTGGGGCCCGGGCAGTGGCCGCCAGCGGTGATCGGCCAGGTCCGAGGTGATCAGGGCGGTGAGCTCCTCGCGCTCTTTCGGTGTCAGGTAGCGCTCGAGGTCACGCGCTTGGCTGGGCGTCAAGCCAGGTCCCCGAACTCGTCGGCCTCGGCCTTGCGCGCTTGGGCCAGGGCCATGAGCTGCGCCACGCGTGCCGCCTTGGCGGTGTCGTCCACCACCTTCAGGTCGCCGCCTTCAGCGCCCGTGAGCTCGGTGCGGTCCGCGTAGACCTTCTTGCGCCGACCCTTGAGGTACAGCGCTAGCAGTGCGTCGCTGTGCTTGCGTGTGGTGAGGGGCACGGGCTGGCCGTTGGCGTCGAGCATGACGCGATAGTGCTCCGCGCCATCCTCAGCCTCTACACGCTCGTAACGGTAGGCCAGGCGGCCCTTGTCTATGACAGGCTCCTCGAAGCCCACCACGGCCCGTCTGAAGGCCTCCTGCTCGGCGCGATCGACGCCCTCTTCCATCGCATCCTGCTCGGCCTTGGCAAACTCCTCGTCGGCTTCACGGGCACGCCAGGCGGTCGTGCGGTCAATGCCAGCCGCCTCGCAGGCGTGCTTCATCACAGGCACGTTGCGCAGTGCCTCCAGGTAGACGGGCTTCCAGTCGATGGGTTTGTTTGCCATGGGTTCAATTTAGCGGGGAGATCAAATCACACGGACACGCGCACAACACGGCCCACAGCCTGGCCGCGGCGACGACCAGTGGCGATGTGTGCCACACAGGACTTGCTCACGTCCATCTTGCCAGCCACCTGCGCATAGCTCAGGCCAGACTCGAGCAGTGCCAGGACCTGATCGACCTCGTGGTCCAGGAGCTTCGCACGTGGATGGCTTTCACCGATTCGGCGTCCGTTCTCGTTCAAGGCGACCAGTTTCTGCATTACAGCCCTTTCCAAGTTGTAATAAGTTGCGCGTTCGTTTTGCCAGGGTTGAACGCGTAAAAAATTACACGTTCACACCACAAAACCCCCGCTACTTTGCAACACACGCAACACCCCGTAGGGTGGTGTTGCGTTGGTTGCAGAAATCAGTATCTGCGCAACACTGCAACACGAGTGCACGTTGCAAATTTGTTGCGTGTTGCACCGCCGAGCGCGCATTGTTTTGCGCCTTCAGCATTCAGCGCTCCACCGTGTGCCGAGACATGCCGATGCGCTCGCCGGGCATGTAAGGGGTCTGTTGGGGGTCAAAACGCATGCTGCCGCCGTTGCTGACAGCCATGCTCACCTCCGTCTGCGAAGCGAAAGATGGCGACTCCAGTTTCAGCCCATAGACCATCACGTTCTGGTGTGGCAGGTCGAGGGTGATGTTGCGGCGTTCGCGTGGCGCGACGTCGAACGTCTTGACAATTTGCTCCCACTGGCCCCCTGCCGCCTTGACCCAGACGGATGCGGTGTATGTGCCCGCGCTCAGGCCGGAGGTGTCGCCAACCAAAATGTTCAGCGTCGGCAGGATGATCTCCTGGCGAGGCACCACGATCTTCATCAGGCTGTCGGCACGCACGATCGCTGGTGCCGCAGCAGCGGCCAGCATCGCGCCCAGGAATCCACGTCTTGAAATGGTCATGCTTTTCTCCAGTACGTTTCGCTCGGGTCAGACACCCACAAACCGCGCGGGTACAGGAAGAAGCCAAAACCGTTCCAGGTACCCGCGTCCTTCTTCGACGCGTAGGTCTTCGGGATGTGCGCGAATTCGCAAGACGCCCCCACCTCTGGTGTGGCGTCGGCCAGCAGCCGCCAGTCGCCGTTGCGGTTGGTGATGACGTTCAGCGCCCAGGTTTCGACGCGTCTTGGCCATGCTCTGATGCGTGTAATGTTCATTGCTCCGTTCCTTTCAGCAAACAGCGATGCAGCCATCGTCACCCAGCCAATAGGGCGCATCGTCCCCTGTTGTCAGGTTCTCAAGCGCGCGGCGCACCCGAGTCTTGCGCGTGTCGCGCTTGCCATCCTGTGGCTCATCCATGCGCTTGACGGCTTCCGCTATCACTGGGCCAACCTCGATGCCCTCGGTCTGCGCTTTGGCAAACTCCTGGATCACATCGTTGACCACCTTCTCGACGGCACCCAACTTGCGGTCGGACATGCCGCCCACGGGGATCTCGGCCTCGACCACAACGCAAGACGTGATGGGGTCCAGGTCCTCATCCACACCCAGCTGCACGATGTCGAGCGCAAAACCCCACTGCAGGCCGTCCTCGCCGTCCTTGTTCTTGGTGATGTGCGGGATGAGATAGCCATCGGCCTTCATCCGTTCGACCACCGCCTTGCGCGCCTCGAACCGGTCGGTGCCAAGAAACTCTGCCGGGATCAGCCCGTCAGAGGTCTGCACGACCTTCGCTTCGGCATCGAGCATGTTGAGCATATCGGCGGGCTTGAACCCTGCGCGCTTGCCCACTTCGAAGTCGTTGAAATCATGGCCGGGCGTGATCTTGACCGCGCCGGAACCCAGTTCCG
>ERZ1034361.1733-NODE-1733-length-11101-cov-5.626996_pt1 | contig 11101 bp, 14 predicted proteins | sample MGYA00520617_ERZ1034361 | MGnify/ENA primary metagenome ERZ1034361 (study PRJEB33736, sample SAMEA104284507) | Azolla filiculoides | biome: Urban; feature: Water surface; material: Ditch water | place: Netherlands | collected 2015-10-28 | depth 0-0.1 m ... | reverse complement strand
CCAGAAACACAGCACCAGGGCAACCCAATCAGGCACGCCAGGCCAGTGTGCGGTTGGCAGAAAATTGAGCACCAGAGCAATGATCAGGCTGAGGAAAATGAACCAGGGGCGAACCGGGAGCAGGATGCGCGAAGAGCTGAATGAGGCTTGCATCAGTTTCCTTTGGGTGCCAGTTTTTTCTTCTTGCGCACGCCCGGCTTGTCGCTGCTGTCGCCGCCGCGAGCCCGGCTTTCCGGTGGTTGCTCCGGCAAGGGCTGGCGTGTGTCGAGCACCATCAGCTCGCCAAAATTTTCGACGCCGGCAATGGGCGTACAAAAGATGCGGGCGAAAGAATAAGCGCTGTCCCGTTCGATATTGACCACCTTGGCAACCGGGAATCCCGGCAGGTAGGTGCCATCCAGGCCGGAAGTGACGAGCAAGTCACCCGCTTGCACGTCGGCATTAGCCGGCATGTAGCGCAATTCGAGCTGGCCGCTGCCCAGTCCGAAAATGACCGAGCGCTGGCCGGTACGCACCAGTTGCACCGGCACTGCCTGGTCCTTGTCGGTAATCAGCGTGATTTCTGCCGAAAAGGGGAAAACGCGGGTGACCTGGCCAACAACGCCAGTTTCGTCAATGGCTGGTTGACCGGCGACGATGCCGGATTGCTGGCCCTTGTCGACGATGACCTTGCGCGAGAACGGGTCGCGCGCGGTGTATAGGATCTGGACGACCTGGCCCTTGGCGCTCTCGCGCTCCTTGACCACCAGCAGCTTGCGCAGGCGTTCGTTTTCGGCTTCCAGCTGTTCCAGGCGCAGGAGGTTTGGTGCGCTGTTCAGCTTGGCGTGGCGCAGTTCGTCATTCTCGTGCTGCAGCGACTGCATGCCGGCGAGGTAGTTGCGCGCATAGTCGACCAGGCTGCCCGGCGTCTGCGCGATGCGCTGCACCGGGTCGACGACCAGCGCGACGCTCTGGCGCAGCAGCTCGAGGCTGCGGAAGCGCAGGTCGACGACGAATACCGCCAGCGAAATCAGGACGTAGAAAGTCAGAAGGGCCAGCGGTGCTGGCCCTCTCTTGAAGAAAGGCGGCGGGGCGTGGTCGAAGCCGGCCACGGATGGCGTCCTGCCTTACTCGGAGGCGAAGATCGACGCCAGCTTGTCCATCTTTTCCAGCGCCAGGCCGGAACCGCGGGCGACGCAGATCAGCGGCTCGTCGGCGACGATGACGGGCAGGCCGGTTTCTTCCATCAGCAGGCGGTCGAGGTCGCGCAGCAGGGCGCCGCCACCGGTCAGGACGATACCGCGCTCGGCGATGTCGGCGCCGAGTTCGGGCGGGGTCTTTTCCAGCGCCGACTTGACGGCGGAAACGATCTGGTTGAGCGGGTCGGTCAGCGCTTCGAGGATTTCGTTGGAGGAAATCGTGAACTTGCGCGGGATGCCTTCGGCCTTGTTGATGCCGGAAACTTCCATTTCCTTGACCTCGGCACCCGGGAAGGCGGAGCCGATGTTCTTCTTGATGTTTTCGGCGGTGTTTTCACCAATCATCATGCCGTAGTTGCGGCTGATGTAATTGATGATCGCTTCGTCCAGCTTGTCGCCGCCGACGCGTACCGAGCCGGCATAGACCATGCCGCCGAGCGAAATGACGCCGACTTCGGTCGTGCCGCCGCCGATATCGACGACCATCGAGCCGGTCGCTTCGGAGACCGGCAGGCCGGCCCCGATCGCCGCAGCCATCGGTTCCTCGATCAGGTAAACCTGGCTGGCGCCGGCGCCCAGGGCCGATTCGCGAATGGCGCGGCGTTCGACCTGGGTCGAGCCCGAAGGCACACAGATGATGATGCGCGGGCTCGGGCTGAACAGCTTCGAGTCATGCACCTTTTTGATGAACTGCTTGAGCATCTGCTCGGTGACGGTGAAGTCGGCAATGACGCCGTCCTTCATCGGGCGGATGACGGTAATCGTGCCCGGTGCCTTGCCAAGCATTTCCTTGGCTTCCCGGCCGACGGCCTGGATGGTTTTCTTGGCATTGGGGCCGCCTTCGAGGCGGATGGCGACGACTGACGGCTCATCGAGGACGATGCCGCGCGCCCGCACATAGATCAGCGTATTGGCGGTGCCGAGGTCGATGGCGAGGTCGTTGGAGAAGTATTTACTGAGGAAACCGAACATGTATGCTCCGCTTGGGGGGTGCGGTAGGGAAAACTTTTATGATACCTTATAACGCTTCCCATTTTAAGACTTTGTGCACTGCAAAAAAGTCTTTGGACCCCATGTCGCTCACACTAGAACAGGTTAAACGCATCGCCCATCTCGCCCGGATCGAGATCAGCGATGACGAGGCGCTGACCACTCAGGGCCATCTCAATGGCATTTTCCAGTTGATCGAGCAGATGCAGGCGGTGGACACCCGTGGCGTCGAGCCGATGGCGCATGCCCAGGATGTCAGCCAGCGTCTGCGCGAAGACACCGTCACCGAAGGTGATCGTCGGTCAGCCTATCAGGCTGTCGCGCCGGATGTTGAAGCCGGTCTCTATCTGGTGCCGAAGGTGATCGAATGATCAATGCCAGCCTCAAGCAACTGTCGCAGGCGCTGGCCGCCAGGCAGATTTCCAGTGTCGAACTGTCGACCCTGTTTCTTGACCGTATCGAGCGCCTGAATCCGACCCTCAATGCCTTTGTCACGGTCGACCGCGAAAAGAGCCTGCTCATGGCGCGTGCCGCCGATGCCCGCATTGCTGCCGGCACGGCTGGTCCGCTGACCGGTATCCCGATTGCCCAGAAGGATATTTTCTGCGCCGAAGGCTGGACGACAACCTGCGGCTCGAAGATGCTGGCCAATTTTGTCTCGCCCTACGACGCGACGGTGATTCACAAGATGCATGCCGAAGCCGGCCTGGTTTCGCTCGGCAAGACCAATATGGACGAATTTGCCATGGGTTCGTCGAACGAGACTTCGTTCTTCGGCCCGGTGCGCAATCCCTGGGACAGCAGCCGTGTGCCGGGTGGTTCATCCGGCGGTTCGGCCGCCGCCGTTGCCGCCCGTCTGGCGCCGGCAGCGACCGGCACCGATACCGGCGGTTCGATTCGCCAGCCGGCTGCACTGTGCAACCTGACCGGCCTCAAGCCGACCTACGGCGTTGTTTCCCGCTACGGCATGATCGCTTTTGCCTCGTCGCTCGACCAGGCGGGGCCCATGGCCGCCAGTGCCGAAGATTGCGCCCTGTTGCTCAATACCATGGTCGGTTTCGACGAGCGCGACTCGACTTCGCTCGACCGTCCGGTTGAAGATTACACCGCGGGTCTGGACAAGCCCCTCAACGGCCTGCGTATCGGCCTGCCCAAGGAGTTTTTCGGCGAAGGCTGCGATGCCGAGGTGATGGCTGCCGTGCGCGCCGCCATTGCCGAATACGAAAAGCTCGGGGCTACGACGGTTGAGGTTTCGCTGCCCAACTCGCACCTGTCGGTGCCAGCCTATTACGTCATCGCGCCGGCCGAGGCCAGTTCCAACCTGTCGCGCTTTGACGGTGCCCGCTACGGTTATCGCGCGCCGGATTACGCCAATCTCGAGCAGATGTACGAGAAGACCCGCGCCCAGGGTTTCGGGGCCGAGGTCAAGCGCCGCATCATGATCGGCGCCTACGTGCTGTCGCATGGCTATTACGATGCCTACTACCTGCAGGCACAGCGCATCCGCCGCCTGATCGCCGATGATTTCGTCGCCGCCTTCAAGCAATGCGACGTGATCATGGGGCCGACCTCGCCGTCGACGGCGTTCAAGCTCGGCGAAAAAGCAGCCGACCCGGTCCAGATGTACCTTTCGGATATCTATACCATTGCCGTCAATCTGGCCGGCCTGCCGGGCATGTCGGTGCCTTGCGGTTTCGTCGGTGGTTTGCCGGTCGGTCTGCAATTGATTGGCAACTATTTTGCCGAAGGGCAATTGCTCAACGTGGCCCACCGTTATCAACAGGCGACCGACTGGCATCAACGTCGGGCGGTCATCGCATAAGCATGTGGCGGCGTCTGCTGCTCGTTGTCGTTCTGGCTGCGGCGGGTTGTGCCGAGGTCGGCAAGGCGCCGGATACGGCGGCCGATGTCGAGCCGGTGCCCGAAACTCAGGCCGCTGAAAGCAAAGAGCCCAAGTTCAAGAATTCGACGCTGAAGTATCTGGCCAATCGCAACCTCAAGCCGCAGCCGACCCGTCCGCTCAACGTTCGTTCGCGCTGTACGCACAAGGATGCGATCGGTACGCAGACCCGGCTCGATCTGCTGGTCAAGGAAGCCGAGGTCAAGACATTCGTTGCCCAGGTCAGCATGAAGGGGCACGGCACCTGCCGTTTCGACCTGAATGAATTCAATCAGGTCGAAAAGATGCCGCAAGCCCTGTTGCGCCACAAAAAGCAGTCGGATTGCCTGGTCCGCATGTGGGAGCAGGGGCCAAAAGTAACGATTGCCTTCAATAGTTGTCCCAAATCCTGCGACGGCGGGGCCTTCGAATATTTGTGGCCGATCATGGTCGAGGCGAAGAGCGGGCAATGTTTCTGAAACGGATGAAGCTATGAATCAGTGGGAAGTAGTGATCGGCATCGAAACGCACGCGCAACTGGCGACGGTTTCGAAGATTTTCTCCGGTGCCTCGACGGCTTTCGGCGCCGCACCCAATACGCAGGCCTGTGCAGTGGATCTCGCCTTGCCGGGGGTTTTGCCGGTGCTTAACAAGAAAGCGGTCGAGTGCGCCATCCGCTTCGGCCTGGCCATCGGCGCCGAGGTCGCGCCAAAATCGGTCTTTGCCCGCAAGAACTACTTTTATCCGGACCTGCCCAAGGGCTACCAGATCAGCCAGATGGACCTGCCGGTCGTCGTCGGCGGCAACATCACGCTGCAGGTCGGGCAGGGCGACAAGGCGTACGAGAAGGTCGTCCGCCTGACGCGCGCCCACCTTGAAGAGGATGCCGGCAAGTCGCTACACGAAGATTTTCAGGGTAAATCCGGCATCGACCTCAATCGTGCCGGGACGCCACTGCTCGAAATCGTTTCCGAGCCGGACATGCGTTCGTCCGATGAGGCCGTGGCCTATGCCAAGTCGCTGCACGCGCTGGTCCAGTGGATAGGTATCTGTGATGGCAACATGCAGGAAGGCTCGTTCCGTTGCGATGCCAACGTCTCGGTGCGGCCGAAAGGCCAGGCCGAATTCGGCACCCGGCGCGAAATCAAGAATCTGAATTCCTTCCGTTTCCTCAAGGAAGCCATCGACTTTGAAGTCCAGTGGCAGATCAACGAAATCGAGGAAGGCCGCCGCATCGTGCAGGCCACCGTGCTCTTCGACCCGGATACGGGCGAAACCCGCATGATGCGCAGCAAGGAAGATGCCCACGATTACCGTTATTTCCCGGATCCCGACCTCCTGCCGCTGGTCATTTCGAGCGAATGGATGGCGCGCGTCCAGGGCGAGTTGCCGGAGTTGCCGGGCCAGATGCGCGAGCGTTTTGTCAGCGAACTGGGTCTCTCGGCCTACGATGCCAGCGCCCTGACCGCCAGTCAGGAAATCGCCGGATTTTTCCAGGCGACCGTTGCCGGCGCCGGCAAGGCCAATGCCAAGCCCTGTGCCAATTGGGTCATGGTCGATCTGGCCGCCCGCCTGAACAAGGAAGGCAAGGACATCGCCGACTCGCCGGTATCAGCCAGCCAACTGGCCGGCCTGATCCTGCGCATTGCCGACAACACCATCTCCAACAACATCGCCAAGAAGGTATTCGAGGCCTTGTGGAACGGCGAGGGGGCGAGTGCCGATGAAGTCATCGACAAGCAGGGCCTCAAGCAGATCACTGACAGCGGTGCCATCGCGTCCTTGGTCGATGAGGTGCTGGCGGCCAATCCGGCCAATGTCGCGGAATTCAAGGCCGGCAAGGAAAAGGCTTTCAATGCCCTGGTCGGTCAGGTCATGAAGGCAGCCAAGGGCAAGGCCAATCCGCAGCAGGTCAATGACCTGCTCAAGCAGAAACTGGCAGGCTGATCAGCGGATCGGCGGGGGCGCAGCCGGCAGGGGCCGGCGCGTCAATTCGAAATAGCGCTTGCGGTCGGCATCGTACTTGGCCTTGATGGCCTCGAAATCCCGCTTCTTGATGTCGAGCAGCTCTTGCTGAAGCTTGATTTCGTGCTCGAGGGCGCGCAGGTCGCGCTCGAGGTCGGGCGGCAGGGCCTTTTTCTTGTAGAACTCGGCCTCATCCTCGAATTTCTTGCGCTTGCTCCGTGCCTGATCGATCCGGGAAATCGTCGCCAGAATGGCGAAATTGACGTCGGCCTCGGCCTTTTTCTGGGCCAGATCGATATCTTCCGGCATGGCATAGGTATCGAGCAGGGCCTGGTCACGCCGGCGCTGTTCGCGGCTGGCATCTTCAAGTTGCTTGCGCCGACGGTTTTCCGCTACCTGCTCGGCTTTCTGCTCCGGCGTCAAGGCGGCGCCGACTTCCTTGACGATGTTGCCGCCGCTGTCCAGAACGCGATAGGCGCGGCCACGACATTGGTCCGGCAGCACATCGCCGCACACCCGGCGGCCGGTGCTCGGGTCGTGGCAGCAGAAAAATTCACCCGCCGCCTGTGCCGAGCCAAGCGAAATCAGGAGCAGGGGGAGCAGTAGTAGCTTAGGCATGGATGCCGTACTGCTCCCGGTAGTGCGTGACCGCGTCACGGTACGTGGCGAATTCCTGATGATCGGCGAGGAAGGCCATGAGATCACTGAGTCCAGCTACGGCGATGACCGGGATGCCATAGTCGCGCTGGACTTCCTGGACGGCAGACAATTCACCCTGGCCGCGTTCCTGGCGGTCGAGGGCGATCAGCACACCGGCCGGCGTGGCGCCCGCCGCGCGGATCAGTTCGACCGATTCGCGAACCGAGGTGCCGGCAGAAATCACGTCGTCGACGATAAGCACCCGGCCACTCAGTGGCGCGCCGACGATGCTGCCGCCTTCGCCATGATCCTTGGCTTCCTTGCGGTTGTAGGCGAAAGGGAAATTGCGGCCGCGCTGGGCCAGTGCCATGGTGATCGTGGCCACCAGCGGAATGCCCTTGTAGGCCGGGCCGAACAGCATGTCGAACTGGACGCCGCCGGCTTCCGCCGCTTTGGCGTAAAATTCGGCCAGACGGGCTAGCGAGTTGCCGTCGTTGAACAGGCCGGCATTGAAGAAATAGGGCGACAGTCGTCCTGCCTTGGTTTTGAACTCGCCAAAGCGCAACACCTGGCAGTTCAGCGCGAATTCGATGAAATCCTGACGAAAATCCATAATATTCCATTCACCTCGGCCGGGAAAACCGGGCCGATCAGCGCCCAATGTTACGCATCATCTCCCTGAATCTCAATGGTATCCGCTCTGCCTGGAGCAAAAATGTCCTGCCCTGGGTCGTTGCGCAGCACGCCGACATCATCTGCCTGCAGGAACTGAAAGCCCAGTTGCCCGATTTGACGCCGGAAATGCGGGCGCCGGATGGCATGCACGCCTTCTATCACTGTGCCGAAAAGAAGGGCTATAGCGGCGTCGGGATCTGGAGCCGGCAGGCGCCGGACCGGGTAATCGAAGGCTTCGACGGCGGCGAGTTCGACGCCGAGGGTCGCTATATCCGGGCCGATTTCGGCAATCTGTCGGTGATCTCGCTTTATTTGCCCTCGGGTTCCTCGTCCCCCGAGCGTCAGGAAGCCAAGTTCCGCTTTCTCGACCTGTTCTATCCGCAGATGTTGGCCTTGCGCGCCGAGGGGCGGGAAATCGTCCTCTGTGGCGACTGGAATATCGCCCACCAGGCCATCGATCTGAAAAACTGGAAATCGAATCAGAAGAATTCGGGCTTCCTGCCCGAGGAGCGCGCCTGGCTCAGCCGCGTCTTTGACGAGCAGGGCTGGGTCGATGTCTATCGGCGCCTTTATCCCGAGGCTGGCGATAGCTGTTACACGTGGTGGAGCAATCGCGGCCAGGCCTGGGCCAAGAATGTGGGCTGGCGCATCGACTACCAGATTGCCACGCCGGACATCGCCGCAACGGCCGTCAAGGCCGAAGTCTACAAAGCCGGGCGATTTTCCGATCATGCGCCGCTGGTCATCGATTACGACTTCAAATAAGCATCCAAAGCGCATTGATTTCGCTGCACACTAGGGATAATCTGTACTTCTGCTTAACTCACCAACGAGGTTCAAAATGTCTCAAGAAATGACTGCTGCCAACAAGGAAAAGCTGGTTACCGATCTCAAGGTTGTGATCTCCGATACCGAAGAGTTGCTGCGTGCCACCGCCGGTGCCGCTGGTGAAAAAGTGAGCGAACTGCGCGAGCGTCTTGTCGTTCGTCTGCGTGATACCAAGGAACGTGTCATCGATCTCGAAGCCGCCTTGCTCGACAAGACCAAGGCTGCCGCACGCGCCACTGATGATTTCGTGCACGAAGAGCCGTGGAAGGCCGTGGGTGTTGCAGCGGCATTGGGCCTTGCTCTGGGTGTGCTGATCGGTCGTCGCTAAGCGAATGGCCGAACAGGCAGGCGGTGAAACGGGTCGCGAAGGCCTCTTCGCCGCGCTGAAGAACAGCCTCGCGACACTGATCGCGATTGGCAAGACGCGGGCCGAACTCCTGGTCACGGAGCTTGAGGAAGAGAAACTCCGCCTCATGTCGCTGTGGTCGAAGGCAATCGGCGCGCTGTTCATGCTGGCGGTCGGCGTCGTCCTCGGCATCTTTTCGCTGGTCCTCGCTTTCTGGGAGCAACGGGTTCTGGTTTGCGCCATTCTGGCGGCATTTTTCATCGGTGGTGCCTTGCTGTTGATCGCTTCGCTCAAGCGGCAGGCAGCACAGCCGAGCAAGATGTTCCGGGCGAGCCTGAGCGAACTGGAAGCTGACATGGCGCAACTGCGCCGTCGTGGCGACAGGGCGGAATGAATCCGAAATTACTCGAACTGGCGACGCGGCATGGTGCCCTTCAGGCCCGTATCGACGAACAGCGCCGGCTGCTGGCGCAGCATTCGGTGCCGCTTGAAGCGGCCCTGGCCCGGGGCGATCAGGTGCTCAAGGGCGTGGACTGGCTGAAACATCATCCGGCCGCCGTCGGGGTTGCCGTTGCGGTGGCCGTCATCGCTCGTCCACGAAGAGCGGTGCGTTGGGCGAGGCGTGGATTTTTTCTCTGGCGAGGCTGGCAAGCTGTCCGTAATTCGCTGATCGGCGCCCGCTGATCGTGGCGGAGGCGCGAGGGGAAGAAACCGCCCTGCCCGGTTGGTGGCAGCAGATGCTGACCTCGCAGCGGCGACAGGTGCGTCGGGTCTTGGCCGAGCTGGTCGCGACGCGCGGCATCATGCCGCTCCTCATGAAGGTTCGCAATGGAGGCCACTGGACGCCGGAGGAGAAGGCCGAGCTGATCCGGCATTTGCGCCGGATGGTGCGCCTGTCACCTTTCCTGATTGTGCTGCTCCTGCCCGGTTCCTTCTTCTTGCTGCCCTTTTATGCCTGGTGGCTCGACCGGCGCCGTCTCAGGCGGGATGACTAAGCTCCGCCCCTCTTGCATTCCAGGGTGCTACTTTGAGCAATAGCACCATGCCCGGTACGGCCAGCGCCGCGCATAACCAGTAGAAACTGCCCCAGCCCAGTGTTTCGACCAGCCAGCCGGCCGAGGCATTGATGAAGGTGCGCGGTACGGCGGCCAGGCTGGTGAAGAGCGCCATCTGGGTGGCCGTATAGGCCGGGTGCGTCGAACGGGCGATGAAGGCGACGAAAGCCGCTGTGCCGAGGCCGACCCCGAGAGCTTCAAGTCCGATGACGAAGGCCAGCGAGATGCGTTCGCCGGCACCGATGCTGTCGTAGTGGCCCTGCGCTGCGAGCCAGGCAAAGCCAAAGATGGACACCAGTTGCACCACACCAAAGAGCCACAGGGCGCGGTTGATGCCCAGGCGGATCATCCACAGCCCGCCGAGCAGTGCACCGATGACGGCGGGCCACAAGCCGGCATGCTTGGCGATGAGGCCGATATCGGTCTTGGTGAAACCCATGTCGAGGTAAAACGGCGTGGCCAACGCCGTGCACAGGCTGTCACCCAGCTTGTAGAGAAAAATGAAGCCGAGGACCATGACGGCGCCGCGCCAGCCCTGACGGCCGATGAATTCATGGAAAGGCTCGGTGACGGCCTGACGCAGGGTCTTCGGCGCGCCCCTGACCACCGGTTCGCTGACCAGCCAGGCCATGACCATGCCGGGGATCATGAAGGCGCCGGTGATCCAGAAAACTTCATTCCACGGCAGGCGATCGGCCAGGATCAGCGAGAGCGAGCCGGGAATCAGCCCGGCAATCCGGTAGGCATTGACGTGGACGGCATTGCCCAGGCCGAGTTCGTTGTCGTCGAGAATCTCCCGGCGGAAGGCGTCGACCGCGATGTCCTGGGTGCCCGAGAGGAAGGCGAGCAGGGCGGCCAGCCAAAGGATGGGCCAGATGCTTTCCTTGGGATCGAGTCCGCCCAGTGAGCCGATGACGAAGAGCAGACCGATCTGGGTGACCAGCATCCATCCCCGGCGGCGTCCGAAACCGGGAATGCTGAAGCGATCGAGGAGCGGTGACCAGAGGAATTTCCAGGTGTAGGGAAACTGGATCAGGGCAAAAAAACCGATGGTCTTGAGGTCCACACCTTCGCTGCGCAGCCAGGCCGGCAGCAGGTTGAGCAGCAGGTAGAGCGGCAGACCGGAACTGAAGCCGGTAAAGATGCAGATCAGCATCTTGCGGCTGAGCAAGGCAGCAAGCCAGGTCGGCATCAGCGTTGCTGCGTCAGGCGATAGACCGCCAGGCTGCCGAGAAAATTGACCTCGTCGGTGACCGGATTGCCTTCCTCGTCGAGAACGCTGCGCTCGCGGATGATCAGGCCCATCCGTTCGCACAGGGCTTCAAAGTCGAGCAGGGTGAAGAAGCGCACATTGGGCGAGTCGTACCACTGGTAAGGCAGGTCTTCGGAGACCGGCATGCGGCCATCGAGGACCGAGCGCAGGTTCTTCCAGTAGGCAAAATTCGGGAATGAAACCACCGCCTCGCGGCCGACCCGCAGCATTTCACGGAGGATGCCCTCGGTGTGGCGGACGGTTTGCAGGGTGCGCGACAGGACAACGTGATCG
>ERZ1034361.1732-NODE-1732-length-11105-cov-3.250091_pt1 | contig 11105 bp, 8 predicted proteins | sample MGYA00520617_ERZ1034361 | MGnify/ENA primary metagenome ERZ1034361 (study PRJEB33736, sample SAMEA104284507) | Azolla filiculoides | biome: Urban; feature: Water surface; material: Ditch water | place: Netherlands | collected 2015-10-28 | depth 0-0.1 m ... | reverse complement strand
TAGACTTTATTTAGTGAATCGAGCGATTAAGAAGAAATAAAAAATCCCACCTAAAAAGATGGGATTTGATTTTATTTTGAATTTGATTACCAAATTTTCACGCGTTTTTCAAAAGGCAAATACATACCATTATGTGGTAAAATATTAAACGCTTTGTAAAACGCTTCCACATTTTGTAACGGCACATAAGCACGATACATTCCTGGTGAATGCGAATCGGTTTTTACTTGGTTTTTGATAGCTTCATCACGCATTTTGCTTCTCCAAATGGTTGCCCAAGAAATAAAGAAACGTTGTTCTGGTGTAAATCCGTCGATTAAATCAGGCTTTCCGTTTGCTTTCAAATAGATTTGTAATCCATCATAAGCGGCGTTAACTCCACCTAAATCTCCAATGTTTTCACCTAAAGTGAATTTTCCATCCACAAAAATTCCTGGTAATGGTTCTAAAGCTGAATATTGATCTGCTAAAGCACTTCCTAAAGTGGTGAATTGTTTCAAATCTTCATCACTCCACCAGTTTACTAAGTTTCCATCCGCATTATATCTTGAACCTGAATCGTCAAATCCGTGTGAAATTTCGTGACCAATTACGGCTCCAATTCCACCATAATTTACTGCTTCATCTGCTCTGTAATCGTAGAAAGGTGGTTGTAAAATCGCAGCTGGGAATACAATCTCGTTATTTGTTGGGCTGAAATAAGCGTTAACTGTTTGTGGCGACATTCCCCATTCTTCTTTGTCAACAGGTTTCCCCATTTTTTCAATGTTTTTCTTGTGACTCCATCTCGCGTACATTTTTGAATTTTCAAAATACGTTCCGCCTTGTTCTGGTGACTTTACTTCAAGAGCTGAATAATCTTTCCATTTATCAGGATATCCAATTTTTACTCGGAATTTATTCAACTTGATTTTTGCATTTTCCTTAGTAGCTTTTGTCATCCAAGGTAAATTATCAATACGATTATCAAAAGCTTTCATAACGTTAGCAATCATCGCTTGTGCTTTTTCTTTCGCTTCAGGTGGGAATTTTTTAGCTACGTACAATTTACCTAATGCTTCGCCTAATCTTCCATTAACGGTTGCTAAAGCTCTTTCTTCAGCTGGACGTTGTTTTACAGCTCCAGTTAACGTTTTTCCGTAAAAATCAAAATTCGCATTTTCGATATCGGTTGATAACAAACCTGCTGAACCTCTTAAAGCTGTCCAACGCATGTAGGCTTTCCAATCTTCAATTTGGTTATCTTTTAAAATAGTTTCGACTGTTTGTAAATATTTTGGTTGTGAAACAACTAACGAATCTACTTTTCCAATTCCAACACTTAGGAAATACGTATCCCATTTTACGGTTGGCGCTAATTTTTGTAAATCAGCAAAACTCATTGGATTATAGGTGTTTCTTCTATCTCTTCTTTGAACACGGTCTAACGTAGCGGTTGACATTTTAGTCTCTAAAGCTAAAATTTTCTTCGCATTCGTATTAGCTGTAGCTTCAGATTCACCTAAATATTGTAACATTCTGGTGACGTGAGCCACGTATTTTTCACGTTTTTCTTTGTTGTCTGGCGCATCGGAAACGTAGTAATCTCTATCTGGTAAACCAAGACTTCCGGTTCCTACATAAATTACGTTTTTGTTACTGTTTTTAGCATCGGCACCAATGTAACTTCCGAAGAAACCTAATCCCATTTCGGGTTCCATTTCGGCTAATAAAGCTACTAATTGATCAGCATTTTGAACGCTATTAATTTTCGTTAAATAAGGTTTTAACGGGTCGATTCCGGCTTTGTTTCTACTTACCGTATCTAAAACTGTTTTGTATAAATTTATTGCTTTTGCTTGATCAGAATTTGGATTGATAGTTTTGTCTTTGATAGCTTCTTTTAAGATGGCCATTACATCGTCATCGGTGTTTTTACGAAGTTCGTCAAAACTTCCCCAACGCGTTCTGTCGGCTGGAATTTCGGTTTTATCTAACCAAGTTCCATTTACATAACGATTGAAATCATCTGCAGGATTTACGGTTTTATCCATATAACCTACGTTAATACCTACAGTTTCTTTTTTAGCTGCTACTTCTTGTGATGATTTACATGAATATAACGCTACTGACAAAAAAAGGAAGCTGAAACTTCCTTTTAAAATGAATTTATTCATAGTTATTCTTTTATAATTCTTTTTACTATTGATTGATTATCTGCTGTTATTTTTACAAAATATATTCCAGTAGCTGCATTAGATAAATTTAAAGATGCTTCAACATTTGAAATTTGAATGTCTTTTTTAGACAAAATAATTTTACCTGTTAAATCATAAACATCAATAGCAGTTGGTTGAATATTTCCTAAAGCTATATTGAAAATTCCTTTTGAAGGATTTGGATACAATACAATGTTTTGTAATTCAAAATTTTGATTGGAAAGTGTTCCTGTAATAACAAAATTATCAATATTTACCCCTAACTGATTTGCAGATTCATCAGAATGGAAAACAATTCTAAAAATAATATTAGTTTGACTGTTTAGTGCATTTAATGGATACGTATAGGTCTTAAGTGTAGTGTCTGTTCCTGTCCACTGAGCACCTGGACAATTATAACAATCGTTTCCAGCTGTAGCTTCAGTTCTATTACTGTTATACCATGTTGGCCCTTGTTCTCCTAAAACTGTCCAGTTAGCTCCAAAGTTTGTAGAATATTCCACATAAACAACATCCCAATTGGCTTCTAAATCAAATTTCATGTCAAAACTAATAGTAGGATTTACAACATTTGATAAATTATAACATTGTGATACAATGTAAGATTTAGTCAAATCAGGATAATTGCCTAATAAATTAGTTGTGTACACTGTATTTCCAGCAGAATCCATAGCACCTCCTGATCTTATTCCTCTAACCCATTGCGAAGTAGTGCCACCTTCGTTATAAGAAATTAAAGCATCCGATGTGCTTGTAAAAGGATTTGTAACCCCCACAGAACCAGCATCATTTACATAAAACTGTGTTAATCCTGAATTATTATCTGGATAAGCATCATTTGTAATTGTAGTGGTAACATTCATAGAATGAACTCCTCTTGTTAATGTTGCAGTAGGTAAATCAATAATTGTTGTAGCGCTAGGGGCTAGTAAACCATTCCAAACATAATTATATGGTGTTGTGTCTATCAAATAATTGACAGTAACTGAACTAACAGAATTTGTTCCATTATTTTTAACTTCAACTTGAGGCATAATACTAGAACCACAACTGATATTAATTCCAGGATTTTGAATACTTACAAATTTTAAATCATTAGCAGGAACTTGCACAGGAATATTTGTTTGCCATACCCCTCTTCCATAAGTTGCTGCAATTAATTTTGCGTCTTCTAAATTGATTTCTAAATCGGTTACTGAAACATTTGGTAAATTAGTATCAAAAGGAGACCAAGATGACATAGTATCATCACGATAATAAACTCCCAAAGCCGTTCCTACGTACAATGGATTATCTGTATTTCTACCTTGGTGTACAATACAGTTTTTACCGATAAATGGTAATCCTGTTGAAAAATCAGTAAAAGAAACGCCACCATCTGTTGATTTTAAAACTTTTCCTGAAGCACCTTCTGTAACTAAATAAACGATATTGCTATCTGTAGAATGAACTTCAATAAAGGTAATGTTGCCATTAACCGAATTGAATACATTTGTAAAATTCACTCCTCTATTAGTACTCTTGTAAAGTTTAACGCCATTTGCTACATACATAATATCATCATTTGAAGGATCAACGGCAATTTCATCTAAGTTTCCAGTGCCTAATCCATCAACATTTTGTTGTACCCAAGCACTTCCTGTCAACTTGTATAGTCCTGCAAATCCCGAAAACAATTCACCAGAATTATTCGCTATTAAAGGTGTAACCCAGTTCCCATTTGCTCCACCTGGAGAAGAAACTGAACTACTTATTGCATTCCCTGCTGAATTACTAATATATAAACTATTCCCATTTTGGATGAACCCATAATATTGATTTGGATTGGTAGGATTAATTGCTGTATCCATTCCATCAGCTCCATAATAATTTTTCCATTGACTTCCACTGTAGGCATGACCTCCATTATCTTGTAAACCTCCTACCATGTTAGCAGATGTTTGCTTAGCTACAGCAATTTTATAAAACTGACTTATTTGAACACCTGCTGTTAAATCTGTAAAATTTGTCCCATTGTTTTCAGAAACATAGATTCCTCCATCGGTTCCGGCAAATAATTTATTGCCATGAAATCCTAAATAATGAATATCTGCATGGGTATAAGAAGGCCCTGTTGGATTACTCCAACTATTTAATTTTGAAAATGTACTACCTCCTGTAGTAGACTTCCAAACGTTAAGACAGCCCGTATAGATTTCATCTGCATTAGTTGGAGATACAGCTAAAGCCAAATCATACCATGCTTGGTTAGATTCTAATATATCTGGCGTTCCAAATGCTCTAGAAAATGAAACTCCTTCGTTCGTTGATTTGTATATTCCATTTAATGTGTTACTTGTATTAACACTTAAAGCATAAACAAGATTACTATTTGCCGGAGTTACATCTATAATTATTCTGCTAGTTGTAGCAATTGTAGAAACTGTGACAGCAGTAAAAGTTGAACCAGTATCTACTGATCTAAAAAAACTATTTTCTGAAGATGCATAAACTTTTGTAGGATCCCCTGGTTTTAATCTAATATTACCTTGAGAAAAATCACCTGCTTGTACTTGAGTCCAAGATATTCCTGCATTAGTAGTTTTGTAAATCCCATTACTTGTAGCACACCAAAGTATTTGATTATTTGTAGGATGAATTATTATATCTCCAGCTCTTGATGGATTTGAACCTCCCATTGTTCCAGTAGGATTCCAAGTTAGACCACCATCTGTTGATTTATAAACCCCAACACAATAAGAATCGCCTGCATCTTTATCTCCTGTTGCAATATAAATTGTATTAGAATCGGAATAATCAACTGCAATACCTGAAACTCCAATTTGCGGTAACTCATCAGTAAGAGGAATCCAAGTCGAACCATTATTAATTGATTTCCAAATACCTCCTGCTGGGGCTCCTAAATAAATAACACTAGGATTAGATGGGTCTACATGTACAATATTTACACGCCCTTGACCTGAAGACCAAGATCCTGTATTTGTATGTGTAAATGGACCTACAGGTTGCCAATCACTTGAAGGAAGTGACCTATTTGTTATTGTTCTATTTGATTTACTTTGATTTTTTTGACGCCATGCATTCCAAAAATCATCAGATGATTGAATATATCCGCTTTCATTTGCGAAATTTCTCCAATAGTATTCCGATCTCATAAAAGGTTTATAACCTGAGCCTTTGGCATTTTTATCTCTTGTTAACCAATAAGTATTGAAAGCCGTAACCATTTCTTCAATACTCACTTTTTCGCTCTTTGCTTTGTTTATGTTAGCCATCCAAGGGGCAGAGGAATTAAATTGTGAAAATCCTAAAAAGGAACACAAAATACTAACAATCAAGTAATTTTTAATCATTATTTCTGTAGTTTTAATGGTATAATTCTACAAATATAACCAAGATAATCAACATTTTATAATTTTAACAAATGTCTAGTCGCGTTTTAACAAAACCAATATGATTTATGATTAATTTTGCAAAAAAAATATATGCTTGATTTTCTAGCTCCTTACAAAAAGTTTTTTATCATTTTTGGAATACTTTCTATCATTATATATTTCGGGATATACAACTTATTATCTCCAGAAAAAATGCTTCCCATATATTCGCCAAGAGATATTAATCCAGAATTAGTAGATTCAACAGTGCAACATATTGGCAACGATCATAAAATTGCGGATTTTGCTTTTACCAATCAAAATGGTAAAGTAATTACACAAAAAGACTACGAAAATACTGTTTATGTAGCCGATTTCTTTTTTACAACTTGCCCAACAATTTGTCCAAAAATGACCGACAACATGGTTTGGTTACAAAATCAATTGAAGAATAATCCAGAAGTAAAACTATTGTCTTTCTCTGTTACGCCTGATATCGATACGCCTGAAGTTTTAAAAAAATATGCCATCGAAAAAGGTGTTGATAATTCGCGTTGGAATTTGGTTACTGGAAATAAAAAAGATATTTATTATCTAGCCCGAAAATCCTATTTAGCTGTAAAAACGGGTAAGCCAGAAGAATTGTATGACATGGTGCATACCGAAAATTTTATTTTAGTTGATAAAAACAAAAGAATTCGCGGATTTTACGATGGCACTAATTTAGACCAACCCACGAATGACCCCAAAACAAAGAACATGAAACAACTTTTAGAAGATATTTTGTGGCTTTGTGAAAACCAATAAATTTATTTTTACAAATAATTTACTAAAGTTGACAATTATCAGTTTTAGTCCGATTATAATTTTTACTTTTGTATTTTAATTCAATCTAAATAAGGAAATGGAAATTTGTTCTTCTGAACTTAAAATTGGAGAAGTTGCCGAAATAACCTCCATCAATCTAGATGAAATCCCACTAAAGCTATTAGAAATGGGATGTTTACCTGGAAATTCCATTACTTTAATTCAAGTTGCGCCTTTAGGTGATCCTTTGTATTTTAACGTAAATGATTCACACGTAGCCATTCGATTAGAAACAGCTAAAGAAATCACGGTTACCAAAATGTAATTCTCATGAGTAAAAATCCTATCAAAGTTGCTTTAATTGGAAATCCAAATGTGGGCAAAACATCGGTTTTTAATGAATTAACAGGATTGAATCAACAAGTGGGAAATTACCCAGGAATTACCGTTGAAAAAAAACAAGGCGTTTGTAAATTAAACGAAACCATAAAGGCAAAAATCATCGATTTACCCGGTACTTACAGCTTAAATGCTAGTTCGATTGATGAAAATGTGGTGATTGAATTATTACTCAACAAAAACGACGAAGATTTTCCAGATGTTGCCGTTGTGGTGACCGAAGTGGAAAACTTAAAACGAAATTTACTCCTTTTTACCCAAATCAAAGATTTAGAAATTCCGACCATTTTAGTCATTAATATGGCGGATAGAATGAAATTGAAAGGAATTGAATTGGATATTCCTGTTTTAGAAAAAGAACTAAAAACGAAGATTGCTTTAATTAGTTCCCGTAAAAAAATTGGTATTGATTATTTGAAAGATTTAATTCTGAATTATAATGCTCTTTCTACCGAACCATGTTTGAATGCGTCTTCAATTGATCCAGACTATTTCAATAATTTAAGAAGAGCATTTCCAAATCAATTGCTGTACAAACTTTGGTTGGTGATTACGCAAGATGTGAATTTCTTAAATTTAGACCGAAACGAAATCAAAAGTTCGTTTACCAAATCACATTCCGATTTAAAAAAATTACAACAGAAGGAAACTATAAAGCGTTATCAGTTTATAAATGACACGCTAAAATTAGGTCAAAAAATAGACGTTTCGAAAGCAACAGATATTCGTGCAAAAATTGACCGAGTTCTAACGCATAAAATTTTTGGTTATGTAATTTTCTTTGGAATTTTAATGTTAATTTTCCAATTTTTATTTGATTGGAGTAGCATTCCGATGGATTTTATTGATGAAACGTTTGCCAATTTAAGTTCGCTTGCCAAGCATCATCTTCCAGCAGGAGAATTTACCAATTTAATCAGTGAAGGATTGATTCCAGGAATTGGTGGAATTGTAATTTTCATTCCACAAATTGCCTTTTTATTCTTATTCATTTCCGTATTAGAAGAAAGCGGTTACATGAGTCGCGTAGTGTTTTTGATGGATAAAATCATGCGAAAATTTGGGTTGTCTGGAAAAAGTATTGTGCCTTTAATCTCAGGAACAGCTTGTGCTATTCCAGCCATTATGAGTGCAAGAAATATCGAAAATTGGAAAGAACGATTAATTACGATTTTAGTCACGCCTTTCACCACTTGTTCGGCGAGATTACCAGTTTATGCGATTTTAATTTCCTTAATTATTCCTGAAAAAAGAATCTTCGGATTTTTAAGTTTACAAGGTTTAACCTTAATGGCGTTGTATTTGATAGGTTTTGGAATGGCGGTTTTTTCGGCTTTCTTACTTAATAAATATTTAAAGCTAAGCTGCAAATCCTATTTTGTTGTGGAAATGCCAAGTTATAAAATTCCGATGTTTAAAAATGTTGGAATCAATGTGTTAGAAAAAACAAAAGCATTTGTAACTGGTGCGGGAAAAATCATTTTGGCCTTATCCGTAATTTTATGGTATTTGGGTTCACATGGATTAAGTGATGATTTTAATAACGCTGAAAAAATTATTACCCAACAAAATCAAAACACAACTATCTCAACCGAAGAATTTGAAGACCAAGTAAACTCTTTCAAATTAGAGAATTCATACATTGGGTACATGGGAAAAGCTATCGAACCAGCCATTCGTCCGTTAGGTTACGATTGGAAAATTGGAGTTGCTGTGGTGAGTTCGTTTGCTGCTCGTGAAGTTTTCGTGGGAACTTTAGCCACCATTTACAGCGTAGGGAGTCATAGCGAAGAAGAAACAACCATTAAAAACCGAATGGCAGCCGAAGTTCATCCTGAAACCGGGAAAAAAGTATTCAATTTTGCTACTGGAATTTCATTGTTGTTATTTTATGCTTTCGCGATGCAGTGTATTTCTACTTTAGCGATTGTGAAAAAAGAAACCAATTCGTGGAAATGGCCGATAATTCAGTTGGTTTTCATGAGTGGATTTGCTTACATAACTTCTCTGATTGCTTATCAATTCTTGAAATAAAAGGCATAATTTTTGATTGTCTTCAAAAAACAAAATTGATGAAAAAAACATTATTTGTTCTGATTACTATTTTAACATTAAATAGTTCATTCTCTCAGAAAATCGACAAGTCTAAAAGCGAATTAAAATCGGGAAATTCTTCTCGTTCTTCAAGTTCAAGTAGCAGCTCCTCAAGTTCTGGTTCTTCCAGAAGTTCTTCTTCAAATGATTTTGGACTAGCAGGTTTGCTTGTAGAAGGATTTTTATATGTGAGTTTTTATTCCACTATTGGCGATTATAGAAGCGAAAATCATTTGTATAATTCACTTTCTAAATATCCTTATTTCGATGGCGAATCAGGAAATTTTCAAAAAGAAAACGACAGTATTCAATATGGAAATGTAATGCGATTTGATGTTGAAAATCATTTTTTGTACAGCAACAACAATATATTTGGAAATCATCTAAAAGCAAAATTTAGACCATTTCAATATTTTTATGTACAAGCCGATTACCGTGAACTACTAGAAAAAAACGTATTTACAAATCGTTTTTCAAACCTATCCTTGTTTCAATTTAACGTGGCTTATGATAGGATTCGATTTAAGAAATTCAATTTAGGTTGGACACTTGGCGCTACTTACGTTGGTAATGATGTACAAAAAGCAGGTTTCTCCTATGGTTTGCATACTGATATTTTTGCAATAAAAAACATCAGTTTTAATAGTGCGATGATGTGGAGTAGCATAAATGGTTTGCCTGTAAATTCGTTTGAACTTAGAGGAAAATATCATAAAAAGAATTATTTTTTCTCGTTAGGATATGAGCACTTAAAAATTGCTTCACCAAATTATAATTTTGTAACTTTAGGAACTGGAATATATTTTTAAAATATGGATATACAACAAATTTTAGTCTATGCTTCACTAGCGGTTGCAGTAGGCTTTTTAGTAAAAAAATTCTTTTGGAAAAAACGCACCAAGAAATCAAAACCTTGTGGCGACGATTGTGCCTGTCATTAACCCAATGCCACGTCTAAAGTCATCATTACAATAAAACCACCTATAAAACCTAAAGTGGCAATATCCGTATTTTTATCTTGTTGCGTTTCTGGAATTACTTCTTCCACCACCACAAAAATCATAGCTCCAGCAGCAAAAGCCAAAGCATAAGGTAAAATAGGGGTAAAAAAAGTCACAGCAACTGCACCAAGAACTCCAAAAATAGGTTCTACTAAAGCCGACGATTGACCGTACATAAAGCTTTTTCTTCTGCTCATTCCCATTCTTCGTAACGGCATAGAAACCGCAATTCCTTCAGGGAAATTCTGAATTCCAATTCCAATAGCCAAAGTAACTGCTCCAGCAATCGATGCTTCTGGAATTCCTGCTGCCACTCCACCAAATAAAACCCCAACTGCTAAACCTTCTGGAATATTATGCAACGTAATGGCTAAAACCAATAGCGTTGTACGTTGCCATGGCGATTTAATTCCTTCTGTTTCTTTGAAGTTAATGTGCATATGTGGCAACACTTTATCCAATCCGAAAATAAATAAAGCTCCCAAAGCGAATCCAAAAGCTGCTGGAAATACTTTTACAAAACCTTCTCCATGACTCATTTCGATAGCAGGCGCTAATAAACTCCAAAAACTTGCTGCCACCATAACGCCTCCTGTAAAACCAAGCATTCCATCTAACACTACACGATTCATATTCTTAAAAAAGAACACAAATGAAGCACCGAATGCCGTTAAACCCCAAGTAAAAGTAGTGGCTAAAAATGCCGCCAAAATAGGGTCAATACTCTCAAAAAAATGGATAATTGAATCAAACATACTTATTGAACATATAAATTATTAGCAATTTTATTTGAAATGGTTAAGCGTTTTCCATCGATTTCCACGGTTAACGTATCATCAAAATCTTCTTTGTCGATTATTTTTACAACCGAACCTAATGCTATTTTTTGCTTATCTAAAAATTTTAAAAAATCGGTAGAAGAATCTTTCACGCCAACACAATGAAAAGATGAATTAATTTCTACTTCTGATAACAATTGTTTTTCGATTTTCTTAATCACACCTTTCGCATCTGGAATTGGGTCGCCATGTGGGTCAGCTACTGGAAATCCTAAAAAAGCATCCAATTTATTAATCAATTGTTCCGATTTTATGTGTTCTAATTCTTCGGCAATTTCGTGCACTTCATCCCAAGAAAAACCTAATTTATCTACCAAAAAAACTTCCCACAAACGGTGTTTTCTTACAATCATTTTAGCTGAATGCAAACCTTTTTCTGTTAAAGTAACGCCT
>ERZ1034361.1731-NODE-1731-length-11108-cov-5.196084_pt1 | contig 11108 bp, 15 predicted proteins | sample MGYA00520617_ERZ1034361 | MGnify/ENA primary metagenome ERZ1034361 (study PRJEB33736, sample SAMEA104284507) | Azolla filiculoides | biome: Urban; feature: Water surface; material: Ditch water | place: Netherlands | collected 2015-10-28 | depth 0-0.1 m ... | reverse complement strand
GAATTCACCGAAGCTGGTGTTTCTGCTGCGACTTCGGCTGCTGTTAAGGCTGCTGGTACCAAGGGCAAGAAGTAATTTACTTCTAAGCTTGCTTTAGACGGTGACGGTTAATTCCGTCACCCACAAACCCCGCCCGATCTTCTGGTCTCGCGGGGTTTGTTGTTTATGCCCTATCGGATTCGCCGGCTTAAAGTTACGCCGAATTTTTCTACGTAACGATAGAAAAAATCCGCCAGCAGCATGCTGCAAAACCAGGCAATCGCCATAGCCATCACGCCATCCTGGGGGGAGGTCCAATTAAACCGGTGCTGCGTGGCGTTCACCAGCATACTTACCGGAAAGTGCACTAGGAAGAGCGCAAAGGACGTAGCACCAAGATAATGAATGGCTGAACCCAGCAAGGACTTTAAGCCCCCCGGCTTATCCGGCATGGCACGCACTACGGGAAAGCTGGCAACCCATAACAGCAAGGCAACGGTCAAAATGACTGCCAAACGGCCATTGAGTGTGTCCACGAATTGCCATACCAGTACGCCCAGAACTGCCAGTAAGGTCGCCCGAACCCAGGGTAATGATTCATGGTGGCGTCTAGTCAGCCAGCCCATCAGCAACCCCACCCCATAGGCATTGTAAAAATAGGGGGCCCAGTTATCCCAATCGCTCCACGTACGAATCCAGATTAGGGAAGCCACTGTCAACGCACCGATTAACAAGGGTGCCCAACCGCCCCAACGTAAGGCCTGGCTGGACCAGATCAGCAACACCGTCAATACAAATAGCTGGAAATCGATCGCCACATACCAGACGCCCGTACTCAAGGACTCGTGTCCAAGCACGCCGTGCATCAATAGCCAGTGCGATACATACTGCATGACACTCGCTGAATCCGGCAACATCGGATCACTTGTCCAAAACCGCGCAATCTCAGCCGCAAAGGCAGCCAGCGTAACTGCAACACCAAATGGCCACGCCAAGCGAATGTAACGTTTAGCGACCAGACTCCAGGGGCGGCTTAAAGCAGTTTCCCGACCACATAAAGATTGAGCAGTTAAATATCCGGCCAACACCAGAAAGACCTGCACTGCCCAACGACCATAGTAACCAAACCAGGCAACCAGGCCAGGGGCAGCAATCCCCACCGCTTCCGCCATCGGGCCATAGGCCACCAGGTGGTGTATCACAATCGTCTGTGCAGCCAACGCCTTCAAACCATCAATCAGGAGAGATCGATCGACGTTCGGTAGATTTTTTGTAGACGAAATTTGCGAAGACATAGGATCAGACAGTCACACAGGCAATAGGCCTGCATCCTACCCGATCCTATTAGTTATCAGTGCGGCAGCGGATGCTTTTGCGCAACAAAATTGTAGGTGTCGGCATACTTCATCGCGGCATCAAGATCACCAATGTCAACCGCATGCTGGATATCTTCAGCCACCATCCGGTGCAACTCACACACACCTTCCGGCGAAGTCAGTAACACTTCACCTATTACCACTGCCACGGGCAGCGGCACATGCTCGTGCTCGGCAATCGCCTCAACTTCACACTCATAGAGATTGCTACAACCGATAAAGTCATTGATCGCTAACATGATCGACTCCTCCCATATCGCTGTTAAACGCCAGCGAAAACTTCGAGAACGGCCTTGTTATTGGTATGGGTGGTCGTTGTTTCCGGTAAAACCGGGTGCTTAATTCACAATTTACGCCACGCGTAGAAAAAATCAAGCCGCCCGTTAAAATATTCTGGACGCATAATTGACACCGTAACTGGTCGGGGTGAGAGGATTCGAACCTCCGGCCTCTACGTCCCGAACGTAGCGCTCTACCAGGCTAAGCTACACCCCGACAGGATGGGCTATCAAATACTTTGCCGCCCAAATTCGGCCAAAATTTTAGCAAAAGCAGCAATAAATTTAAAGGCTGTCCAAAGTGTCTTTCTCTCGCTATGTGGTCATGCTCAAACCGAATTGAATGTTCAGGAAAAGTATGACTTGGTGGCCAAAAATGATCACCACAGCAATAAGGGCCGCACTTTAAATCTTATCCGGCACGAACTTTAAAACATTGCCGTTAATACAGTACCGATGCCCGGTTGGTGCAGGACCATCATTAAAAACGTGCCCCAGATGAATACCGGAACTGGCGCTACATACTTCCGTACGAAATCCATCGCGATGCAAACTAATAGCACCTGGCAAGGGCGTAAAAAAACTTGGCCAGCCCGTGCCGCTCTCAAACTTACTATCACTTCGGAACAGCGGCGCACCCGTGATCGGGTCGACAAAAGTGCCCGATCGACGCTCATCAAGATGGCTGCCGGTAAACGGATGTTCTGTCCCCTGATCAAAGGCGATCTTCTGCTGTGCCGGTGAGAGCAATTGAAAACCTAGCCACTTCCAGAATTGCTGCGCCTCTCCGTCATAGCCGGTATAACGACTCACCTCTTGAGCATTCTTGAACAAGACAATTGTCGGCGTAACCTGCAACGGACGATCTAAAACCCAGCCAACCGGGGCTTCAGTACCAACTGTTGAAGTGATGGGTAGGTCCGAGCGCCAACTCGCCAGCACGTCCTTTTTAAAACGACTACATTGCACACACGCCGATGCTTCATAAACGACTAACTGCAATGCGTGGTTGAGCCGTTCCCCTGCCAGAGTCTGCATAGGCGCTTGGCCAAGCATCTCCTCAGATGAATTCTCACACGGTTCGACCCTGGGATATTTAACGCCCGTGCCACCCAGACCACAATAGCCACCGGGATTCCGTTCCAGATATCCCTGATGTTCATATTCGGCCGGGTAGTAAATCTTTAGTAGCTCAATCTCAGTGGTGATTTCTCCTAGCCCAGCCGATGCCAACGCTGCCTGATAAAGTTCACGGCTCATGAGTGCAAGCTTCTGTTGTTCTAAAGAATGCACATAGATAGCACTGCGATAATTGCTACCCACATCATTGCCCTGACGATTACCTTGCGTGGGATTATGGCTTTCCCAAAACCTCGCTAGCACCTGCTCCAGACTTATCTGCGACGGATCAAAAGTGACTTTGACAACCTCTGCATGATTCCGCTTTTTGCCAATCCCGAGCTTCAAAAGCCTCTCATGCGCAAGCACCGCCTCATAAGCGCCATTCACCTCGCCATTGGCATAGCCGCTCTCGACACCAATGACACCCGGCAATGAACCCATGCGCTTTTCGGCACCCCAGAAACAGCCCATACCCAAAACAATACTCTGCAGCGGGCCCTGTGCAGACTCCGGCGTATGTTCTGTAATTGTTGGCGTCCTAGCCTGAGCATTCTGTCTTAAGACAAATATCGTTAGCCCAGCAACTAACAGCAACACCAAAATGCTGACGACTAATTGCACGTCATCGGCTCTTTAGCAAATAGAATCCGAGTTAACTCTTGGCCTCTTCTTTATCTTCTTTAGCCTCGTATTGTGCGAATTCCTTGTCTTCTTTTTTGGCTTCATAGACGTCGACGCCCGTGAGGAAAAAGATTTTTACGATCTTATAAATCACCCAGATCAGGATAATCGGTACCAGAATCCATAAAAAAATAATCGGCATCGCCTAAAGCTCCAGTTTTAAAAGGCCCATTTATTGAAGCCCCTAGAAGAGGCAAGCATAGTCAGTTATTTGCTACTATAAAACACATAGGTTGCCGTGTATGGCACCTCCAGCATTTGTCCGGCCTGGCTAGCAACGCACGCTGCAGGATTAGCAACGCCGCCGCGCGTATTCACCCGCTCTATATAAGTTGCTCGGCTTAGCAAACCGGCTTGACCATCATTGCTAGCAACAAGCTGCAGCCAGGCGATATTGCCTGCGGCGGGGCTTGGGGCAGAGTCAATCACTTTAGCTGTTACTTTGCTGCCATCCTGAGCCGTCCAACTTGGACCTGCCCCATGCAGGACAGACACCCCTTGGGCATTAGTTAGTTTGGCTGATGGCCGCACCAACTGCCAACCGGCAACATGATCGGCACCCAGGTCACAGCGATATACCTGCACACCCGATGCTTCTAGGGTCAAGTACGGGTTTGCATTGATCGGCGGCAAGGAGCGCTGCGGCGCATCGGGTGGTACAAGCTGACAACCGCAAAGCACCGCAGCCAAAAAAAGTAGCGCCCGATTCATTGGGCGCACACATCCAACGAGCATCATGACTCTTCTTGATCAACAATTCCCAAGCATTGCTGCTGTAAAAGATTGACGCCCACAGACACCCCTGTCAGCCAACCGAAATACCAGAATCTCAAGAGATCAAGTTCATAGGTGCCAACTTGGCAGAGTGGCTCCGGGACCATACAGGCCCCGGCTGCATCCTTAAGTAGATCACGCATTCATTAACGAGCGTACGACTCGCCTAGGGTGTAAGGCACACAGCGTGCTTCTTCGTTATCGCCCAATGAGAACAATGGATCAGGCGTTACAACACTACCGTTTACCTTCATCGTGCGGTCGTCAAAGCTAACCGAAAAGACTTCTCGCCCGTCATTGTCTGAACAATAACCATAGTTCCAGTCAATCTGATGCAGCGCTGTGAAATGGTCGACTGATCTTTCAGGTCCAAGAATTCGATGAACCTCCGTACCATCCATGCCATTCTTGATTTTGGCAAAGTTACGATTATTCATCACTTGATCAACCTTCGTCACAACACCTTGGTCATTAAAGTAAACCATAAAGGTTGTAAAGCTTGCAGGCTGATCAGAATAAGCAGCCTGGATGATCTTGCCCTGGCTGTTACGCCAGGTCATATCCGGTTTGCCCATTGATTGTTCAACCTGACCTACATTCGAGTAACCTGCCTTGATGTTGGCTGCGGGCACAACGGCACAACCGCTCATTACGGCAACACCGGCCACAGCCAGACCCATCCAGACTGCACGTTTCATTTGAGTGATTGATTGTTTCATGAACGCTTTCCTCAATTAAGGGGTTATTGCTACAGGTGATCAGACTATCATCAGACGCATGAATTAGCCACAACGGTCTCAACCGCTGCATTTAGCGAATAACCACCTGCTCCACAACAATATCTTTACGCTTGTATAAATCAAGAATCTTCTTGCGCATCGCTGGGTCGCTAATCTGGTATCCCAACTTATCAGCTTCAGTAAGCTGATCCCCGCTTCGGTAAGTCAAAGCAGGTGCACGGGGGCTTGTGGAGCAAGCCGACACCAACGCACCCAGCAGGATAAACATGAGTCTTTTCATATGCGCATTAGGCACGCATTCACAATATGAATCAAGAGTTCTGCTAGGATTTACTTAATAGGAGGATGCCCCATGCGCAACCGTCATTTGTTATCGATTTCTGCAGTGATGCTTTTTTTCAACATAAGTGCTGTGCTTGCCGCTGATAAGCACCCCGCCTTCGGGAAAACCCCAATGAGCGGTGAACACGTCTACAAAGCGGTCTGCGTCACCTGCCATGGTCAAGGTGTAGCCGGTGCCCCTAAAGCCGGTAGCCGCAAAGAGTGGGCGCCGCTTATTGCCGAAGGCTATGACGACCTGGTCGGTAGCGCCCTCACCGGCGTGCGGATGATGCCACCCAAGGGGGGCGCGCCAGAACTCTATGACATCGAAGTGGCACGTGCTGTGGTCTACATGGCAAGCCTAGCCGGCGGTAAATTTCCCGAGCCCACAGAAGCTAATGTGAAGGTTGCCCGAGCCGATGGTGAAAAGCGCAATCTCGAACGCCTTAAAAAGGCAGCAGCATCAAGACAATAACGGGGTAGATCAATGTTTATCGTTTTTCTGATTGCGCTGCTTGCAACCTTGCTCATCCTTTCAGGCCGTCGTGGACTGGGCATCACAACCGCCCTGCTGACGACCCTCACCTTGGCCGGGCTTTTGCTGCACCACATGACCGACAAGCTCCCTATCAGCCTCTAGATCAATATGAACCGTCTGGCCTTCTCACTTAATACCCTGGCGCTAGCAGTGATCTCGGCTGTGCTAGCCGGCGCCTTTGTGGAGCAAATTGTCTTCGGCGAACTGCCTTGCCCCTTGTGCCTGCTTCAGCGTGCTGGGCTCATTACCGTAGGACTCGGCTTTCTGCTCAACCTCCGCTTTGGCATCCAACCCATCCACTACGGCGTCGCCCTCTTTGGTGCCCTGATCGGTGCATCAACCTCCGTACGTCAGATTCTGTTGCATATTGCACCGGGCGATCTGGGCTTTAGCAAAGCCGTATTCGGATTTCATCTTTATACCTGGTCATTTATTAGCTTTGTTTGCATCATGCTCGGCATTGCCGCGCTGCTCTGCTTGTGCAAACCAGGGCCAGCGGAGCGCCCTTTCAGAAGTCGCCTAGCCGGTTTTAGTAGCCTGGCCTTTCTGCTGATCGTTGCGGCCAACTTGCTTTCGACATTACTGGAATGTGGCTTCACCCAATGTGGTGACGACCCAAGCAGTTATCTGTGGCTGGACGCACTAGCACAGATGATTGGCAAAACTCGCCCATAGTGCACACCGTGCTGCAAACTCTGAGGCAGTTTATTGCGCTGCTCATCAGCGTAAGCCTGATTCCAGCTGCTAACGCCCAAGATAATGTCGCTTCACCAGCACGCCCACAAACGGACGACATCGTCATCGATGCAAATCGAGAAAGCCGTGCACAGGCCGATGATGAACTGTTTTATGCCAGCAAACGTAAAACCTGGCTCGAAGTCTGGGGGTTTCACAATGCCCATGGCAACGATAGCGCGACCAACAATATTCAGCCTCGCTTCTATCACACTTTCCCGATAGGGCGTTCGGGCGCCCAGGGCATCACCCGACTGGACACCAGTTTCAATTCCAACAGCGGACCAAAATTCAACGGTGGCGGGGGTGGCGAGTTCAACCCTGGCAATACACGATGGACGCTCGCCGGCTTTACCCCTGAAGTAGCACAAAACCTGACCTTTGGCGGTGGCTTCCGTATGGTTCTACCCACGGGCTACAACAATCCTGCCTACTCATCTGCCCAGTGGGCCATTGGCCCACAGTTGGCCATGACTTACACGCCTAAAGACATGGGCACCTTTAGTTTTTTTTCTCCAGTAGTGCGTTACATGATGGGTACCACCCAGGTGTCGCCTCAGGCCACTCTAGTCCGCACACTTGAGCTTTATCCTGCAGTAGGTTTTCAGCTCACGCCCAAACTCAAACTCGCCATGTGGGATGAAACGGCTATCTATTTTAGCGCTCGCACGGGACGCTGGTTCGTGCCCGCAGACGCTATGCTCACTTACAGTTTCGATAAATCCTGGGGGGCTACGGTAGGTGCATCGGCCCCGCTCATCAACAATAATTTCAATTATTTCTGGAACGTCTACAGCCGGGTGATTTACAACTTTTAACACCCACAAAAGCAAAAAAGGCGAGGAATCATCCTCGCCTTTTTACTATCAACTACCGTTGATTACTGCATGAACCAGCCATGGCTCACAATGAACGACTGACCGGTAATGGCATTGGTTTCCGTACCGGCAATGTAAGCCACCATCTCGGCGATGTCTTCTGTCGTTGTGAACAAACCATCAACGTTGTCCTTCAGCATCACGTTCTTGATGACTTCATCTTCAGTGATGTGCAGTTCAGCCGCCTGTTCAGGGATCTGCTTCTCAACCAGCGGTGTGCGTACAAAGCCTGGGCAAACCACGTTGGCGCTGACGCCGTGTGGACCGCCTTCTTTGGCAACCACACGTGCCAGACCCAGCAGACCGTGCTTGGCTGTTACATACGCTGCTTTAAGCTTCGATGCTTCATGCGAGTGTACCGAGCCCATATAAATGATCTTGCCGCCCTTACCAGCAGCATACATGTGCTTAATCGCTGCCTGCGTGGTCAGGAAAGCACCGTCCAGGTGGATCGACAGTAACTTCTTCCAATCGGCAAACGGAAACTCTTCGATCGGGTAAACGATCTGGATGCCGGCGTTCGACACCAGAATATCGATGCCACCAAAAGCTTTAACGCATGCATCAATACCGGCGTTCACCTGGGCTTCGTCACACACATCCATCGAGACAGCCATGGCTTCGCCACCGGCCTTCTTGATCTCATCAACGACCAGATTACCCTTTTCCAGGCTCAAATCGGCGATGACAACCTTGGCACCCTTGGCTGCCATGTTGAGTACACATTCACGACCAATACCACTGGCAGCGCCAGTAACCAGAGCAACTTTACCTTGTAGCGACATAATGCTTCCTTTATTGATGGGGTTTAAATAGTTACTTCAGATAATCGAAAGCGATCTCGCCGAGACCGATCGTATAGGTGTCACAAATCAGATGCTTCGCGCTAACAACTTCAAGCACTGGCAAATCTGCGACCGGTGCCAGTGCATGCTTGAAGAGCTCCAGCTGGGCCGGACCAGTCCACGCCTGCGACACATGAACATTCTCTGCGTAATAGCGCACCAGCTGGCAGATGCCAGGGGTCAGGTCTGGATTGGGAATGATTTTCAACAGATAATTAGGCGTCGCCATCATTTTCTTGGCTTCGGCATCGGCATCCAGCGGTGTGTACTTGTAACCCATCGTACCGTTGGCGATACGAATTGAACCGTAATCCAGAGTACCCACCAGTGCATCACTTTCGATGGCCAGCTTAGGCTGCGCAATTTTCTTCGGAAAACCCCAGAGTTCACGACCACCCAGAGTCGCGGCCGCATCATCCAGATAAAGATAGTTGCTGTAACCAGCTACCTTACCATCCTGATCCACGACGGAGAGAATCTGCCCTGATTCCGTGAAATCACCGAACCCCGAGGCACTCGGCATACGGATGAACTCGTAGTTCACGATCGGATCTTTAAACGTCAGCGGCTCAGGCAAGGCCTTACGGAACGCTTCCGGATCGGTACGGTAAGTGATAATGAAAAACTCGCGATTAAACATCTGAAACGGCCCCTTTGAAAAAGCGGGGCTCATGTAGGGCATGCCATACGCGTTCTTGCGGATGTCTTCTTTATTCATTGCTTGTGTCTCCTTGGGGATATTTCTAAAGGGCAAGTTATTGAAACAACAGAATGACTATACCCTTCTTTTATGAATCGGTGATTACTGAGCCGTAGCCGCCCCTGCGCTGACTTTGATCGGCTTTTCCGGTGCGGCCTGACTGATCAGATTATCCTGGATAATCTGCTTAAAGGTACCCGGCGTGGTCATCCCGTCATCCACCGGCGACTGGGTAATGGGTGCTTCCCACTGCCAACCACCGCCCATGGCCTTGTACAACGAGATCAATTGAACGGCCTCCTGATTCTGGGCCTGCACCAGGCTGATTCGGTTATTGTTCAGCGTAATCAAGGACTGCAAATACTGGAACTCTGGCTGAATACCCACCTTGTACAGGACTTCATTGTTCAGGAACACCTGCTGCTGTGCACTCACCGTATCCTGTAATTTGCCACGCTGGTTTCGATAGTTATCAAAGCCCGTCAAAGCCTTCTCCACATCAACCATCGCCTGGCGGACTGCTTTCTCATAGGCGAGACGATCTTGCTCACGTGTTGCATTAGCCAACGCCAGTCGTGCCTGTAACTGCCCCCCGGTAAACAGCGGTTGTGTCACGTTGACGGCCCAGCTCCAGATGTAGCTACCCGGACTAAACAGTAAGGCCCATGGCCCGGTGTTCAAACCAATCCCTAATGGAATGCTGAAGTCAGGCATAAAGGCCGCTTCGGCGACACCAATCTCGGCCGTTGATGCTGCCAGCACCTGTTCTGCCTGTCGAATATCCGGCCGGTTGCGCAACATTTGTGAGGGCAAAGCAGCGGGCAACGCCTTTTTAGTCAACAACGGGGATGCCGGCTTCTCCAGGGTTGCCTGCAAATCCAGGGGAAAACCCCCGGCCAAAAAACCGCATTGATAGATCGCCCAATCACGCTGGGCTTTCAACGGTGGCAACTGACTCAGTTGCAGCTCATAAGCCTGTTCGTATTGCGCCAGATTCAGGTCGCTATCAATGCCCTTTTTAAGCAACACACGAGTCAACACAAGGCGGCGCTTTGACGCCTCAATCGCTTTCTCGGTGTAATCAATCTGCGCCTGCAACATCCGCACATTGCTGTAGTAGGTCGCTAACTCACTCGTGAGTGAAACCAGGACGTTGCGGCGATACTCCTGGGCTGCACGCACACGTGCAACCTGTGATTCCGTGCTGCGCTTGATCTTGCCAAAAACGTCCGTCTCCCAAGTCACACCAAGCGGCACTTCCAGGCTTTCCAGCAGACCCAGACTCGTCGCCTTATTATTTTCACCTGTTTGTTGCCGCCCAATCGCGGGGTTTAGATAGACCTGCGGAAACAGCTGCGATCTGGTACTCGCTGCTTGAGAGCGCGCCTGCTCAATCCGCTGTGTCGCAATCAGCACATCCCAGTTATTTTCAACCGCTGTTGTCATGATCCGGTTTAACACCGGATCATCAAACACTTCCCACCAACGCATAATGTCCAATTGAAGTGCTGCTTCATCAACCGCGGTTGACGCTTGCATCAAATCGGGGCGGGAGAACGTTGTAGGCAGCTGGGCATTTTCTGGCGGCACAAAATCCGGGCCAGTCATGCACCCGGTTAATGCCAGGCTGAGGCAGCAAAGCCCCAACCGGTATCGACGCATCAGATGTTGAACTCGAGCCATCTCTGGATCCAGTCAAGCAGCGAACGAGGCTCAGCCAAGCGCTGCGCCTCAGGGCCCGCATCTACGCTGGCCGTTAGCCCCGCGGCGAGGAATACCCCTTCAGGCACATCAGTAATCGCAATATGCACAGGAATCCGTTGTGCCAATCGGATCCACGCATCGATCGGATTGACGTTCTGCAAGCCCTGATAGCCCGGCGCATTGTTCTGATTGAGCACGCCACGTCCAATGCTCTTAACCTCACCCAGCAAAATCTGCGGATAGGCAATCAGTTTGATCGTCGCCTTGGCACCCACCTTGACATTGATCAGCTTAATTTCTTCGTAATAGGCTTCGATCCAGAACGTGGTGTTATCTACAATCTGCATCTGCGATTGACCCGAGGTCGCGTAATCCCCAAGGCGTAAGCGCATATTCGTCATAAAGCCATCGCAAGGCGCCACGACCTTGGTGCGATA
>ERZ1034361.1730-NODE-1730-length-11114-cov-9.004349_pt1 | contig 11114 bp, 11 predicted proteins | sample MGYA00520617_ERZ1034361 | MGnify/ENA primary metagenome ERZ1034361 (study PRJEB33736, sample SAMEA104284507) | Azolla filiculoides | biome: Urban; feature: Water surface; material: Ditch water | place: Netherlands | collected 2015-10-28 | depth 0-0.1 m ... | reverse complement strand
AAAATTTGGGTATGTGACGGCAACAAATCACGCATTTTTTCAGCATATTGAAAGCGCATTTCAGCTGGTAGAGCCACAAGTGATGCTCTATCATACACAGCTTGAACACCCGTTAATATATCTGCTGGGAGTTTAAAAAAATCACCGCAATATAATTGAATGCCGTCTGTTTCAAAAAGGTCGAAATCGCCTACCTGCGTTTTATTAAAAGGCAACTTATTCTCTGCAAAAAATGCGTCGACCGCAAGTAAACTCAATTCAACCGCAATGACTTGATGTCCCTGTTGACGCAGCCAGAGTAAATCTTGAGATTTACCACAAAATGGCACAAATACTCGACTGTTTGCCACCAATTCTAAAGATGACCAGTTTTGCTTCAAATGGGAATTGATGTCCGCGTTATGAAATCCAATCTGATTAAGTTGCCAGCGTTCTAGCCAAAATGTTTTCTGCATAATTTTCTTACAGGGTGATTAGTATAAGGACACGGTAAATATTATGCGCTTAACATGAAGGCATAGGTAGTTTTTTGGCGTTATTTATAAAACGGTGAAAGCATGCCAATATTGGCTTCTTGCGTAATCTCACCATCAAAAATTTTTGTCGAAAGATTACCATTCACTTGTTTAACAAAAGGTACGAGTAAACCATCAATATAATTTTGCGCATTTTCAACAGAATCGAATTCATAAAATCCCCCTACTGTATTAGTGTTTATGCCGCTCAACCATGTCTTTGATTTGAGTCCAATATATTTTTTCATCTCAACATTAATGGTTTGCCAATCAATTTGTTCAAAGGGGATAGATACTTGAAATTCAGCATATAGAAATGTTTTTTTCATTAGTTTTAAACCTCATTTTTTATGTTATTAGTATGATTTTTGCCACTTAAAATGGCTCTTTAAACGGACGTAAATCTAACTCATGTGTCCATGCACTCGGATGCTGTTGATGAATGGCCCAATACGTTTCCGCTATCGCGTTCAACGCCAGTAATCCATCCGTTCCTTTCGCTTGAACATAGTCGGGAAATTGCTTTTTTGCTCTCTCGCCATCGATCACACCATCAATAATGGTATGAACAACATGAATGCCCTGTGGCGCAAACTCCCTTGCCATACCTTGAGCTAAGGCTCTTAACCCAAATTTTGCCGATGCAAAAGCGGTAAATGGTGGCTTTGATCTTAAAGAAGCGGTTGCACCTGTAAAAAATAACGTTCCTGTTCCCGATTTTTTCATTGCATGAATAGCTTCTTTTCCGAAAAAAAAAGCACCCAAACAATTTTGTTTCCAAAGGGTAGTAAACGTGTCAGTGCTAGTTTCTAATATGGGTGATGGAATATTGCTGTCGACATTATAGACAGCAATATCCATTCGATGACCACGCTGCTTTACGATTTCAAATAACCGTAACACGTCATATTCGACCGTTGCATCGGCAACGACGGTGGTTGCCATGCCTCCAGATTCTCGAATTACGGTGGCAATCCGTTCAAGTCTTTCTTCATGTCGACCAGCAATGTAAACATGCAAGCCTTTTTTGGCAAAATATTTAGCAAGCGTAGCGCCTAAGCCTGCTTCTGGACCCACCCCGATAATAACGGCCGAACACTTCTCCATAACTTATTTTCCAGCAGCAGTCGCTTCAGGAACCTCAATTAATGCACCGGTTTTTACATCATAGATGTAGCCATAAACAGGAATATCGGATGGTACGAGAGGATGGTTTTTAATGCGAACCACATCCTCCACAACACTTTGTGCTAAATCACTAATTGTGAGCCATGAAATATGTTTTGCTTCATGCGAACCGCCGCCTTCACAGCAATCATGCCAGCCATGTTCATCAACAGTGGCCGTTTTTAAACTGCTTGCAAGCAATCCACGCATAATATCGTCAGTGAATGTTTCCATGCCGCAATTTGTGTGATGAATAACAAACCATTCTTTTGTGCCAAGCAGTTTGTATGAAATAACGAGTGAACGGATTGCATCATCACTCGCTCTACCACCTGCATTACGAATAACATGCGCATCTCCCTCTGATAAACCTGCATATTTCGCAGGATCTAAGCGTGCATCCATACATGTTAAAATAGCGAAGTGGCGTGCTGGCGGCATAGCTAAGTCGCCTTTTTCAAAGCCAGATACATAGTTACGGTTTGCTAATAAAACTTCATTTAGTACTTTACTCATTACACTGAACTCCTAAAATTGTTGATATTATTATTTTCTGCCAAATATTAGCGAGAAGTTATTAGCGGGCATGTCGATTTGCTCTTTTAATTCTAGCCCATGGTTTGCTGCGGCTTTCTTTAAATCCGCAACATCTTTCAATCCCCATTCGGAAACGCCAGCCGAACTTAATGTTTCATGAAACTCTTTATTGGAATCTGTGGTAAAAGTGCCTTCCATTTGAAATGGTCCATAAATTAATAGAAAACCATCATCATCAAGTAAGTTTGCAGCACATTCCATCATGCCATCAGCAATTGAGATAGGTGCGACCTGAAAAATATTGATGCAAAAAATCGCTGAAAATGATTTTTGAACACCCACATTAAACCAAGTTTCAGGATTGGTTAGATCCAAATGAACGGGGTCTGCAATATTGTCATTTTCGTGATGAATAGACAATTTTTTGATGTTATCAAAAACTTCTTCGTCTTTATCAGAAGGATGAAAATGCAAATGCTCAAAATGGGGGGCGAAATAATTTATGTGCATTCCGCTACCACTTGCAATTTCTAAAACATTGCTAGGGTCTTTAGGCAGCTTCTCTTTTAAAACGCCTAGCAATGGTTCTCGATTCCGGTTTCCTGCCCATGCGACATACTCACTAAGAGGATGTGGATCTAAAGGTGGTTTGATTTCATTCATCGTTAAACTCCTCATTTTTAATTTTTATATATGTCAACAAATAGTTGATGGTTAGAGCTCTTCTACATTCGCAAATATAATGCCAGCAATGAAATACACTTTTAGATATAAATTACAATGGGTTGAGTTTTTATATTGCTCAATTAGTGAAATAATGTTTCAATTAGTGAAATTTAATTTCACAACATATACTCATTATGAACGAGCCCTCCCTTTCTGATGTAACGCCTACTTTTTTTTTGCAAACATTTATTCTTGAATTAATGCACGCAAGTGAGCAACAAGGACAAAAACACTGTGAGCAATTAATTGAACATATTGCAAAAACAGCGGGATGTTTTTTTGAAGAATCGTATCGTGAAGAAAAAAATAATAGTGCATTACTCAGTACGCAAAGCTATATCGAACTCATTTTGGCGCTTAAAAATAATATCGGAGGAAATTTTTCGCTTGTTTCAAGCCAACAAGATTGCATTACACTTTCGAACACCTGTTGCCCTTTTGGCGAAAGAGTCACTAATTTCCCTGAGCTATGCAGAATGACATCGAGTGTTTTTGGTGGGATTGCAGCCAGAAATTTCGGTTATGCAAAGGTGGAAATCAAACAAAGTATTGCGCGAAATAATGGCACTTGTGAAGTATGCGTTTACACCAGTCCAACGGCAGCTCGTGGTATCTCGGGTGTTGAATACACAGATACAACCCCCATCAAATCAATTCAAAATATCGATGAACTGCATTCGCGTATTGAAGAAAGTATGCACCAAATATGGCGCAAGCAAAGCAAACCGCCTACAAAAAAACATCAACCTCCAATCATTATTGCCAAATCACCAAGCATGCAGAAAATATTGCAGTCAATAGAGGTTATTGCACCAACTCTTGCTACGGTGCTTATTCAAGGACAAACAGGCGTTGGAAAAGAATTAATTGCTCGTGCTATTCATGCAATGAGTGAACGCTGCGATCAACCATTTATTTCTATAAACTGTGGTGCTATTCCAGAAACGCTAATTGAAAGTGTTCTATTTGGACATGAAAAGGGCGCATTTACAGGTGCAATTGATGTACATCAGGGATATTTTGAACGTGCAGAAGGCGGAACTTTATTTTTAGATGAAATAGACTCATTATCGCTTGCTGCACAAACCCGTTTACTTCGTGTACTCCAAGAGGGCGAATTAGAAAGAGTTGGAGGTAAAAAAATGCTATCCGTGGATTTGCGCATTATCTCCGCCACCAATCAAAATCTGGAAGCATTAGTGAAACAAAATTTATTTCGTAACGATTTATATTATCGAATTAACGTTGTTGAGCTAAATATTCCCCCATTAGCGGAGCGTCCCGAAGATTTACCTTACCTCGTTCAGTTGATTTTGCAACGTCTAAATAAAAAGCATAATCGAAACGTTGAATCAGTTAGTCGCAAAGTGATGCAGAAAATCCATGCTTATCCTTGGCTGGGTAATGTTCGGGAATTGGAAAATATGCTGGAACGTAGCATTTTATTTACGATCGGCAAAGAAATAACCGAGTTAAATTTACCTATTTCGATTGAAATGAAAAATAAAAAAGAATGGAAAGAGATTAAGGAAATTGCTGTTTCAAAAGCAGAGCATGCTTTTCTTGATGAATCTCTTAAACGGCATAAAGGCGATATAAAAAAAGTAGCAGACGAGATGGAGGTAACAACTAGAGCGGTTTATGGAAAACTAAGAAAATATAATATTCGTTTAACTGCTTATAAAGCCTAAAAGTTCCTCCCGCCTAAATATCTCTAAATAAATTAAGTGTGCGTATTAACGCACTTTCATTTTTTATAGTCAGAAAAATTAAAAATATGATAAATATTAATTTATAACATCGAACCGATAATCAAAAAAACGGATAACAAATTTTTTAATGACTGATGTTGACGTTTGGTGCATCGCAAGATAAGCCATATTAGCCATATTTTTCATCTAAAAAATCGGTACTCATTTTGTGCATATCAGCTAATCCTTTATCTTCAAGGTTTTGTAGTTTATTTAATACCTGAATAGATTGAATAGATAGTTTTTGTAAATGGGGGATTAGTTCGTCTATATCGGCACCATTTTCCACAAGTGATACTAAATGTTGCCCTATTTGATGTAATTTATCATGAGGTTGTTCTAATTCTTGAAATTCTTGATGATGATTAAATATCTGTCCTAATCCATAATACCAGAGCCCAAGACGACATTCCTTACACGATAAAGGCACGATGTTTGAAGATTTACGATTTGGGTCGGTTTTTTCCAGTGATGCCAATTTAATTAACTTGTTAACCAAATTTTTTCTCCATTGAACATGATCAACAATGGCCATATGGATGAGGCCTACAGGTACACCCATTGACCAATTCAAATCAGAGGTTAGGAAATGAATAAATTCAACAAATGGTAGTGGCTTGCTAATCCAATAGCCCTGCACATGATTGCAACCAATATTTAGTAGGTGATGATACTGCTCTTTAGTTTCAACGCCTTCTGCGATGATTGTAATCCCTAACTCATGAGCTAGACGAATGGAGGTTGAAACAATGGTTGAATTTTTATCGGATGAAAGCATTCTACCAATAATACCTTGATCGAGTTTTATCGTGGTAAAAGGCAATTTGCTTAATGTATCAATAGATGAGTAGCCCGTTCCAAAATCATCCATAGCAAGGCCAAGTCCTGCATTACGCAAAACAATAATATGATCTTTAATAACACTCGTTGCCTGAAAAGTGGCCGTTTCGGTTAATTCAACTTGTAGTGCATGAGCCGGTAAATTCGATATTCTCAGCGTGTTTAAGACAAAATTAGTAAATTTATCATCTTCAAAATCTTTCGCTGAGGTATTAAATGACGTCACCAACTCATCATCGATACCGTTCAAAATCAGGAGATCATCTACCAATTTTGGAAACATATGATAAGTGATTTCTTTAATTAAATCAGATGCTTCTGCAATTGGTATAAACTCACTGGGTGGAATGAGTGTTCCATCTGATTTTATCCATCTAATTAATGCTTCTGCCCCATTAATTTTTCCTGTAATCAGTGATACTTTTGGCTGATAGAAAAAAACCAGTTCGTCATTTTTGATGGCATTTCTTATATCTAATTCTGTTTGCATACGTGTAGACTTAATTCTGTTTGATGGAAAATGACAGAGTTTACCAGTTTGTCATATTCACTACCCATATAACTATCAAATGACCTGTAATTGCTTTTAATCACTTCGAAAAAGTATGATTCAAACGTGTTTCATTGAAACGTTTTTATTTCATTTAATGTTTCATCAAACGTTTTCGTTAACAAGAACGTTGGTAGTACAACGTTATTCAAACGACAGCCACTCAAATCCTACTACGCTACGATTTTTCTTGCTAAATTCGACGCCAATAAGATGAATGGGTTGGTTTAGACCACGATATTTGTCGGCATAGCCTCGATCTTGCAATTGTTGCAATGCTTTGCCCTGTGGCACTAATTCAACGACTTTGAACTCGAACAAATACACCTGCTCGTTAAACTTGACCGTCATATCAATACGACCTTGATTAGTCGTATCTTCGGGGATAATGTCTAACCCTAAGGCGGCAAAATAAGAATAAAAGACACTGGCATAATAGCCTTCATATTGTGCAATCGGGTTATTGCGATACCAATCATGGGGAATGCTCGCAAAGAACGCGGTGAATAAGGTTTGCATTTGTGCAAAATTGTTCTCCGTTAATAAATCATAGAGATACCCCGCTTGAGTGGCATACTCACTCGACTGCGCGGTCAGTGCATACAGCATAGCCTCGTTTAAACTACTGCGTACTTCATGATTGGGATAACGTAAGGTAAACTGTGTCATCGACCCTAATTGACGTACGGAATCAATGGTAAGATACCCTGTCTGAAACAATAGAGCTTCAGTTGAAATTTGCTCAACATCAAAGACGGAAAGTAACGCTTCAGCAGCAATCATCCTATCTAAATTCGGTGTAAACGTTTTACGCTTACATAACACATCAATTAAGAACGTTGGCGACCCTGTTTCAAACCAATGTGCTTTGAATTGGCGTTTTTCAAACAAGAGCAGGACATCAAAAGGATTATAAACACTCGTCCCTGTCCAGTTATAACCGTTATACCAATGACGGATTTGCTCTCTATCGAGTCCTTTAAGTTCAGGGGCAAATACTGTATCAAGATCTTCATCGGTATAGCCACAAATCGACGAATAAGGCGCATCAATGGTGATATCATCAAGATTATTCAATCCTGAGAATAAACTGACCTTGCTGAATTTAGATACGCCAGTGAGCATAGCAAACTTGATATGCGCATCACAGTCTTTGATCACAGAATAGAAATTGCGCAGGCCATCTCGAATTTCTTTGGCAACGTCAGGTTTGAGTAAATTATCTAAAATAGGTTTATCGTATTCATCGACTAAAATGACCACGCGCTGCCCCGTTGTTTCAACCAACTTCAAAATAATCGCTTCAAATAAATCGCTTGTATCAGCCTCTTTTTCAATATCGACGCCTAATCGATGGCAATTATTCTCTAAGATAGTGATAATACGCCGTTGTAGCTGCTGTGCATCATGAATAATACCGCCACCAAAACTAATGCGAATAACCGGATATTGAATGGACCAATCCCATTTATCTTCAATATAGAGACCTTTAAACAATGTTCGATTGCCTGCAAATAATTCGCCTATCGTATCGATAAGTAAACTTTTGCCAAATCTGCGAGGACGGGAAAGAAAATAATACTTACCCTGTTCAGCTAACTTTAAACAAAACGCTGTTTTATCCGCATAATAGTACCCTTCGCTACGAATTTCCGAAAAAGTTTGGATGCCAATGGGTAGTTTCTTTCTGTTCATAATTTAGTGCTAGCTATATGTTTAATGTTATATTTTGTTCAAATAGACGTTTTTATTCCGATCTCCGATAAATTAGTTCCTAATAATATCGCTCTTCGTTTGAGAGCTTCTCTGTATCAGCTGAAAGCTATACAGCGTGCGCATCTAGAAATAAACTCATTTTCAATCTATTTTAATCAATGCTATCTTTAGCGAAATCAGCTAAAGACAAAAAATCATCTGATATGCTCAACATAAATAGAGCACTGGCATACACGCCAACTGCACATTAGTCGGAGAGAGCAATCCTTTTTTTTGCTATATCTTCTTGACGAATTTTACGTCGAATTATAGTTTTCACAAAAATTAACTAACTGTGTAAAAGACGCTTTTGGAATGGATTTCACGGCAATACAGAACTCTTTAACACTATTTTCTTTAGTGAAGTCTTGAGTCATAAAAAACATTTATTTTTTTATAACAACTATAATTCCTATTTTAAAATTAAAATAGTACTTTGATGTTAAATATTAATCTATTTATTCAGTTCTTTTAAACATGACTCAAGTACTCGTATAGCAGTATGGCGAGACCATTGAGTCACATTATCTAAAACTTGCTGAACTAACTCTGAGATGTCATCTGGCATTAATTCTTCTTCACTAGAATTAGTTTTATCAAAATCAACAATTGTGTTTTCAGTTTCTGCCTGTTTTTCCTCATTAGAATTATTATTACCAATTGATAGTAATTCTTTCTCCGTTTGAATTCTCGCTTTAATTTCGGCCACTGAAAGATTTTTATTAAGCGCGTATTTATAAACCTTATCTGCAACAATTCCGTTTGTAGGTGAGCTAATTTCGTAACATGCTGTTAATGAAATCCCCGAGCTATCTTTATCTTTAAAATAGTTTGCAAAGTGCATATAACGATTAAGAGTTTGATGTCCATCCGCGCATAATGCGCTAACGGATTTTACCCAATTTCCAAACTCAATATTTGAAGGCATGCGCTCTCTAGCTTGTAATAGAATTAAACCTTTCATCATTTGCGATTGATTATTAATTTCAATGTAACGATGTGCGAGTTCTTCTTTTGATAAATTAGTGAGTCCCGATAAAAAAGCTTCTACAGAAAAATCTGAATTATTATCAATTTTTTTTACGGCAGTTTCTTTTGTTTGAATAGGAGTCCTATTACGAAATCCGCTTGGTTTTGTTTTTTTATTATTCATTTTCATTTTTTAATAGATCGTTTAAAACACCCGTTATTTCATTTATTGCTTTTTGATTATCTAACTCTATAACACTTAACCCCATACTAGCGGCTTCTTTGTATATTTTTCTTTCACAAATCGCAGTGTTTAGAAGAGTGATATCATCATAATTACTGAAAAAATCTTTAGCTTGATTTAAATCGTCCATGCTTGGATTTGTTGGAGCCATTGTCATTACTGCATAAGAGGTTAACTTTTCATTAAAATCTTTTGCTTCTTTAATAACATTAAGCATTGATGGTAATGTATCTAAATCCCATTGAGAAGGTTTAAATGGAACAATAACAATGTCTGCTGAAAGTAATCCAGTTCTCATTTCTTGAGATATACGTCCCTGACAATCTACTATCACTATTTTGTAACGTTTTTTTAAACTATCAAGGGTTGGTTTTAGATTGTCATACTGTCTTACACAATCTATTTTAACATTTTCGTTTTCACTTCTATCTTGTGCCCAATTTGCACATGTTCCTTGTCTATCTGCATCTACAATTACAACATCATCACCATGAGTTGCAAATAGTACTGCTAAGTTTGTTGCTAATGTGGATTTACCTACGCCACCTTTTTCAGAACCAATTAAAATAATCATAACAACTCCTTGAATTTTTACAGTAGCTTACCATAATTTTTTACAGCAGTACTTGCGGTTAATTTTTTATTCTTTTTAATTAAAAAGCTTCTTAGATTTTTTATATTTTCTTTTTTTATATTTTTAGACGCAAAAATGATATTGATTTATATAGTTTTTTTTAATTAACTCCCTACAGATTGTTGGTTAACTACTACGTATATGGTAATCTGTAGTAAGTCGTATTTTTGACAATTCAAAAGGTTTATGTCTAATAAAAATAAAGATAAATTAGTAGTTGTAAAGCACAATGATTTAATTAAAGCGGCTTATAGGTTAACTGTATTAGAAAGTCGAATCATTTTAGCTTGTATAGCACAAGTAAACTCTAAAGGCGTTCTATCCCATAAAGAAAATTTTTCTATAAGAGTAGAAGAAATTGTTGAGTTACTTGAAACCGGAAATAGCAGAGATGAAATGTACGCAAACTTGAAATCAGCGTTAGATCGATTATCCGAGCGTTGGGTGTATTTCATTGATAAATCAGATATGACACCAATAGAAATGAAAACACGTTGGGTTTCTGCTATTGGTTATACTTCCGAAGATGCCAGAATTAATCTGTACTTTGCTCCACACATAATTCCATTTTTAAGCGAGTTGTCATCAAATTTCACGCAGTATAAATTGAAGCATGTTTTACGTTTTAAATCGAGCTATAGCATCAAGTTTTATGAGGTGTTAAAAAGTTCAATGAATTCAACGATTGAGCTGACAACCACATGGATGAAAGAGACTATGGAACTTGGCAACGGGTATGACCGCGTTGATAATCTAGTTTCTAGGGTTATTACCGACATTCCGCACGCAATCATTGAGAATTTGAATATATCAACACATAGCGTTCGCCAAGCAATTTGAGCAAGCTCAAGTGCTGAACATTGCAATTTAAAACAATGGATTGGATTTCTCCAATCAACAAAATGTGAATCCCAGTAAAAAATTGAAACACCCAACGCGCTGTGGGTTTATCAGTAGAGGCGCCTGTTTGATTGGGAAACGTGACTTGATTCTCAATCAATGATTGTCGAATTCGATACTCCAACGCACTGTAGACCAATAAGCAAAGCGTCATAATCGCCATAAGTGCTTCGATACGCTTGGGAGATTTTAAAAAAAGGGTGTTAGCCATGAACAAGGGGTCTTTGAGAAAACGAAATCCCCTTTCTACTTTTTGCTGACCCGGTGTGTAGTGTGTTAAAAACTGCTCGTCACTCAATTTGGTTTCGTCAAGTTCATTGGTTGCCAAAATAAAACAGCATTTTTTCGCGATTTTGCGTCTTCTGACGTCGAGTAACGAAGAGAGATTAGCTTGAATCTGATAACGGATTTCATCAGGTTGCTGATCCTTTGAAGGACGACCTTTTTTCTTAAATTTTTTGATTTCAACAAGGTTAAAGTCGTTGATTTCTGTGGTTTCTAACTTTTTTTGAAAAGTTTTTAAAGC
>ERZ1034361.1728-NODE-1728-length-11118-cov-3.787066_pt1 | contig 11118 bp, 16 predicted proteins | sample MGYA00520617_ERZ1034361 | MGnify/ENA primary metagenome ERZ1034361 (study PRJEB33736, sample SAMEA104284507) | Azolla filiculoides | biome: Urban; feature: Water surface; material: Ditch water | place: Netherlands | collected 2015-10-28 | depth 0-0.1 m ... | reverse complement strand
ACTTGAAAGAACACATAATAAGCTTCATGTTTTAGAGGGCTTTGCGAAAATATATGAAAAAGATTATTTGGAGAAATATAACAGTTATGAAGCTTTTTTATCACATAATGAATTATTAAAACCTCAGCTTCGATTTGAAGAATCTGATATTCAAATCTTAATAGGAATAAAAGAAGATATGAGCAATGGAAATTTAGAGCCATTACGGGAGCAGATTATAAAAAATGAAGCAACGGTAAGAATCGTATCTCTTATGTTTTTCAAAAATGAGAAATATCTATTGGGAAAAGAGGCTTTAATAAATGCTGTAAAGTTACTTTTGGATATTAATGAATTAGCTGATGATAAAGATTTACAATATAAATATGTGCTCGAATGTAAAAATCCCAAATGCATCGTACTTTGTGAAAACATTGATTTTTTAAAGCGTCCTACATTGGTTAGAACTAATCATATTGAATTATGGTATGTAGGGGGTAAAAATATTACTAAATTGGATTATGCTGATACAAGAGAACTTCCTATCTACTACTCTTGTGACTGGGATTTTGACGTGTTATTTATCATTTATCCCTTAGTAAAAGAAAAAATACCAAAAGGCTTTGAAATTTCATATTATTTGCACGCAATAAATATAAAGCATTATTTGATGCAGCTAAACAAAATAGAATTCATACATATTATAAAAAACCAGAATGTTTTAACTGTAAACATTTTAAAATTTGTGATGGTATTGAAAAACAATTAGATATAGAATTATATCCTGAACACGGTGAAAAAATTACAAATGTTAATTTTTATAGAAAACATTTTTACAAATAAGGGAAAATATGGAAAATGAAAAATGGCCTAAACATTTTAATAAATCAAATGAATATTTGTTAGCTATTCAATATGATATTACATTATCTTGTAATAATAGATGTTCATATTGTTGTAGATTAGATTTATTAGATAATAAAAAATTATTTAATAAGGAAATATTTGATGAAGTTATTAAACAAACATTAGATTTTACAAATAACAATATTCATTATATTACACATATTGAATTATTAGGTGGAGATCCATTAGTAGTAATTGATGAAACTATTGAATTTATTAAAAAATTACAACATCCTAGAATTAAAGTTACAATAACTACAAATTTAAATTTTAATCCGGAGGGAGAAACTATTCAAAAATTGTTAACTGCTAAAAACAAATATAATTTTGAATTAAGATGTTCTTGGCATGAAAGTTCAAATGAAGATTGGCTAAAAACAAATGTTAAAACTTTTGAAGATATTTTAAAAATAGCATTTTTAATGAGTGATACTAATTATTTAAAAGTAAATGAGATTGTTGATTGGGCATTAAAAAATACTATTGTAAATTATGAAGTAACAAGTATTAGATTAGGAAATATAATAACATATACTGATTATGAAAGTGAAATTTATAAAAAAATTAGATTTCATGATAGATGTGTTGATACTATTAATGATATAGATGGTAAAATTCTTTCAAAAGCTGATTTATTTTTTGCTAAAAATATTTCAAAAAGTTTTAGAACTATTTGTAAATTTTCTCATTTTGATGTAAAATTTGATGGAAGAATTCTTTCAGCTTGTGAATATTCAATAACAAATAATAATTATCATATTAAAAATGGATTTCCAATAAAAGATGTTTTTTGCCATGAAAAAGTTTGCATGTGTGATACACAGTTATATAAAAAATTATATAAAAAATGAAAATAAGTATTTTAATACTAACTCATAAAAGACCAGAATTATTTAAAAGATGTATTAATTCAGTTCTTAAAAATAAACCAGATAATGTTGAAATATTAGTTAATAATGATAGCAATGATATTGAAGAAATTCCAGGTGCTACATATTATTATAAACAAGATAATAATTTATCTAACATTTATAATTTTTTAATGGAAACTGCACAAGGCGAATATCTTTATTTTTTAGAAGATGATGATTATGTTGTACTAAATTTTTGGAATATACTTTTAAATGATATAAAGACTAATAAAACTTTATTTTATAATTATATTCCTCATGATGGAATGTTAGAATACTTTAATAGATTTAATGGTATAATTAAAAATAATTATTATAATAAAGAAGATTTTTTACAAATAGTTCAAGAAGAACATTTTCAAATTTCACAAATGTGTTTTAGAAAAAATGATATAAATGAATATATGAAAGGTAATTTTTTAGACAATGATTGGAAACTATTTATTGGAATAAATAATGATATATATTATAATTCTATACCTATTTTTATTCAAACAATAGATGGTAAAGATAACATTAGTTTTGAAAAATATAATACAGACGTTAGATTTAAAGGACAGCATTGAATAAACAATACACAAAACAAATTAAAGAACATCATGTAGGTTTTAATGATGATATTAATAAAGAATATAAATTATTTGGATTTGATAATACAAAAAGATTACATTGGGATATAATTACTATGTGTAATTATCATTGTACATATTGTTATTCAAGAGCATCTGAACATCAATGGAACAAAATAACAAGTACAAAACAAATAGATGAAATTATTAGCAAATTTAAACAAATTAATAATCCACTTGAAATAATTGTTCTTGGTGGTGAACCAACTATGCATCCAAAATATTTTTATATAATGGATGAAATATATGCTCTTGAAGATCATTTAATGGTTATGGGTAATATTACAAATGGTACATTTAAAAATTATAAAGAATTTATTGACAAACATGAAAAATATAAAGATAAATTTCATTGGAATGTAACATTTCATCCTTCTGAGATTAAAGATTTTCAAGCATTTAAAGATGTAATTCAATATATTCAAGATTCCGGATTTAAAATAAATGTTAATATAATGCTTGTAGATACTAATTATAAAGAACAAACAGAAGATATGTTAGATTATTGCACAGAGCACAAATTTAGATATTATTTTAATGTTGTCTTTAACCATGGCGGACAAGAATATATGAATTATAATAAAGATTATGCTGAATGGATGAGATCTTTATCTGAAAAATACGGTGGAATTAAAGAACTTGTTTATTTTAAAGATGATGAGATAATTGGTAAGTTCAACGATATAGATGTGTATTTAAATAATTTTTCAGATTTTTTAGGTTGGAAATGTAAAAATAATAACTTTCAAATTAGTGTTGGCGGTACAGATTTTTCAAAATTTTGTTCTTTTGAAAAAATGACAGTTCAAGAAATTAATGAAGAAGATGAATATATGATTTGTCCATTAAAACAATGTGTTTGTCAAGGAAAGTTAACTAATGAAAAATTACCTCAAACAAACTAGACATCATTCTTTAAAACATTTTGATAGTAAAACATCAAAAAGATTTCATTGGAATATAATAACTATATGTAATCATAAATGTGATTACTGTTATTCTAGAGCAGCAGAATTTCAATGGAATAAAATAACTACGTCAAAAATAATAGAAGATGTTATTAATAAATTATCAAAAGTTAATGGATTGAAAGAAATATTTGTTTTAGGTGGTGAACCTACGATGCATCCTAAATATTTTGAAATACTTGAAAAATTATATAATATTAAAGATGTTGAAGTATTAGGTAATATTACAAACGGAGCATATAAAGATTATAAATCTATGATTGATAAACATTTAATCTTTAAAGATAAATTTTATTGGAATGTTACTTATCATCCTTTAGAAGCTAATGATGACAATTTTAAAGAAACTATTTTATATATTAAAAAACAAGGATTTATATTAAATGTAAATTTATTATTAGATATTAGAAGTAAAGAAAAAATAGAAAAAATGTTAGAATTTTGTACAACAAATAATATATCAATTTATCCATCTTTTCTTTTTGAAAATGATGAATTTATTCCATTTAATGATATTGATTGGTTAAATAATATAAATGAAAAATATAATCCACCGAAAGAATTACATTATTTTACAGAAAATGAAGAATATGTTTATAATGATATTGATACATATTTAAAAAACTTAAACTCTTTTACTGGATGGAATTGTATTAATAATTCTTTTACAATACCTGTTAATGAAACATTTTTTAGTCAATTTTGTACAAGTAAGCAATTTTCAATTGAAGATATTAATAAAGGACAAGCAGAAGTTATTTGTAATCTTAAAACATGCATTTGTCCATCAAGGTTAGGTGATGAAAAATTTAGAATTATTACTTAATAGAAATTGTAATATGAATTGTGAATATTGTGGAATTAAAGATAATACAGTTAATGAAACAATATCTAAATTAAATAATTTAATTAAAATTTTAAATTCAGATATTGCAACTTGTAAAATTTTAGGTGGAGAACCAACCATCAATAAAGATTATTTAAATGTTTTAAATGAATTATATAAAAGAGAAATTAAAACTGAAGTTTATTCAAATAGTAAAATTAAATTAGAAATTTTAAAAGAATCTTTAAAGTATAATATAAAATATATAATATCTTATCATCCCTCTGAAATTTCTTTTAAAGAATTTATAAGTAATTTAAAAGAAATAAACAATTTAAAACTTTTAAGTTCTATTAAAGTTATGTGGGTTGATAATGAAAAATGTGTAAATGAATTTAAACTTTTAAAAAAAATGTTTAATGTTCCTGTTTATTTAGAACCAATTTTTAAAATAAATGATTTTAAAACAGATTTATATTATTTTAAATTATTTAAAGAAAAAGATTTACTTCAATATTCTGAAATTTTAAATATAAAAAATAAATATATTAATAAAAGTTTTTATAATATGTTTATAGATAAAGATGATAGACGAATAAAAATTTGTGATATTAAAAAATATAATTTAACATATGATTATCAAAATTCAGAAATATTTAGATGTTTAACAGATTGCACAAATAAAATAAATTCAGATTCAAATATTTGTTCAAATACTCATTGTCTTTGTGATTTAGAATATATAAAGGAGTTATTATGACAATAACATTTGGTGGTGCAGTTTCACAATTTGAAGTTTTTAAGAAAAATTTATTTAAATTAAAAATGCTTCAAAAAAACGGCATTTGTATTACAGTTTTCGATGGTATTAATCTTTGTAAATGGAATGGTGGAAGAGTTAATAAAGAATTATATTTAACAGATGAAATATTAGAATTTTATAATTCAAATAATATAGGAATAAATTTAACATTTACAAATAATATAATTGATACTTCAGATGAAATAGGTAATAAACTTCTTAAAATGATTTCAAAAAATAATATTAATGGCGTTATTATAGCAAATAATAATTTAAAAGAATATATTAAATTTAATTTTCCAAATTTAAAGACAACATATAGTTTTACTACTGAAGTAGAAAAAATTGAAGAATATATTCAATTAGAAAAAGATTATGATTTTTTAGTTCCTAAAGTTCATTTATTTTTTGATAAAGAATTTTATACAAAAGTAGATTTAAAAAAATATGAATTGTGGGTTGATGAACAATGCATTAATTGTGAAAAAATTGCATATCATTATAATATAATTTCAGAAATTAATAGAACTTACAACAAACCTTATATCGAAAAAGGTGAAGCATTTTGTAAATCTTGGAATGATTGTATATTATCAGATTATAATGATTGTAATACTAAAGGACTAAGTTATTTTAATAAAATTACTATTGATAAATTAATAAATATTGGTTATCAAAATTTTAAAATACCAGGAAGAGATTTTCCTCCAGAAAGATTTAATGATATAATAAATCAAACTTATGATTTTTTTAAAGGTATTAAATGATTACTCATATACCTTCGACATTATCTCAAATTAAATATATAGATTATTTGTTTATGAATAAAATAGTTCAACCTTATAATCATAGAATTATAATAGGTAAACCATTTGGATCTTATGCTTATTATATTCCTTGGTTTAAATTAGGATTAATTGATAAAACAGAACATAATAATATATTAAAACATGATGATTTTGAATTTGTAGATTATAGTGATGAAGTAGTTGGCAATTCTCTTGGTATAGCAAGTGGAATGTGTTTAGTACAAAATAAACTCACTTGGATTAATGTTTCAGATTCAATATTTCAATGTGGTGTATTTCTTGAAGCAGCACAATTTGTCGGTGAACATAAACAAAATATAAAAATGACTATTGATTATAATAGAATGCAATTAACTTCTAAACTCAAAGGTTCTTTAAAAATGTATGTTAATATATTAAAAGGATATGGTTGGAAAGTTAAAATTCAAAAAAATAATTTTGATTTTTCTGATTTTGAAGAAGATGGCCCTTGTGCTTATTTTATGTTAACACATAAAAATTCAAAAGATTTTAATGGTATTGATGACCATTATAAATTAAGTCAAGAAAAAATAAACAAAGCTTATAAAATTCTTAAAGGATATTTAGATGAGAAAAACATTAGCTCAAATCATTAATGCAGAAGATTATTTAATTCATGCAGATATGTTTAATACAACTAAATTTCCGACACAAGCAACAGTTATTAATGTAGGATTAGGTGAATCAAATTTACTTAACATTGCAGCAGGAATTGCAAGTCAAGGCAAAACCGTTTATGTTTACGGAGTTGCAGGATTTATTATTCATCATCTTCAACAATTAAAATTATCGTGTAAGTATTTTGGAGCAAAAGCTGGTAAAATTATTATATGTAATGCAGGAAAATATGGTTATGAAGCAATGGGAATTGGTCATGCTTTAGATGATGATAAACAAATAATGGAAATTTACGATATTCCTTTCTTTGAACCAAACAATATTCAAGAATTTAAACAAAATTTAGATATAATAAACAATAACCAAATAGGTTTATATTATATAAGATTAGGAAAAGATTATTGAAAAATGTATTAATAACAGGTGAACGAGGATTTTTACTTAGAAATTGTAAATTTTTATTCAAAGATTGTAATGTACAATATTATAAACCAAATACACAATATTATGATATAGATACTATTGTGCATTTTGCTTCTCCGTCAGATACATTTGAATTCAAAGATAAACTTAAGCTTTCAAAATCTATGATTGATTTGTCGATTGATTTAATTAAACTTGCTCAAGAATTAGATGCTAAATTTATATTTGCTAGTTCAATGGCAGCAGAATATCTTGACAATGATTATGGTATTAATAAAAAAGCAATGGAACAATATATAGAATCTTATTTAAGTGACTATTTAATTTTAAGAATTCCAAGAGTTTATGGTGTTGATAAAGATAAAGGTTTAATGAAAAAAATTAGACTAAATGAAATATCTAAATTTGATTTAAAAAACCAAACAGTTGAATATATAGACATTGAAGATTTTAAAATGTGGTTCACTGACGTAATAAATAAAACAGGTATTCAAAAATACATTAAACAACAAAGAAAAAATACAATTCAGGAAATAAAGGATATATATTGTCAAGAATATTGATAACAGGCGGAACAGGATTTATAGGTAGTAACCTAGCAAAAAGATTAGTTGAAGATGGACATGAAATAACAATTATTGATAACTTGTTTACATCAAGTACAACTAATATTCAAGACATAGTATCTAATGTAAAATATTTTAATATTGATTTGTCTAATAAACATAATGTAGATGATTTAGATAATATTTTTAGATTAGGTGAATTTGATATTTGTTATCATTTAGCAGCAAGCATTGGTGTTAAATTAATTTATAAAGATTCATCTAGCGCATTACATAACTCATTTAATATCAATATGAATTTATTTCCACTTTTTGAAAAATATAATGTTAAGGTGATATACAGTAGTACCTCAGAAGTATATGGTGAGTCAGAAGAAGGTGGGTCAAAGGAAACCGATATACTTAAAATATTTGCTCCTGGTAAACCCAGAGGAAGTTATGCTTGTTCTAAATTAATGTCTGAGTTCCTTTTAAAATCATATACATTTCCTAATGTAATTATTAGATTTTTTAATGTAGTTGGTAAAGGACAAGTTTCAACGTATGGACATGTTTTACCAATGTTTATTGAAAAAGCAAGAGCTGGAGAATCATTACCTGTATTCGGAGATGGAGAACAAATTAGAAGTTATTGTCATATTTTAGATGCAGTTGAAATGTTAGTTCTATTAATGGATTCAAAACACGATGGAGAAATATATAATATAGGTAATGATAAAAATATTTGTACAGTTAAACAATTAGCAAGCGGTGTTATAAGATTAATGAATAGTACTTCTGAAATAGAATATATACCTTTTGAAGATGCTTTAGGTTCTAATTTTGAAGAAATATTTGTAAGATTTCCTTGTACAGATAAAATTAAAGAGCATTATACTTGTAAGTATAATTTAGAAACTATTATAAGAGGATTGCGTGATGTTAAATAAACAAAGAACAATGATTATAGTACCACATTTAGATGATGCTGAATTTGGTATGGGTGGAACTCTTATTAAATTATGTAAAGAAAATGATCCTAAAGATGTTAAAATAGTTGTTCTTTGCGAAGGTAGAGATGCCGAAAATGCTGAAGCAAGATTAAAAGCATATGCTAAGAATATATTTTTAGTTGGGTTTCAAACTTGTGTTTATCATTATAAAGATATGGAACTTGAACTTGTTCCTCTTAAAGAAATAACAAAGCTAATTGAAGACGAACTAGAAGATTTTAAACCTTCAAGGATTTTTACAACTTCTGAATCAGACATACACCAAGACCACCAGATTTGTGCTAAAGCAGTTAAAATTGCATGTAGACCAAATAGATACGTTGTAGATGAATTTTATGAATTTATGATACCTGATAATAATCCTTGGAATGCTACATATTATGATACTGTTGTAGATGTTTCTGATGTTCAAATAATGAAAACTACAATATGTGAAACTTATACAAGTGAAAAATATTCGACTATAAATTCAAGAGAATTCTTTAGAACAATACATAGGAACTGGAAAATATAGTGACTTCAATGAATAATATATTAATGGTGCATGAAATTACAGAACCAATGTTAAAGTTAGATTTATCTAATTTTGACTGTATTGTTTTTGATGATGGATTGTACTCTCAATATAAATATTACAAACATTTTTTAAAATTTAATGTTCCACTTGTTTTTGGAATAAGTACTGAAATTATACATGATAATAATACTCCTCAAAATGAATTCATATCGTGTTCTGAAGCACATAACAAATGGTTTAATTTAAAAGATACTAGTTCTTATATGACTTGGGAACAAATTAAAGAAATTTATAACACACCTAATTGTATTATAGCAGGACATTCACATTCTCATTTTAGATATGAAATACCATTAGTTCAATTATATCAATCATTATATGGTGATACTAAAACAATGATGTTAATGTTTAAAAGAAATAATATTGAAATAGATTCTTTTATATATCCATACAATAAACAGTATTCTTTATATGAATCAGTATTAAAATCAAATGGAATTAAAAACTTTTATGGTTATGGAAGATTTCCTATTGAAAATTTATTAATTTAAACTTACTTTAATATTAAAATGTTATAATTACATATAAACAAACGGAGAAAATATGAAAACATTTAAAGAATTATTAACAGAAAACACAGTTAGCACAGAAATTCAAAATGAATTAATGAAATTGATTATAGATAGTACTGAAGCTGCTAAAGAAAGAAGAACAAAATACATGACTAAATATATCGATGATTGTATTGAATTCTATAATAATGGTAGATGGGAAGAATTAGAAAAAGCCGGATTCGAATCTCAAACAAGATCAATTGGTTATAATACTCCTGCATTTGATGCATTTAAAAAAATTGAAGCACAAGCTGGTTATACTAGCGATGATTATACATTTGTTTGGAATGCTTATAGAAAAGGTGGAAACACTGTTGAAGGTGCTGCTAAAAAAGTTGTTGAAGATGAATTCAATGATAAAAGAAAGAAAGTATTAACTACAATTCTTAAGAAATTTAAATCTGAAGATAAAGTAAAGTCAATGAAAGCAACAAATCATACAAATGGTTTTGATATTACTATTATATTAGAAGAAGGAAGATTAGAAGTTACTAATATTATGGCAGGTGGATTTAACGTTCAAAAATTACATTATAGAACTTTAGTTAAAAGACACTAAGCATTAAAAAAGGCTAGAATTTCTTCTAACCTTATTATTTACAAACTTCCAATGCTGCTTCAAGTTTAAGAATATAACCTTTTATATTCAACATACTCTCAGACATATTAACACCAGGTTTTGGTTTTTCAATAACCGGAACTTGGCACTTAACTGGAATTTTTACTTCCACTGGTCTATCAACATATACTGTTTTACCAGCACAACCAGATAATCCTATAACTAAAACAGTCATTATAAAATATTTAGAACATACCATTTAATATCTCCTTACTTTTATTACAATCTGCTTCACCTGTTAAATCTCTAACTTGTGCTTTTTCAACTTCAACAATTTTTTCTATGTATTGTATTCTATCTTTATACACTGTTTGTTTTTTAACAACATCTACTTTAATTACTTCTACTGCTGCATTTTGATTTGCTATAGCACCATTTAATTCTTTAATACTGTTTTCTTTAATTTGTACTTCTGCTTGAGATTGAACAAGTTCTTCTTGGATACTCTTATATTGGTATCCTAATCCCATCAGTAATACAAAAAGGACTACTGAAAGTCCTCCTAGTATTTGACTCATACTTCAGTAGTATCTTTTTTAAACTTAAGTAATGCAGCTGTACCAGCAAATACTGCAGCTATACCAATACCATATTGATTCATATCAAACGGCTCACCCTTAAGTACTACCGAATATATAGATAAACCTAATGCAGTTAGTACTGACAATGCAGCTAATGCCTTAGATAAATCAAATGTCTCATTATCTACTTCTGTAAACATACCTTTTAAAAATCCCATCTTATTCTCCTATATTAAAATTTAAATTTAAACCCTGCTTTGATACTTGTATCATTAGCAAGATCCGACACTAATCTTTGAACTTGAATGTTCATTGCACCATCTTTGAAGTCTTTATTAATACTGATACTATAATCACTTATTCCATCAGTACTTCTTAATGCTTTGAATGTAAATAC
>ERZ1034361.1725-NODE-1725-length-11125-cov-3.150434_pt1 | contig 11125 bp, 10 predicted proteins | sample MGYA00520617_ERZ1034361 | MGnify/ENA primary metagenome ERZ1034361 (study PRJEB33736, sample SAMEA104284507) | Azolla filiculoides | biome: Urban; feature: Water surface; material: Ditch water | place: Netherlands | collected 2015-10-28 | depth 0-0.1 m ... | reverse complement strand
TCTTTACATGCAGATCTTTTACCGAGAGAGCGTTCATAGCGCTTCTCCAATGTAGGCAGATTGAACAATTGGATTATTAATTACATTCTGCGGAGTATCGCAAACCAATAGTTCGCCATAATTGAGAACAGCAATTCGATCTGCAAGTCCCAAAATAACCTCCATGTGGTGCTCAACAATTAGCACTGTCTTTTTATGTTCAGTTGCGAGTGCGCGAATAATTTCAACCAGCGCTGGAAGATTTTCCCCACGCATTCCAGCCATGGGTTCATCAAGCCACCCACTGTGAGCTGTAGATGCTAAAACAATTGCTATCTCTAAGCGACGCTTGTCACCATGTGAAAGTGAGCCAGCTCGTTGTAAAGCGCGAGCAGATAATCCAACCTTTGCTAAGCAGTCATGGGCGGTTTGAACCACTTCATCAAACTTGTATGCGTTCTTAAGCAGGTTCATAGATTTGCCATTTGCAGCCTGAGCTGCGATTCGTACATTTTCAAGGCAAGTTAAATTGATAAAAACACTTGAGGTTTGGAAGGTTCGTGCGATTCCAGCACGTGCTCGCTCATGAGGCTCGAGATCTGTTACATCAGTTGATCCAACAAAAATCTGCCCACGAGATGGCTTGCGGATTCCACTGAGCAGATTAAAGAATGATGTCTTTCCGGCACCATTTGGGCCGATGATTCCTAAAGTTTCATTTGGCGCTACCTCTAATGAGATTCCATCAAGAATCTTGGCGCCACCGATGTTAAGAGATAGATCCTTAACGCTTAAAGCAGAATTCACTGTCGCAACCCCTTTGTTACCGATGCCAAAGAATACAAAGAACCCCGGTGCATTTCTACACCGGGGCTCTTTTACTTATATGTTTTGTATTACTTACCTACGCTGGCAATTGTCTTGATAAGAGATGGAACATAGCCTGAGCTAGTCTTATTAAGAGCTACCAAGAACATTGGCTGGATCAAAAGGTGTGAGTTTGAATCGATTGTCATCAATCCCTTAACTCCAACCCATGACTTGCCTTCAAGGTTCTTGATCATTGTGTCAACGTTCTGGCTTGGATTTCTTGTAAGAGCCATAACAATCATCTTTGCAGCATCTGCACCTGTTGAGGTGAATAGATCCTGAGTCTTCTTGTTAGCTGAGTACCAAGTTGCTAGATCTCCAGCTGCTGATGACTTTGATGCACCTGCGAAGTAGCTGTTTGTAAGGATCGCATTTGTTCCTTCAAAAAGTGTTCCGTAGATGTTGTATGTCGCTGCTCCTGCAAGACCAGTGATTGGACGCTGCTTAGCAAATGCGCCCTGAACCTTGAGTGATGTCAACATCGCTCCAGCTGTTAGTGCGTTTGACCATGCGATGAAGATGTATGAACCTGCAGCATCTGCAGCCTTCTTAGCAAATGGTGTGAAATCTGAAGTTGATGTTGGAACCTTGATCTCTTCAAACTTTGCACCCTTTGGACCCATAAGAGCCTTAGCAGCTGCAATGTTTCCTGCACCGAATGCGTTGTCTTCAACAAACAAAACAACCTTCTTGCCTGAAATTGGCTTGATGCCTCCAAGTGGAGCTAAATCCTGAGTTGATGAGTTTCCTGAACGGAAAACATACTTGTTAGCAGCTGATGTAACGAGGTCATTCTTTGCTGGACCTGAGATGTACAGAACCTTGTTCTGTGCAGCAAGTGGAGCAAGAGTTAGCGCAACACCAGAAGAAGCTGTACCTGTAATGATCTTTGTGCCATTACCAACCATCTCCTTGAATGAAGCTGTTGCAGATGCTGGATCTGCTGCATCATCCTTTGATGTAACTACAAGCTTCTGGCCGTTGATAGCCATCTTTCCGCCTGTGTAGTAATTAAGACCCCATGTTAGGCCTTCATTGAATGCAACTCCGTAAGATGCAAGTGGACCTGAAGTTGAAGTAATAACTCCAATTTTGATATCTGCAGCAGCCTGGGCTGGTGCCATGCTTGGTGTTAGGACAGCAAATGCAACCGCTGCAACAACCAAACGCTTGAGTGAGCTCTTGCTCATACGAATGTTCTCCTCATCGAGTTAAAAAGGACCGCGATCGTCGGTCCATGTTGAGCGCAAATCTAGAGGGTTAAATTGGAGAAATACCACTTTTCTTATTTCGATTTGATTACTTTTTACTGAAATCTGATTGGAAATAGCCTCTGGGGCAGGCACACTAGCCCCATGTCACTTCCAACTCAGAAAATTCTAGTTCCGGTATCAGGTGGAGATTTAGCTGTATTCCAATATGGAGATGGTGCTGGCGAGCCGGTCCTTTTGATCCATGGAGTAACTTCTTCTAATCGCGCCTTCCAATTATTTGCAGATGCCTTGATTGCTCGCGGTAAAGCACCATTTGCCGTTGACCTTCGCGGACGCGGTGACTCAAATTCACTACCTGGTCCTTTTGGAATGGCAAACCATGCAAAGGATATGGCTGCAGTCATTGATCACTTTGGTTGGAAAAATCCAGATGTCATTGGACATTCAATGGGTGCATTTGTAACTGCAGCACTGGTCGGTTTGTTTCCAGAAAAAGTTGGCGATGTTGTCTTTGCAGATGGCGGTGTTCCGCTTCCGATGCCACCTGGCATGACGGTCGAGCAGATTATGCCTTTTGTTCTAGGGCCCGCAATGACACGTTTGGCGATGACATTTGAAAATCATGATGCATACCGAAATTACTGGAAGCCTCAAGCTGCATTTGCAAAGGGCTGGTCAGCGGTTCTAGATGAATACGTTGATTACGATCTACGTGGAACAGAACCAAGCATGAAGGCTGCGACTAATCCAGTTGCGGTCGAAGAAGATTCTCGGGATTTATTTGGTGATGATCTAATCGTTCGCTCTCTCACCGGCCTGAAGAAAGAATCTCTGTTCATTAAGGCAGAACGCGGATTACAAAATGAGGAAAATGGTTTGTATCCAATGCCTGTTCTTGATCTAGTTTTACCCAATTATCCAAAGCTCAAGCTCGAGTTTTTAGCCGATTGCAATCACTATGACATGTTCTTAGAAGAATCTGGCGCTGAAAAAGTTGCCACAATCATTTATGGAGGTCGTTCATGAGTCTCAAGGGCAAGCGCGCATTTGTAACAGGTTCATTCCAAGGAATTGGGCTAGGAATTGCAACCTCACTTGCTGCAGAAGGCGCAGCGATTGTTCTTCATGGCCTTGCAGATGAAGCAACAATTGCAAAGGCGGAAAAAGCGGTACTTGCTGCAGGAGCGGCAAAGGTTGAAAGCCATGTTTCCGATCTACGCGATAGTGCAGCCACAGAGGCGCTTATTGCAAAGATTCTGGCCAATGGTCCTGTAGATATTCTGTGTAATAACGCTGGAATTCAGCACACCGCAACCATTGAAGATATGCCCCGCGAAAAGTGGAATGACATCATCGCAATTAACTTAACCTCATTCTTTGACACCATGCGTTTACTGTTGCCGCAGATGAAGGAGCGTGGATACGGTCGCGTAATTAATACAGCATCTGTGCATGGACTTGTCGCATCACTTGCAAAGGCTCCCTATGTTTCTGCAAAACATGGTGTTATCGGTTTAACAAAGGTAGCTGCACTTGAATACGCACAAGTTGGAACCGCTGAAACTGGTGGCGTAACTGTGAATGCAATCTGCCCGGGTTGGGTTGAAACAGCATTAATTGAACCGCAAATTCAGGCAAAGGTAGATGCACATAATGGCGATCGCGCAGCAGGCATCGCAGATTTACTATCTGAAAAGCAACCATCACGTCGCATGTCATCGCCTGCAGATATCGGTGCAGTTGCTGTCTTTTTATGTTCCAATGCCGCACACAACATCACTGGGACTGCAATTCCGGTAGATGGTGGATGGACAGCTCAATAAAGAAAAGATTGCAAAATAAAAGCGGGGCCAGATTTCTCTGGCCCCGCTTTTCATTACCCTCGATTAGTTATCGCCGTAAGCCTTTAGCCATGGAACGCTAATTCCCTTATCAATTGAGAGGTTTCCAGCTTTACGAACAGCTGTGTACAACGCTCCGCCTGAAGGTAGCTTTCCTGTGCTTGATGCCTGAACGAGTGACTTCGCCACAAGCACAAGCTGTGCTGAAGTGAAGTTACAGTGATTAGTTCCCTGCGCAGCAGCAGTTGATGTGATTGGAGATCCAGCTGCATCAAACTTTGTGTAGTTTGAAGGAGTTGTATTCCAAAGCATCAATAGCTTGTTTGTAGGTGTCTTGTAATCACGTGATGCTTGGTATGCCTTGCGTGCAGCAGCCTTTTCAGCTGCGTACTGCTCTGCATACAAATCAACTAGACGCTGAGATGCGCCAGCTGGAGTAATTGGGTCAGCAACTCCGACCATTAGAACTGTAGGAACATTGATCTTTCCTGTGTTCTGGTGAAGTGCCTTCATCTTTGCAACCGCTGCTGCATTTCCCGCTGCGCGAGGCGCACCTGGGTTTGCTGCAGATAGTGCACCGAGCATTGCATCGATGGCTGTATTGCCTGACAAAGCAGCGTTAAAGATCACGCGCTCTGCATCAACACGAGCAGAGTAATCAGTCTTTGTGTTATCAAAGATCGCTCCGCCAGTTTGATTTTCGACATCTTGAGTAGCAAGAACTGCAAGTGCTGCAGCGTTTGTACCGTTCTCAAGAATTGCAAGAACTGGGCTGATTGCCAATGGGAATGTTAACTTCAACGCTCCATCAGGACCTGAGATTGAATCAAAGTGTGCTGATTGAGTTGGAAGTCCAGCCATCAATCCAAGAAGTAGCAATGCGCTACGTGATGGAATACCTGCAGCGGCAAGTGCCTTGCCTGTTGCAGATGATGTATCTGGCCAAGCACCTGTTGTAAGAGATGCCTGCAACTTGCCCATAACTGTAAAGACCTTTACTAAGTCTCCATAGGATTCAGCAACGCCTGCGGCACCTGCTGAGTAATTTCCAGCCTTAATAGTTGGATCAAACAAAACCTTGATTCCCCAAAGGAAATCTCCAGCCATTGTTAGCTCTGCAGAAACATTGTCAGCCATACACATTGGTGCAACAGCTGAAACTAGTTCAGGATGCTTTTCAGCAAGACCCTGAGTGATTACGCCACCAAGTGATGATCCCCAAGCAACAACCTTGGTTGTCTTTGGGAACTGCTTCTTGAATGTATCGATCAACTCAACATTTGTCTTAATCGCTGAATCTGGATTCCAACCTTGACGAGCAAAGCCAGAACCTACGATCGCAATACCTTGGCTGAAGAAGTACTTAGCAACTTCAGCGTTTCCGCCAGGAACTGGCTCTGGAGTATTAGTGATCTTGTATCCACCGATTAGCGGGATTCCCGCAGGAATATCAACGTTGTAACGGTATCCATGTGAGTACAAAGCAACTGTTCCGTTGAAGTTTGCTGGAACCTGCATTGCATATGGAGCACCATCAGATGTAACACCAACGCATGACTGAATTGGACTCTTGCCATCACACATAGGTGCTGCATTAGCAACTGTTGGTGCTGTTACAAGAACTGTTGTTACAAGTGCTGTTACTGAAAGAAGCGAGAGAATTCTTACTTTTTTCATTAGTTTGGTAATCCCTTCGCTGGCATTGCAGGACGCTTGTATGTTGTCTTAACAACAGCACCAGCTCCTGAATCAGTTGTGTATGAAACATATGTTCCACCTACTGGAGAAAGATCACCTGCTGGTGAGTACTTTCCAACCCAGTAACCGGTTAATCCAACGTGGCTTGTCTTTGAGTAAGCAGCAGGAACAAGTGCTGAGTTAGCAAATGTTGCACCCTTGCTATCGATCGCAGCTAGCAGTGACTTGCGAGTTGGGTTTGCACCAGCAGCCTTAAGCGCCTGTGCAGCCATAAATGCAGTGTTCATTCCAAGCAAAACGTTGAGGTCAAATGCTGATCCTGGAACAGCCTTTGCGTAGATATCTGAGAAGAACTTTACGTACTCATCCTTCATATCTGTAGTTGCTGGAACTGGTGAGAAACCAATCGCGTTGTAAAGAACTCCTGCTGGAACTCCAGTTAACTTGATTGTTGTTGCATCTCCACCAACTGAGCCAAGCATCCACTGTGGTGCGTACTTCAACTGAGCAGCAACACCAAGCATTGCTGATGTCGCACTTGATACACCAAAGAGAATAACTACATCGGCTTCAGCAGCCTTGAACTTAGTAATCCAGCCTGCAGCTGCTGCTGCACTCTGTGAACCTGAAGCGTAAGGAACCTTTACCGCAAAGTTGATTCCTGCAGTCTTAAAGCCCGCTAGCGCATCTGTTCCAAAGTCATCATCCTGGTATAGAAGACCAATCTTCTTACCTGCAAAGTTTTCCTTGATGTACTGACCCATGATCTTTGCTTCCATGATGTATGAAGGCAAGACTGTGTAGGTAGTTGGGTACTTCTTTGCATCAGCAAATCCGCTAAATCCTGTGTTAACAAATAGAACTGGAACGCCGCGACGTCCTGGGTTAACAGATGAAGCAACTGCCTTCACATTTGCTGTTCCGAGAGGTGCAAGAAGAGCCATGACCTTGTCCTTCAGGATAAGTTCATTTGTCTTTGCAACCGCTTCAGTCGGAACGTAGCGATCATCCTTGACTACAAGAGTTACCTTGCGACCATTGATTCCGCCATTTGCATTGAGGTAATCGAAGTACGCCTTTGCTGCACCTGGAATCTTGTTGTAACCAAGTGATGCTGTACCTGTCATTGGCAGAGTCATACCCAATTTAATTTGGGTTGATGTCACGCCAACTTCAGCTGCCTGAGCCGGGATAGCTGTTGCAGCTAATCCGAATACGGCAAGTACCGCAGTAGCTGTCAGCAGCTTACGGCGATGTAGTGCTTTCATGTGTTTCCTTCCATCGAGGGTTTGTTACGAGAGTAAAACTTCTTTCGTAAAACTATTTATTTGATTGTGCTGCCAACTTCTTCGCTGTGCGAGCTCTGTGTTGCTCGACAGGACCATTGGGGACAAATAGGACTGTAAGAATCAGAAGCGCGCTCACCATCAAACCTGGCAGATTTGTAGTCACACTTTCTGAGGTGCCAAGGTTGTGTGCGACAACATCGGCGACTTCAGGAATTGCGACCAGGGTCACAGCCCCAATCATGACCCCAGACAGGGTGGTTACGCCAGATAGAACCGCGCCTGTCAGCAGGGAAAATGAGAGCGCCAGCGGGAATGCGCTCGGAGAAACGGTTCCAATAGTCATGGAAAGCATCGCCCCAGCAAGTCCGGCCAACCCAGCGCTGAGAGTAAAGGCCAAAATCTTCGAACGGGCGGTGTTGATTCCTGAGAGTTGAGCTGCAACTTCGTTGCCGCGACCAGCACGCCAGGTTCGACCGTACCTAGATCTCAAAATATTTTGAAGTAGCCACATCATGATCAAAGTCGCAAGAGCTGCAATCCAGAAGAACCATTTGTATTGCGTGAACTCTTCGCCTAATGACAGTGGTGGGAATCCAACATCAAAGAGCAACCCTTGTTCTCCGCCAAGAATTGAAAATTGATTTGCAAGAGAAGGTAGACCAATTGCAAGAGCCAATGTTGTTCCAGCTAAGTAAGGTCCAGATAAACGCGCAGCTGCAGCACCTAGCAATGCACCGCCCAAAGCTGCAGCTATGACTGCAATAAAGAAGCACACAACGATAGGTAAGTGCCAAGAAATATGTGAAACCGCTGCTGCATACGCGCCAACCGCCATTAGCGCACCGTTGCCTAATGAGACCTGCCCTGAATAACCTGTTAACAAAATTATTGATGAGATTGCTACGACGTAAACAGCGATAGATGCACCTTGGTAAACCCGAAGTTCATCAACCATTCCACTGAGGAAGTACAAAATGACTCCACCGATAATAAACGGTATGAGATGCGATGAATTTTCGCGCTTATGCACGGCGACCCGCCTTTGCTCCAATGATTCCTTGCGGTCTAATAAATAGCACGACAAGCAAAATTAAGAACGGTGCAATAAAGAACAATGCACTGCTGATGTACATCAGCACAAATGAGATCAAGATTCCAAGTAATAAACCACCGATTACTGCGCCAACCAATGATTCGAGTCCGCCAATAACAGCGGCAATAAATCCAGAGACAAGAAGTAAAGAAAACTCAATCGAGTCTGGAGATAGATTTCCATTGCCATTTACTGTTTGGAACATTCCAGCAACTGCGCCCGCTGCTCCGGCAAGTGCCCAACCCATTGTTCGAACTAAATCAACCTTTACGCCTGAAAGACGGGCAATTTCTGGTGCATAGGCAGATGCGCGCAACGCAAGGCCAATATTGGTCTTTTGGAACAAAAGGCTAAGCAACAACATGAGCACCATTACAGAGATCAAGATCAATAGCTTCAAGGGTGAGAACACAAGTGTTTCTCCGCCAACTGAAAACCCATCATTTGAAAGTGGGCCGACAATTCGCACATCCTGTGCGCCCCAGATCATGCTGACCACAGCGCGAATTACACCCAACAAACCAAGGGTTGCAATGATTGGCGCAACACTTGCAATTGGTCCACTTGAACTGTGCTTGACCAGTAAACGCATAAACACAACTTCGATTAGCGCAGCGAATAACGCCCCACCCAGCATCGCAACAGGTAATGCGATCCAGAATGAATCTAGGCGAACCATTGCTTCATATCCAAAGTATGTAGAAAGTAACGCCATGCCTGCTTGGGCAAAGTTAATTACACGAGTGCTTCGCCAAACCAAGACCATTGAAATAGCCATCAGCGAGTAAATACCGCCTGCGGTGATACCAATTAACACCGTATTCAATAGTTGAATCATTTTAATACCCCAAATATGCAGCGCGCACTGCTGGATCATCAATTAGCGCCTGGGCGTGATTAACTGCAACTACTTTTCCTAAATTCAAAACAATGCCAAGATCTGCAATCTTTAGCGCTCCCATTGCATTTTGCTCAACCAATAAAACAGTTAACTGCATATTGTTAGCAAGATCTCTGATTGATTGGAAAATCTGTTCGACAACTAATGGCGCAAGCCCAAGTGATGGCTCATCAAGTAGAAGTAATTTTGGTTTAGACATAATCGCGCGGCCAATCGCTAACATTTGACGCTCTCCACCTGACAAGGTGTCTGAACGTTGCTCGATGCGTTCTCCTAGTCGAGGGAAAATAGAAATAACCTCTTCGAGGGATTGCTTGGCTTCCTTGTTATCTTTTCGCCAAATAGCGCCAAGTAAAAGGTTCTCGCGAACCGATAACTCGGGAACAACGGATTTACCTTCAGATACGTGTGAGATCCCCTTGCGGACTAGCTTTTCAGCTTTAACTCCGGATATTGATTCACCCATCCAGTTAATGGTTCCTGAAGTTGGCTTATTTAAACCTGACAAAGTGCGCAATAAAGTTGTTTTGCCGGCACCGTTTGAGCCGATGATCGCTGCCAACTTTCCAGTTGGGACAGCGATAGAGAGCTGATTGATGGCACAGATAGCCCCATGATGAACCGTTAAATTAGAAACATTAAGTGACATGGCTAGTTGCCTGTTCCTAAGTAAGCCGCCATGACAGCAGGATCGCGACGCACGGTTTCAGCATCTCCGCTAGCGATAACTTCTCCAAAGTTAAGTACATATAACTTGCTACACACTGACATCACAACATCCATGTGGTGCTCGACTAGTAGTACCGACATTTCAGCGCTGAGATTCTTAATTAGCAGATTCATCCATTCAATATCTTGCGAACCTAATCCTCCGGCTGGCTCATCAAGCATCAAAATCTTTGGCTCACTGACCAACGCTCGTGCAATCGCAACTCGCTTGGTATCTGGATATGACAAGGTATCTGCTCGTCGGTGTGCAAGTCCCCCGGCATAAACACGTTCCAATGCGATGCGCGCCTTTTCGCGGATTTGGTGTTCATCCTTTTTATTTCGCGCAAAGGCGGCTGAGATCAATCCTGTTTGAGCTAAGTGCTGCGCACCAACCATTACATTTTCTAGAACAGTTAAGTCGCCAAATAATCCAACGCCTTGAAGTGTGCGTGCGATTCCGAGATCAACGAGCTCATGCGCTTTCGGGAAATCGCGGTGTTCGCCATTGAAATGGAACTCACCAGAATCTGGAGTAACTAATCCGCACAAGGTATTAAAAAGTGTTGTCTTGCCCGCACCATTAGGCCCGATTAATCCGACAACCTCATTGTGACCAATTTCGAGGTAGACATCATGGAGAGCACGAAGGCCGCCGAAGGAGACATTTACTCTCTCGACGTGCAACGCTGCAGTATTAGTAGACATGAGGTGCATAGATTCTATGCACTCGAGGACCGATTCGTGTAACTATCTCGTAATTAATGCTGTTCGAAGCGGCGCCCCAGTCATCAGCGGTGTACTCACCATGTGTGCCATCACCGAAAACAATCACCCAATCCCCAGATTGCGCTGTTGAATCGGCCCCAAGATCAACGACAAATTGATCCATTGAAACACGGCCAATAATGGGAGCTTTACGACCATTGATAAAGACACCGGCATCATGTGCGATGCGTGGAATTCCATCTGCATACCCCATCGCAACTACACCTAGTTTGGTCTGGCCTTTTGTAAATTCAGTTGCTCCATATCCAACGGCTGAACCAGCCGGAACTGTTTTTACTAAATGAAGTTTTGCGCGAAGTTGCATTACAGGCTTTAAGCCAAGATTGTTGCTGCCGCCAAGGTTTTTAACATCTGGAGTTAATCCATACATTGCAATACCTGTGCGCACTGAATCAAAACTAGCTGCTGGGTCTTTTAGAGTTGCCGCAGAGTTAGCTAAATGTTTAATCGAAGGGTTAACGCCAATCGCTGCTAAATCTGCAACCATTTCATTAAAGCGATTAAGTTGTTCTGTATTTTGCTTTTCACCAGGTTCATCTGCTCTCGCAAAATGTGAAAATACTCCAACTACTTCTACCTTAGAAAAATCCTGCTGCAAGAACTCTTGCCACTCATCCAAGAATCCCCCACGTGTCATTCCGGTATCCAATTCAATATGAATGCGGGGCTTGTTTGGCAAAGCAGAAATCTCTCTGAAGGCAGCGATTGATGCAACCGCTATATCGATGTCATGATCAACTGCG
>ERZ1034361.1724-NODE-1724-length-11131-cov-3.178216_pt1 | contig 11131 bp, 18 predicted proteins | sample MGYA00520617_ERZ1034361 | MGnify/ENA primary metagenome ERZ1034361 (study PRJEB33736, sample SAMEA104284507) | Azolla filiculoides | biome: Urban; feature: Water surface; material: Ditch water | place: Netherlands | collected 2015-10-28 | depth 0-0.1 m ... | reverse complement strand
AAGGATTTTCAATCCCTCGCTCGATTTGCGACACGGTGATTGGAATCGCTTGCTCGCTGATAAAACTATCACTTAATTTCAAGCAATAGCTTTTCAGCAAAATGGGAAGAGCTAATTGAACCAGATGGACAATTAAATATGGATATCAGGAATTCCAATCAATGCAACAGGAGGAGCTAATGAGGGTGCTTGAACACTTGGATTATCTACATTTTCTGTACTAGGCGCATTGTGATTGTCTGGAACTTGATTAGTACCTGGAGCACTCGGAGTGTTTATATTTGGGTCTGCACCTGAAGCACCAGGATTGTTTGTTCCCGGATTCGCACCCGGAGTACCTGGGTTAGTTGTACCTGGATTTGTTCCTGGAGTACCTGGGTTATTTGGATCTGTACCTGGAGTACCGGGATTGTTTATTCCTGGATTCGTACCCGGAGCACCCGGATTGTTTGTACCTGGATTCGTACCTTGAGTAGGTGCATTTTTAATCGCTTTATCGACAGCTAGAATATCTGGTACTGTATTTGCCGTTTGTACAATATTATTTTGAATGGCTTGTGCCGCAGGTAATCCTGTAAGTAAATTCACTTGATTTTGAAGTATTTTTTGTACAGCAACATCATTTTTTGTGTCGAGTCCCACTGCAATCTCTTGCAATGATTTACCTGCATCATTCTGCGTAAATGTACTAATCTTATCCATGTTAGTAAGCAAGGCGAGTGGTTCAGCGGCGTTACCTTTGTTAACAGCGTTGATAATGTTATCTGCTGCATCTTTTAAAACGGCTGTCACTGTATCCGCCATTTTTCCAATTTTATCCGTGAAATTGGTGGGATCAAATTTAGGTGGTAAGCCACTGGCTTGAGCTTGAATATTCGCTTCTTTTGCACCGTTCACAAGTACTGCTTTCAATAAAGTACCATCATTCATATTAACAGCACCATCGCCTGTTTTAACAACATTGACGAACGATTTAATCAACGCATCACTAGCATTTTGGGGAGATAAATTGCCGTTATCACCAGCAGCTCCTTGTAGAACCCTACCTGCTGTAACTAAAAAATTAGCAATCTGGGCTGAACTGGACATGATTTGCGTTGAAGCGGTATCAGCTGAATTGACCATTCCTGCAATTGGATCATATGACATCAAATTGACAGCGGCATCAAAACTAAATGCGTTTGCTACTGACTTTTTAGCTTCTGCTAATGTTTGTTTTTCATCAATAAACCCTTGCAACATCGTAGTTAAAGGCGTGACAACGGTTGAACCTTCTGGCGCTTTAAGTGTGCCTTCAAAGGGGTTTCCAGTTGACAAATCTGTCCCTCCTGAAACTATAATAGTTCCCTTTGCATTCACGAGCTCAAAATTTCCATATTCGTCTGTGGTCGCAGTAGCTTCATCTGAATTTTGAACGCCATCTCCATTTGCATCCGCAAAAACAGTGGCATTTTTTAAATAACCGTCTAAAGCTTTTCCATTTAATTTATCTATAAAAGTTTGCGCCTGAGAAACGCTATCTTTTGATATTGATGAAATACCACCTGTATTAAAGTTCAGCTGCGTTGGTGACACTAATCCCGCAAAATTATTTCCAACTTTATCCGTTAAGACGCCTGGTGAAAACGTTAGACTGTAATTACTTTTTGTCATCAAATCCCTAGCTGGATTAATCGTGACAATTTTATTATTGATGACTACTTGCTTGTCATCATTGACAGGAATAGTTTGCACATCACTTCCATTACTGATTACAAAATTTCCAGTTCCCTTAAAAATATTTTCATCAAAAATAAGCACTATATTGCCTGTGGTAGAAAAATAAGAACTGTCATCCGTAGGCGTTGATCCTATAAGCAAGGGACAGAGCGTATCAATAGATTGGGTATCTTGCTCTACTGCAAGATTTTTATTGCCTATCAAATCACTGAAAGTGCCTTGAGGGATATTAATCGTAATAGATTCAATTGAATTAGGGTTTGGCAAAACGCTTAATGTAAAACTGTTTGTCCCTGACACTGGTTTAAACTCACCTTTTGTTCCCCCTTTGACGGAGATATCGTCAATATCAAAATCTTTAATGGGTTCACTACTACTAAACGTGTACAAAACCCTTGAATTCGTAGTGGTGTTTTTATCATCTGCAATTGTCAGTGTAGGAGGTGTTTGATCTCTTGTGTCGAAAGTGAAAGGAGCTTTCGTTGTTAACCCTAAAAAAGCATTATTTGCTAAATCAGTGACAATGCCTTTTGGTGCAGTTAGTGTGTAGATTTTTTCTGCGTCGAGATCCTTGGCAGGATTGATTGTTAGTACGTTGTTAGCGATGGATATTTGTGGATCGGTAACGGGGATCATCACACTGTTGGAACCATCGCTTAGTGTAAAATTACCGCTACCGATTTTAATTGCTTCTTGAAATACCAGCTGTAAGTTATCTTTCGAAGATCCATTGACAAACCGGCTTTGTAAAAAAGGGGATTGTTTATCGCCTGTTGCTTTAGTTGTAAAGGTGAATTCCAGCGGATCGTTTGAATTTGAAACAAGGGCTAAGTCTTTAATTACGCCAGCTGGAATATTCAATTTATAGGTACTATTTGTGTTTAAATCCATCGTTGGATTTATCGTCAGCGTGTTACCCGAAATTTTTACTTGGTTATCAGAAACTGAAATTGTGCGCGAATCACTGCTATTTGCAAGAGTAATATTACCTATGCCCGCCTTAATCTTTTCGTTAAATGTTAAGACGAGATTGGAGTTTATAGAAAAATTTAATGAATTAGCTAGCGGATTGCTTGTAAATAGTGTCGGTGGCAAGGTATCAATTGTATTAAAATAACACGTTGTCGTATTGTTAATACCTGAGTATTTATTGCCACTTAAATCCTCAATAGCTGTATTTTCAATTTTGACAGAGTAGAGACTATTGGGTAATAAATTGTCAGCAAGGTTTAGAGTGAGCAATTTACCAGTAATAGTGAATTGAGCGGATAAACCCGAAATAGGTGCTAATGGAATTTTCTTCGTATCAGTTCCATTACTTATAACAATATTTCCTGAGCTGGCTTGAATCTCTTCATTGAACGTCAGAATGAAATGCTGATTTAAGGCAACAGCAGAACTACCTTTGTTAGGATACACTGAAATAAGCTTGGGGGCAGTTTTGTCATTTTTCGCCATTGCATGTGCTCAAAAAATTAATTAATGTAATCTGTTAAGACTTGATGCTATCAAAATAAATTGAAAATTCAAAACGATTAGCGGTATTACGAAAAACATTTCATTTTGTAATATGTAACCAGAGCTCCACCGGAAACCCACCGGCAAACAATCAGCATTGAAATCAAATGAAGTACCGGAATCGAACCGGATGAGCAATAACTGTAACATTCGAATCACCGACACAAGGATTTTCAATCCCTCGCTCGATTTGCGACACGGTGATTGGAATCACTTGCTCTGAAGTTAGTGTATATTTTTGATGCCAGTATTTAAAAATTGTTCGACGGATAAATTTATATCCTTCGCAATTTGCTTTAACAAAACAGGTGATATGTCGCGTCCCGCATGGAACGGCACGGTCGTACATCTGCCATCAATGTGCCGAAATTGCTTATGAGAGCCGCGTTGCCGTACTTCTGTGAATCCTAGTAACTCAAGTAGTAAAATTACTTCACGGGGTTTTAAAACTGGAATCGTTCCCACGAGTTAAGCTACCTCAATGTTTTGAAGTCCAACAAATCGATTTTCAATGGCAGGAACTCCATCCTCAAGCAACATTTCAATGACTTCTTTCAAATTTTGATTCAATTCATCTAAGGTTTCAGCTTGAGTATGTGCGCCTGAAAATCCGGGCACAAAGCCTACATAAAGCCCTGTTTCTATACACTGCTCTACAATCGCTGTAAATGTTTTCATAATACATCCATTAAACTTGAATTAGGCGCTCATTGTAACAGTTTCAATATTAACGAACATAGAACATTAAAGCCCGTCAATGCAGCACACATGGTGATTTTCAATCCCTCGCTCGATTTGCGACACGGTGATTAGAATCACTTGCTCGCAAATGATAAGAAATTTTAAATGGAAAAAGTATCAACTTAACAACAATCGACACAATGATCAGAATCACTTGCTCGTTTCGCAGTAAAAGAAAAAATAAAGGGAGTCATGTCCAGCAGGAGAATTAACAAACGCTTTCACTTTGTCTTAGTTTTCATTATGATTGGTCAGCTAGTAACAATTTCACTTTCTGGAGAAAAATGATGTTAAAAAAAACAATTCTTATCGCATTAGCACTTGCTTTTTCACATACGGTAGTATTTGCTGAACAAGGTCAAAATCCGCCCAAGCCTGAATCCATGGCAGATTACTGCAAAAAACATACTTGCTAATTTCACGAAGGATTAAAAAATGAAACGTATTTTTTTAGCTACAACATTATTGACCTCAACCATTGCGATGTCTGCACCGCATTGGACTCACGAAGAACAAGCCGAATGGGGCGGAATTCAAGATAGTACTCAAACGGTTGCACCTCTGACGTATCCTTACGCAGAATGCAACATAGGACAACATCAGTCACCTGTTGATTTAGGTACAATGACGAGCGAAACCAGTTTGAATTCGCTACAAACCAAATACGTTGCCGACAAACCGGATTTTTTTAACAGCGGTCATGCCGTTCAAGTTAATGTTTCCTCTAACTACAAAGGTCAACTCAAAATAGGTAGTGATGCTTATCCTTTAATTCAATACCATTTCCACGCACCGAGTGAACACGTCATCGGTAGTAAAACTTATCCCGCAGAATTGCATTTTGTGCACATTCGACCAGATGGAAAAATGGCAGTTTTGGGTGTTTTGCTTGAAGAAGGCAAAGCTAATTCAACGATTCAAACGATTTTAGATAATGTTTCAAAAGTCGGTTCGGAACATAAAAAAGACACAGGGCTGACAATCAATCCCACATCATTATTACCTAAAACTTTGAGTAAGTTTTATACATACGCGGGGTCATTAACGACTCCACCATGCAGCGAAGGTGTGAATTGGTATGTCCTTGCAACGCCTATCACTGTTTCGACTACTCAATTGACACAGCTAGAAGATTTATACAACGACAATGCTAGAAAGGCTCAAAATTTGAACGGTCGAGTTGTGAGTGGTAAAAAATAAAATTTCTCTATCACGATGTCAAAAACGATACATTGCAATCTGAAATTATCGACGCGCTAAGTTTTCAGCTTGGTTTGTGAGAAAAAAATAAAAGGGAGCCAGCCTAGACCCCCATCAAGGAAGCCTAGGCTGAAATATTCAAATAATCGCTCTACTGACAGCCTCACTGACCCGTCTCAAAGTCTCATCAGCTAAGTGAGCGTACCTCGTGGTCGTCTTAGCTTGACTATGACCCAATAGATGCTGCACCTCGTACAAACTCGCACCATTATTGATGGCAATGGACGCATGGGTGTGACGTAAATCGTGGATCCTAAAGTTCTTGATGCCGGCTCTATTGAGCGTCCTAATGAAGCATTTTTGGGGATTGTTCAACGGTCGCCCAGCCAACTTCCCCGCAAACAAATACTCGTTGGTTTTAGGCAATCCATCCAATAACATCAATGCCTTTTCATTCAAGATAACATGACGATGCTTGCCATTTTTAGATCTCGGAATGAACCACATACGCTTGAGCATATCAACATGTTCCCATTTAGCATTAAGTGCCTCACTGCGCCTAACGCCTGTGTACAAAAGGAATTCCAAGAAAGCCGCCGCCACTGAATTCTCATCTTCCCTTAACGCTAAAAGAAACCGTGCTATTTCGTCACCGGAAAGGAACCGATGTCTTTCGTTGTTTTCATGTGCCTTGCGAATACCCACGGCGGGGTTCTTGGCGATACACCCAAACTGCATAGCCATCTTGAGCAAGCGTGAGAGCAAGGACAAATGCCGATTGCACGTTGCGGGGGTATGGGTTAGCTTAAGATGATCAATGTACTTTTGAACAGATTGAGTGGTGATTTGATCAATGCGCACATTACCAAACACCGGCATCAAATGAATGCGTATTTTAGATTCATCACTGCAGGCACTCATTTTGTTGCTATACGCCCATGGCAGATAACTTTCATTTACAAATTCCTTGAATGTGGGAATACCTGATAGTTGCAGTTTTTCCTCTTGAGGGTCAATGCCACGTTGGATTTGGGCTTTGAGTTCATTGGCTTTCTGACGGGCTTCTATGAGTGAAATAACACCATATTCACCAATCTTAATGCCACGTTTACGACGGTTGATTGTGTAACGCAGGTAAAAGAACTTGCGGCCTACCTTGTTGACTAAGAGCTTCAGACCAACCACTTGGGTATCGCTATATTCTTTTTCGCGTGAAGGTGAGTTTTTCGGATTGGGTGGTAGTTGCTCAATCCACTTTTTGGTGAACATAATTTTTCCTTGGGTTGTGTGAGGTCTTTCAAGTCCCTGAGTCGGGGTTGATTGAAAGCCTTGGGTATGTTGAACGTGGGCGAAGAAAACAAACACCTCGCCCAATTAAGACGGTCTATTTCTGGTTCCTTTGGCTAAGGTAAAGCTCAGTCAATTTTTGTGCTTCACGTTCAGCGTCAGATCGACTTAAACCACCGTCAAATTCCAAAATGGCTGCACGCTCTTCGAAATACTCACGAGCATCTTCATCAAGCGTTTTGAGAAAGTCTTCAATCATCATCAATACTCCGAAGGTAAAAGGATGGTAGTGACAGAGCGATCCCATTCCGTGATGATCCATACGCGGGTATATTCACCAATGCGGTAACTCGATAGGATACGTTCACCATTGTGGACAGCGGCATCGTTGGCTTGGGCGTCTTCTTCTTCCACACTGCCCCAATTACCGCTGACGTGGAGCTGTAACAGTTGTGCAGGGGTCACATTGCATGATTGCAGAGCATTGAGGGCGGCAGGTGTGGCAACAACATCGCCTAAAGGAAATAACGGATTCATAGGAAAACTCCAGACATAAAAAAACCAGCTCGATGGCTGGCATGGGTTAGTGAAAAATGATCAGGAAAATTCTTGGCACATAGTTAGTAGCAACGGATCCACTTTTTCCTTGGGAATAATGAATACCGTCGTATTGTCGTCAGTGAGCACAAACACCATTTCGTAAAAGTCATGATGCTCTTCAATGAATTCGAAGCTAGGTGCAAAGTCTTCATGTGGATAGACAGCATCACTGAACCAACTGGTGATGATGGGACAGCCCGAGGCAGCTTCCAACGCATCAATTGTGTCATTGGGTTCAACCAAAATGAAATTGGCTGCAACAGTGAATTCGACATATTTGCGTGCCTGCAGATTACTTAGCTTTTGCATTCTTCGCACTCCAATCAGTGAATTCGTAGGGAAGATCAATTTCCTGTGGTTTGAGGGCAAGTGTCGTTTTCTCCCATTTGTCCCAATTAGGTTGAATGTAGTGCTTACCATCATCACCTGTTTTCAATAATGCTTCTTGACGCAGCACGGCTAACAGAAAACCGGCATTGTTAGTCGATTTGCTGTCAAAGGCCGAACGAAAGACACGAGACACAATAGGCTCCTCTAAGCCTTCGACACATTCAGCAATACGCTCAAATGACACAATTTCGTTGGAGAAATGACCGCCATCGTCATTCTTTTGAAGCACAAGAAAGAGCTTTTTGTTGTGGATGATTAAGTGGTAGTGAATAAGACCATTGCCTCGAAGTTTCTTGGCGGTGGATGATTTTAATGATTGAACTTTCATGATGATTTTCCTTTTGAAAAAAAAGGCCTGATTAACAGGCCAAATAAAGTGGTAAAAACTAATGTAAATTCATTGCATAAAGGTACCTTCTTTTCAGATTTTTAAAGTTAAACAGCGGGTTGCACTTTGTACCCGAGTCGGCACGGGGCGGTAGCGGGGATTACTGGTGTAATGACCGAGGGGCGGTTGGTGCGTCTGGGGCAGTTTCTGCGCGAATTTTGGCTACCCAGCGGTGGTGCGTGGGGGCGGTGGACGGCATTTTTGCGGGGCAGCTACTTTGGGCACGAGACGACACGGGGAGGCAGCGGCATCACTGTGGTGCCATGCCTGAGGTGCGGTTGGTGCGTCTGGGGCAGTTTCTGCGCGAATTTTGGGTGCCCAGCTGGGGCACGGGGGGGCGGCATGACTGTTGGAAGGAGAAAGCTACTACAGAAGGACAGCTGTGGACACTATACGCAATGTCAAGTTTGATAAGGTGAAACCGTTAAATTAACCCTTTCCCGCCCCCCCTTTAACATTAATACCTTAGTTATTAATTCGTAGTTATTCATTCCTTAGTTATTTAAATCATAAAACCCCTCAGCATCCATACTCCAATCAACCCAATCCAAGTTAAGGGATAACCAAAGGACAGCGTGAATAGTGCAAATAGGCTCCATGCTCGTGTAACTGTAAATCCAGTACCACAGACACCTAAAATGAAAATAATTAAAGCAATCATGGGAATATCATCCTAATACGAAGCAACATTACTTCATATAAGATGGCTAATTTAGCGCGTTTGAGAGTGATTGGGGGGTGTAACTTTGTGGTTGGGGATATAAGACATAATTACACTTTTCAATTTGAACCAAGTTTCTACGATTCTTTGAAAATTCCATTATGGAGTAATCCCCCACATTATACCCCTACGGCAATGTTACACCTTTCAATTGCCCTCTATGATATGATTTATATGCACTCTAGCTAAATATTAAAGAGGATTTATATGTCGAAAAATAGATTTTTAAAGCTTCCTTCTGGACAAGTCATCCGACCTTTTATGATCGGCGGTATGAAACCTGATGTCCTTGGTGTAGTACTAGTTGATACATCAAACAACAATTTAGGAATAATTGGAATTAATGACGAATTGTATGATGCAGAAAAAGTTAAACCGCATATTATCAGTTTGCTTGAAGCGTGTTGTGAACAGGGTAAAAATTTCAAGCAAATAAACTGGGACGAGGCATTTAACTCGTTTAAACGATGAGAGCCGAAATTGATGGCATGGATGTCATTTATCGTTTCTATGAATGTGAAAATATCTATCCCTTGGAATGTGCTTTCGTCACAAGTAATTTGAATCCAATTTTTACTCCTATCGTCAATCCGTAACTTCTATAATATAAAAAAAACCACTCACTAAAATATTAATGAGTGGCTTATTGTTTAGGCTTACTAAACTTCAAAAACAATTAACCTAAGTCAAAATCCTCGCAGTTTTTACTACCAAGTAATAACTTAGGTAACGGAATTGATTTTAATTTCCCAAAACGTTTGCTTGAGAGCAAACGGAAAGTACGCAAGATAAATTACCCACAGCACCAACGAAGCTATGATCTTCGTGAGATACACCTTCTAATACAGATACACTCTGATAATTAGGTACATATCCTATTGAGTTATAAGGGTATAATGGGCGTTCATACAAGATAGGATCGCCTACAGCATAAGCCCAACCAATTGGTTTATGACTGGCACATGCACTAAGCAATAAACCTAATACAGCTACTAAAATTTTTTTTAAGATCATAAAACTATCCTCTTAACAAGTTTAGATACATTGGTTATAGATCGCCTTTCCTTTGAGACATTCAAAGAATCTAGGACTAAGATCTATTTCCATAACTGTTTCATAAGTAAAATCATCAGACGACAATAAAGTAGATCTTGTGACTTTAGCTCCACGTAAATATGCACGAATGAATCCACGATAACGATCGTTTTTCACAACCATATTTTCTACCGTTGTCGAACCATCCAACTGGATGCCATAAATCTGTTCAACTAAAGTTCTGTATGCATCCATTTTTGATGCTCTCATAGCCATCAACTTCATTTGGGATTTAGAAAAGTTGTTAGTTTTATCAACTGTTCCATAACCCATGGAAGTCACAAGTTTGTGTGGCGGATATTCAACAACTTTTACTGGCTCCGATACTTCTGGTGGCTGATCTGGATATACAGCATCTACGGTTGAAGGTAAATACTCAGCATGTTCAATTACTGAATGTGCTGGTGTTTCAACGCAGCCAGTCATTAAAAAACTGACGGCTAACGTTAGTGGCAATAAATTGAAATATTTACTCACTTGAAACTCCTTTGTCTCAATTAAAAATCTGCTTAATACTTTAAAGTTTAGCAGTATCCTAATCCCTTATTCGGGCATGCTATCAGAGTATTCCTTACTCTGCCCGTTTTGTTGTTTCGGCACAAAATATAATTACTGAAACATGCTAATAGTTAATATAAAGCTCGATAAAAACTAAATTGTCTAATTGACTATGGAGATGAAAGACATACAATTTTCATTGTAAGATATTTATATTAAAAATTATAAAAATAAACGCACTACATACCTTACAATAGCCAGTTGCATGGCATTATCAATACTGCCATTTCCAAATTTTTCTCAGCGAAGTTTAAAAAATTTAGCACTATATCCTAGTTACAACTGGAATAGAACCAGACCTAATGGCACTAAAAAGACAGTTTCTTTAACAGAAAACAGAATGTTGCGTAATGATATAATTTTAATTTTTCGATGAATTCCGCTCAACCCTTCAACGTAGTACTTTCTAACTTTAAGAATAATATTAGGCAAGAGCAAACATCCATCTTCTATGTAGTTTGTACGCGTATGCCTAAAGAGCAAGCGATCTTGTTGCTTAAAGAATGCTATCAACATGATACAGTCGTTTTGAAAACGTTTAGCACCTTTATTGAAGCACAATCTTTTGTCGATGATCTTCTTGCTGTTGGAGCGTACGTTGAAATTCAATTTGATTACAAAAAGGAAATGACAAAAGTTCAGTTAAGCATCGGTATTGCCGTGCTTTTCATTTCATTTGTGACTAAAAGTATTCCTTTGTGCATTAGCAGCATTGTGTTCATCATTTTTATAAAAGCTTCTAATGTGTGACCAGACCTCCACCGGAAAACTACCGGCAAATAATCAGCATTGAAATCAAATGAAGTACCGGAATCGAACCGGATGAGCAATAACTGTAACATTCGAACCATCGACACAAGGATTTTCAATCCCTCGCTCGACTTGCGACACGGTGATTGGAATCACTTGCTCGC
>ERZ1034361.1721-NODE-1721-length-11141-cov-4.776663_pt1 | contig 11141 bp, 7 predicted proteins | sample MGYA00520617_ERZ1034361 | MGnify/ENA primary metagenome ERZ1034361 (study PRJEB33736, sample SAMEA104284507) | Azolla filiculoides | biome: Urban; feature: Water surface; material: Ditch water | place: Netherlands | collected 2015-10-28 | depth 0-0.1 m ... | reverse complement strand
GTATTTCTTGGCGTGTTCCAGCAGGCCTTTTTTGAGGGTTTCGCTGTAAAACTCGAACTTCTTGGTGGCAGTGGCAAACTTGCCGCCCCAGCCCTTTTTGAGCGAGTACTTGGCGCCGCTGAACATGCCTTTCTTCTTGAAGTCTGCCCAACCTGCGATCGGTGCGTCGCCTTTGAGGGGTTCCTTGGGCATCCAGATGGGGGCGCTGCTCATCTTGGCGGCGATCTCGCTGAATTCGAGAGCCGTTGTTGGTGCCTTGCCGGTCTCGGGGTCCTTGAACTCTTTGGAGTAGTAGTCAAAGAGGTTGGGGAAACCCTTGGCTTTGAGCTTTTCCGCCAGTAGCCACATCACTTCAGTTTCTTCCTGCTTCACGTCCCACAGGCGCTTCACGGCGCCTTGCTGGATGGTGGCGTAGGCGTGGCCGTTGGCCATGTTGGTGATGATGGACCACCCCTCGGCTGAATTGAAGGTCGATGGCAGCACGATGTCGGCAAACATCGTCATCTCGGACGCGTTAGGCACCATGTGGACAAAGAAGGGAACTTTGGCCATGGCCTTGTCCCAGCGGTCGGCACCTGTGCAGGAGAAGTTGAAGTTGGACCAGGATGAGATAAATACCTTGGCTGCACCGGGATCCTTGAGCATGCCGTTGGCCACGTTGTTAGTGACCACGCCGCTGCCAGGCTTGGCGCCCATCATGGCGGGCATGTCTTTCGCCCCGCGACCATCGAGCTTCTTGCCTTTGCTGCCAGCCTTGGCAATGTCGTCCACGTAGGCGTCGGCCTTGGGAAAGGCCGCCAGGGGCGGACCGCTGGGGCTTTGCCACACGCCGCCTTCCACGTCGATGGATCCGAGCAACCCATTGAGCGCATGCACAGCCATGGCGCTGTAGGTGCCGCGTGGATGCATCGCCGCACCCGGTCCCATCCAGACCACGACCTTGGGGGCCGCTTTGCCCATGGCACGTGCCACTCGCACGATTTGTGCAGCCGGGATCAGTGTTTCTTTTTCGCCCCAGGCCGCTGTCTGCCCCTTCAGTTCAAGGTTCCACCATTTCACCAGGCCATAGGTTTCTTTCTCCACGAAAGCAGCTTCATCCACCGTCTGCCCGGCCACAAAGAGATTCTTGCCATCCTTGAAATCGCCCACAAATTCGCGGTTCCACAGCCCTTCGGTCAGCAGCACGTGGGCAATCGCACCGGCCAGGGCGCCATCGGTGCCGGGGTTGATGGGCAGCCACTCGTGTGCCTTGGCCGCCACGTTGGAGAGCCGGGGGTCCACCGCAATCACGGTGCCGCGTTTCACGATGGCCGGGAACTGGTTCATCATGTTGGGAACCATGCGATTGGAACTTAGAGGGTCGCAGCCCCAGGCCACCAGGCAGTTGGTGTTGCCCAGGTCGTAGTCGCGATAGCCATAGAAGCCCTGGGTCAGACCCGGTCCCATTTTTTCCGCCTCGGCGCACAAGGCGCTGTGTGAAAAATAGTTACCAGTGCCCCACACCTTGGGCAGCGTGCCGTACAAGAGTTCAGTAGATGTGGACGAATAGCGTCCGCGCATATACATCAGCTTGCCCGGCTCGCCCGCCTTGCGCAGCTCCATCATCTTGTCGGCCACGGTGCGGCTTTTAAGCATGCCGATGTGAAGCTCGTTTGGGCTTTTAATGCCGGCGGCGCCACCGGCCAAGCTGGCCAAGCCTCCCAATTGGCTCATCAGCATACTGGCCGTGGACGAGCTTTGTTGGGGCGGCAAGATCACGGTCTTGGCGGTGTAAATATTCGGCATGATTAGGGAAATCGCCACCGCCAACACCGCCACGGAGGCGGTGAGCTTGATGATAAAGCGGTTGTGCTTGGCCAAGACTAAAACCAAGTCCATCAGGTTGATTTCGTCGTCGTCTTGTACTGCGCGGTTATCCGGTGTTGGGTTGTCTTGATTTTGCATGGGTGAGCCTTACGTTAAAACACGCCTATGGTTTTCATGCTGGCCACACCAATGGCAAATTGGTAAAAGATTTGCGTCCAATCCCTTAGGTCCTTGGTGAGGTTGTAGCGCTCTAGTTTTTCTGGGACGACAATGGTGTCACCCGGCATGGCTTTGCGGCTGCTTAAGCTGCCTTCACCAAAGATAAAGCTGCCTTGGCGCTTACTGAACACCACGCCATCGGCACGAATTAAGTAAACTTCACCGTCGTCGCCATCGCGTGTTGGGCCGCCGGCGCGATTCAAGTAGTCGCTAACCGTTTGGCCTTTTTTATAAATAAAGGCGTTTTGGTTGTACACCGTGCCCATCACGCTAACCGTTGAGGGTGTCGATGGAATGTACAGCCTGTCGCCGTCCTCTAACACGAGATCAGGCAGGTTTTTAAGCTCGACGGCGTACTCGGGAATTTCTAAAACGATACGGCCACTGGCTTTCACTTTTTTCATTTTATTCACCAATGCCTCTTGGGCGACGGCTTCAGCCATCGCGGTATCGGCCGCTTCTTTTGACAAGGCAGCCGATGATCGTCTGGCAGCGGAGCGCTGCACTTCCGATTCCATTTGCACCAGCATGTCGTCCAAGCGTTTTTGTTGGATTTTACGGGTGGCCTCACGGGTGAATTCACTGCCGATCAAATAGGCTTGTGGCGATAGGCCACCAACTCGCTCAACCAATTGCCGCAAGGTTTCACCTGGCAAGGTTTGGTAGAGCCCTGGGCTGGCTAATTCGCCCTCCAAAATCACGTAACTGTTGCGCTTGGCAATGGGCGCTTGAATGTCGTCTTTAGAGAACACGGTCACCACGTCACCTGGTTGCAAGGCTATATTGTGCTCGGCATCACCGGCCATGGCCTTGCCTAGGTTAAATGGAATCAGCTTGGTGGTGAGCTCTTTTTTATCTAAGCGCTCGATCGCCGCGTAATCCCAATTGATCTCCGCCACTTTGCTTTGCACTTGGCTGCGCAAAGCCGATGCATCGGCATCGGCTGGATTAGCCATCATCATTTGTTTTTGGTTTTGGTTTTGGTTTTGGTTTTGGTTTTGGTTTTGGTTTTGGTTTTGGTTTTGGTTTTGGTCAAACAAACCTTTACCAGCCATTTCAGTGGCCTGTTTTTGGTTTTTATCAAACCAAGCTTTGTTAGTTATTTCAGTGGTTTGATTTTGTTTAAACCAAGTACTGTCATTGGTTTGCGTGGATTGGTTTTGCTTTACCCAATAGCTGTCGGTTAACAACGCGGCACGATTAGGAATGATGTCGGTGATGCGTAAACCCTCTTTCCACGGATGACGGCCGGCATGCAAGCCTGCCACGTTACCGCGCAAGGTCACGGCATTTTCAAAGCCAGCAGAAATGGGGCGAACGGTAACCAAGTCGCCGTCTTGCAAGGGCTTGGCTAAGCCTAGACTATTTAATAAAAACTCGTCCATCTTACGCACGCTGCGTTGGTGTATGCGCTCAACCGTTACCTTCTGGCCTGCGGCCACGTTGGTTAAGCCACCAGCTAAATTAAGCAAACCGGCCAGCGTTTCTTGATCTTTTAACTCAAATATGGCTGGCACGTTCACGCTGCCCGCCACGGCCGCCATGGCGCCCACAGGTGGAATGTAAATCACGTCGCCCGATAGCAATTGCACGTCTTTGGATTTGTCGCCTTTAATCAACAAATCGTACATATCGAATTCGGTCACGATTTTACCGCTGCGTTTTAATTGGATGTGGCGCATCGAACCCTTAGCGGAAGGACCACCGGATGCAAAAATAGCATTCACTAAGGTGCTTAATGAGCTGACCGTGTAATTACCCGGACGGGCAGCTTGACCCACTACAAAGACTTGGATGGAGCGCAATTTGCCAAGCGAGACGTCCAGTTCAAAGTTTTTGAACATCCGTCCTATGGCGGTTTTAAGGTGGGCAGACAAGTTCTGGTAACGCACCCCAACCACGCTTACTTGACCGACTTTAGGCAGGTTGATCATGCCATTGCGGTCTACCACCAACTTTTGGTCGGCTTCCACCTGCCCCCAAATGTGCACCAACAATTCATCGCCTGGGCCTATGGTGTAATCGGGTGTGACTGGAATATTGTTAACTGGGGAAAAGGTGTCCGGCGCTTTACGGAACAATTCGTAACCGTACATCGGCAAGGCTTTGCCTACCGACTGCGCAACGAAATCTTGAAACTCACTTTTAAACTGAGTAGGATCTGGCGCTGCAACACGGCCTTGCAAGGCAGGGTCACCTGGTAGCGTTCGCTTTAGGTTGAGTTTATCCTGGGCATCAAGATTAATGGCGCCAGAACCATCCAATTGGGAAGCGGCATTGGGGGCATCGCCCTCGTTAGCAATGGCACTAAATAATTCAGGAGACATCGCCAAACCAGGGGTAGCGGCGGCAACAGCTGCGGATACGCCTAAAGCAAAACACATTGCCAGCAAAAGCCCGTGGATTTTTTTAACGGTTTTATTCATGTATGCATGCTCGTCTATTTTTTGTTGCCCAAATTCTATCAGAAAAATGCCACTTTACTACGGCCGTCTCTTGAAACAGGCTGGCCATGAGATAAAAACACAAGCCATACAGATAAACAATCACAAGTCGATGCTTGTCAATTTAAAAAATACATTTATTTAAAAACAGATTTAAATTATCATGTATTAAAGTTCACCCTATATAAGATTCGCTTATTGGCTTTTATAATGGCTGTAAGCGCAACTCCACTACCCAAGGTTTCGCATCGCATGTTAAGCACTAAAAATAGAGCCTCACGCTACGTACTACTGATTAGCGCAATGCTATTGTGCTTTTTGGCATTGCATGCACGCCCCACCCAGCACTACGCTTACTTAAGCTTAACGAATCCTGATCAAGTTAAAATAGACTTCTTATGGCAAGCCGACATCAGTGCACTCGCCTGCAAAAACAGAATCAATGTCTTGGACGAAGTGGTGTTGGCAGACTGCCCCAACTGCCAAATAGTCACGCAAACCTGCCTAGACAAGCTCGATGACACGCAGAAAAAATTACTGGGCAGCGATGCAGTGGATTTTCCAACCGTGCGTCTAAGCAACGGTACAATTTCATACCAATCAAGCAATCCGCAACTGGCAATGCAAGCTTGCCAACAAACCCAGGCTCTGCAAGTGGACAACAATCATCAATTATCTTGCTCGCCCAGCCAAACACTTCGCCCAACCACCTCATCTAGCGAGCAAAATTCTTCGCAAAAAATGATAGAAATGTTGATTGTCATCCTTGGCGCCTTTTCAATCAGCTGGTTTATCTGTTATTTAATTTTGCGCTACGAAGACGCCCATGCGCACTTTAGTCAAGACCTCGCCGATTCCGGCGTGCAAAAATTTCACGCTCTACCTACACCGCGCATTGGCGGCGTGGCCCTCTTTACGAGCTTGCTGGCCTGCTTGGCGATCGAACTTATATTACACTCAGCTAATTTTTCCAGCAGCTTGGGTTTGACTTACTTTATCCTAGCCTGCATCCCGGTATTTTTTGGCGGCATCATTGAAGACGTCACAAAAAATGTGGGGGTGGCTCAGCGCTTACTGTTTTCTATTGTTTCAGCCCTTTTGGCAATATGGCTGCTGGGCGGCCTGATTGATCGCACTGACATCAGCGCCTTAGACAATTTGTTAACCTGGGCACCCGTGGCCTTGGCTGTTACCGTATTAGGCATTGCAGGCGTATGCAATGCCATGAACATCATCGATGGCTACAACGGCCTATCATCAGGCTATGCCTCCATTGCCCTAGCGACAATGGCTTGCATTGCTTTTCAAGTTAATGACCATTTAGTGCTTACCTTAAGCTTAGGTCTAATGGGTGGACTATTAGGCTTTTTATGCTGGAATTGGCCACACGGTAAAATTTTTATGGGCGATGGCGGCGCTTATCTGGTTGGCTTCAGCCTGGCCGAGTTGGCCATATTGCTGCTTTATCGTAACCCAGCCGTTTCACCTTGGTTCACGACTATTATTTTGGCCTACCCCATCACAGAAACGTTGTTTTCCATGTTTAGGCGCAAATTCCTCTCCAACACCAAAACAGGCCAACCCGATGCCGCACACTTCCATCAATTGGTGTTTTTTAAAATCCTGCGCGGTCAGCAATGCAGTGATGCCAAACAACTTACTCGAGCCAACTCACGCGTCGCCTTTTTCATTTGGCTGCCCGCCTTGATTCTTAGTATAGTGGGTGCGCTATTTTGGCAATCCACGGCCATTTTAATGCCGCTGACATTGGTAGGTTGCGTGGCCTACGTGCTGATTTATTTCAAATTGCAGTCTATGCCTGATTAACGGGTGCTTTTAAACCGTTCACTCATGCCCTTAGCTCAAATCCACAATGTGCTTTTTGCCACACTGCGCACTTTTGCAGGTCAGGCTAAAAGTCGACAGCTGGGGATAAAGCCAAACTTAAAAGCATGCTTTCTCGTACTGTTGTGCATCCCAACTTTGGCCGTGGCCGATGAGGAATACACTTTTCCGTTGGGTCCTGATCACACGCCCACTCAATTAAACATGAGCGCCAAGCTCGCCAATCCGCCCGCCTACAACGAGGCCTATGCCAACAACCAATTAATCCAACCCACGCCCAGCGCCGTGCGTTTAACCTTTGAATCACTCAACTTACCAGGCGGCGAGTCAATGGGCATGCTGGGTGGCGACGTGCTTGTTAGCGTTCACGAAAACCTACGCGTTGGCGTGGGCGCATACGGTGCTGTTGAAGGTCAACGAGGCGGCTTCATTACACTTGGCGTTGAAGGTGAATTGCAGCAACGCATTAGTGACGCCTGGGTCAGCCATGCCGGCTTGTTTGTTGGCGCGGGCGGCGGCCATGGCAGCAACGCCCTAGCAGGCGGCGGGCTCATGTTGCGTGGTGATTTAGGCGTCACTTACGAGAGTAAAGGCTACGGCAACATTAGCTTGGGCGTGAGCCACGTGCGCTTTCCATCCGGCGACATCAATACCACCCAGCCTTATGTCCAATATGAATACCCGTTTAACAGCTTGCTGGGATCAGGGTGGTTAGGTGCCCCGCCTAAGGAAAACGGTTTGCGTATCGACCCGGTGCAAGCAAGCAGAAATGAATTTAACTTAGTCGGGCGCCACTACCAATTCCGTTCATCGGCAAAGCGCGATGACGGCAGCCCCCAAAACAGCACCATGCAATTGGTCGGCGTGGAATGGCTGTCTTATTTAGACGACTATTGGTTTCTTAAGGTGGAATCCGAGGGTGCCATGGGTGGCGACAACAACGGCTACATGCAAATTTTGTTGGGGGGCGGCTTACGCTTACCCATTACTCGCACCACCAGCATTAAATTGCATGCTGCAGCGGGGCCTGCCGGCGGTGGCGGTGCCGATGTAGGAGGCGGCCTGTTGCTGGATACCGGCCTAGGTTTGCAACAAAAAATTAGCCAGAATCTGGCTCTGGAACTATCAGCAGGTGCTGTGATGGCCCCATCGCATACGTTTGAAGCGCTGAATCTGGCGGTCAAACTCAATTACCAATTTGGCATGCCCGATGTCGGTACCACGCCGGTGTCTTGGTATGGCCTGCAAGAATTTGACACCACGCCACTGCGCGTGCGATTGACCAATCAGACTTACTTTAAAGCCGATGACCATTGGCGCAATGGCGACGTCAACCAAGAGGTGAGCAACCTTGGCGTGCAAATGGATTATTTCTTAACGCCTAACTGGTATTTAACCGGCCAAGGTTTGGCCGCTTATGCCGGTGATGCCGGCGCGTACATGGTGGGTGAAGTGGGCTTGGGTGCTGTTTGGAATGTCACACCGAATTGGTTTATTGAAGGCGAAGCGCTATTCGGCGCGGCAGGCGGCGGTGGCTTAGCGGTCGGCAGCGGCTTGGTAGCGCAAGGCAATGCATCCGTGGGTTACCGCTTAAACAAAGCCTTGTCTATTATTGCCACAGCCGGGCGTATTGAAGCGCTGCAAGGCGACTTTAAAGCCAACGTCGCCGGCGCCTCACTGGCCTACCAATTTAGCGCGTTTACCAGCAAGTAAACGCCTAACAACACCAAAAAGCCTTAGCTGGCTTTTTGCGTTTTCAAATCATCGGTTAAATGCGGCGCTAAAGTTTGCAGCATTTGACCGAATATTTTTGGGTTGGCGGCGACGATGTTGCCGGTTTTAAGCCAGTCTTCGTTGCCTTCAAAATCCCCCACTATGCCGCCCGCTTCTTGCACGATTAAGCCGCCGGCGGCAATGTCCCAGGCGGACAAACCTATTTCCCAAAAACCGTCGTACCAACCCACGGCCACGTAAGCCAAATCCAGCGCAGCCGAACCCGGGCGACGCAAACCGGTGGTTTTTTTAATCATGTCTTTAAACATGCCTAGGTAGGTGTCCAAGTGCGTGAAATCACGGAACGGAAAACCGGTGCCGATGATGGATTCTTGCAATTTGGTACGTTGCGTCACGCGGATGCGTTTGTCGTTTAAAAACGCGCCGCGACCCTTGGTGGCAGTGAATAGGTCATTGCGATTAGGATCGTAAATGACTGCGTGGGTTAACACGCCGCGCTCTTGCAAGGCAATCGAAATGCAATATTGCGGCAAGCCGTGTAAGAAATTGGTGGTGCCATCCAAGGGATCAATGATCCAAACAAAGTCGGACTGAATGTTCGATTCACCGCTCTCCTCACCCAAGAAGCCATGGGTAGGATACAGCTCTTTTAAGGTGTCGATGATGGCTTGCTCAGCCGCTTTGTCCACTTCGGTAACAAAGTCGTTATAGGTTTTGGTTTGAATTTTAAGGGAGCCGATGTCCTCGGATGCGCGGGTAATGATGTTACCGGCACGGCGGGCAGCTTTCACTGCGTTGGATAGCATGGGATGCATAGTGTCTCGAATCTGTGGCAATACCAAAGCCAACTTAAGCTCATACGATTATTGGCTTACTGAATTGGCGGGTTAAAGAACGGTGAAGGCGTTATTTTAATACGATTTCCTAAATTAGCCTATCACCCGCTTACACCGTTTTTCTTTTAAAAGCAGCCAATGAAATATATTGTATAAATAGCTTTAATTAATACCAAATTGATAAACTCTTCACATTATTATCTGCTAGTATTAACAGAGCTTCATTGCTGCCTTTATTTAAACGCCCAGCTCATTGCAAATGGACTTTATGGCGGCGTTGAGGCCACACTCGCCAAGCTACAACAAACCATTATTAGCCGGAAATACCATGACTAAATCGGAATTAGTGAATACCATTAAACAAAGCTTTCCCGATTTGTCGGATGCTGACTGCTTAATGTGCATCAATAGTTTGATCGATTTTATGGGCGACCATCTGAGCCTAGGCGATAAATTTGAGATTCGTGGCTTTGGCACTTTTTCAACCAAGACTCGGCAAGCGCGCACGGTTAGAAACCCTAAAACTGGCGAGAAAATGGAACGAAAAGCCACTGCTTACCCGTGCTTTAGACCAGGCAAAATGCTAAAAGACCGCGTCAACAATGTAGCCTAAACCATGGCCTACTTTCCTTCACCCTTTCCTATTTAAGCAATCAAGGTAGCGTTTATGGCAACCCAGAAGCTTGCATTAAAAGCACTCGATTTAATGACCACCAGTGATGTGGCCAAAGAGCTTGGCGTAACCATCCGATCAGTACAACTCTGGGTAGAACAAGGCGCGCTAGAAGGATGGAAAACACCAGGGGGTCACCGGCGCATCACTCGCGCTTCGTTTATTCATTTGGCCTCTAGCCGCCGTAAGCACAAAACAACCGATGTAAGTAATAATTCCAATTTACGCGTGCTAATTCTCGAAAAAGACGAGGCCACTCAAAGTTTGTACCTCCAAACCATTAAAGCCTGGGGATTGGGCGTCGATTTAAAAATTTCAACCAATCCGATCGAGGCATTAATCGACCTAAGCTTGCAGTTGCCTGACTTATTCATAACCGATTTAAACTTAAATGAGATTAACGCGCTGGCCATGATCAAAACCCTGCGCAGCAAGGATGCTTTTAGCGACATGAGTATAGCTGCCGTCACTAATTTAAGCGCCACTGAGATCGCCGCCAAAGGCAGCCTGCCGAAACGCGTTCAAATGTACAAAAAAAACCCGATACCATTTTTGGAAATAAAAGAGTTAATGGTCGGCTTAATTAAGAGCAAGCAATAACGCAACTTCAGCTAGGCGCCAATGCCTGTCTGACCTCTTTAATGCCATCGGTGCTAAACTAGCGTTTTTACGGTACCCCTCATGTCAGCCACTATCGATAGTCCAACCCTAGCACCACTGCACAATTTCCGTGTGGTGTTATGCCAAACCAGCCACCCTGGCAACATAGGGTCAGCCGCGCGAGCCATGAAAACCATGGGCTTGCAGCATCTGTATTTGGTTAAACCGGATAGCTTCCCCGATGCACACGCCACGGCACTGGCCACCGGCGCGGCCGATTTATTGGAGCAGGCGGTGGTGACCGAAACCTTGGCCCAAGCGCTGGAAGGCTGCGCCTTCGCCATAGGCATGAGCGCGCGTAAACGCGGCTTATCCCACGAATTGGTGAACGTTAGAAGCGCGGCTCACACGGCGATTAACGTAGCCTCGACGCAAACCGTGGCCTTGGTATTTGGCACCGAGATGAGCGGCCTATCGAACGCCGAGCTGGATTTATGCCAATTGCTCGCGATGATACAAGCCAACCCGGCCTACTCCTCGCTGAACCTGGCGGCGGCTGTGCAGATTATGTGTTACGAATTAAGAATGGCCGCGCTGGAAAAACAAAACTTGCAAGACGATAACCTTAGCCCGCACGCCCCGCCGGTGTATGCCAGCATAGAAAGCGTGGAAGGCTTTTACCAACACCTGCAAGAAACGCTTTTGCACATAGGCTATTTAAATCCGCAAGCACCGAAAAAACTGATGGAACGCTTGCGACGAATTTATGCCAGAATTCGTCTAGAAAAAGAAGAAGTAAACTTGTTACGTGGCATACTAACGCTGACCGTGACCCCGAAAAAACACGATAAATATTGAGTGATTGACTGCGCTCTTTGCTGCAGCCAGTTAACCATAGTAATCGTTGAGAAGGCTGAACTATGTTTGATCATTTAAAAGAAGACATCGCCATTGTGTTTGAGCGCGACCCCGCCGCTAGAACGC
>ERZ1034361.1720-NODE-1720-length-11143-cov-5.174408_pt1 | contig 11143 bp, 11 predicted proteins | sample MGYA00520617_ERZ1034361 | MGnify/ENA primary metagenome ERZ1034361 (study PRJEB33736, sample SAMEA104284507) | Azolla filiculoides | biome: Urban; feature: Water surface; material: Ditch water | place: Netherlands | collected 2015-10-28 | depth 0-0.1 m ... | reverse complement strand
TAACCCATCAACTTCTCCAATAGCAATTGTGTAAGTTCCAGCTGTTGAAATTTCTAAATCATTTACTAGAGAAAGACCTTTAAAATAAGGAGTAACATTGGCGGTAGCACCACTACCTACTACTCCAGCATCGTTAGCTCCTTGAATTATAAGAGGAATACTAGTACCTGTAATTCCGCTAAACATAGGGTTAGATTCCTTACCAGCAACTACTTGAACCCCTAAAGCACTCCCGCTTACAACATCATATGTCGTTCCTGCAACAGAAGTAATAGCTCTAGTATTTACCTTTTGGAATGCAAATGATTTGTTGTAAATAACAGGTATGTTTAGTACCGATAGTTTATTAAGACCAAGTACTCCAGTTGGTTTAATGGCAGCAGCAGTAGAACCCCAAGTTTCCTGCATTATTATCAAGTCAGCTCCCGTAATTTCTGTATCTACACTTACATTTGTTTTAAGGTTTTTACCATTGGCATCACAAGAATATACAGTAACGGCAAATCCAGTAGCGGTAAGCATTCTGGTAATGGCATCGCTTCCTACAATTGTGGCGTCTCCTGTTTGAGAAGCTGAGGCATCCATAACTTTGCTAAATTGAATGTAAGCAACTTTCTTCTGTGCTATCGATTGTATTGGTGCTAACGCAACAACTAGCATTAATGCCATAGCAACGAATAATCTGTTTTTGAGTAATTTTTTTGTCATAATAATTAAAATTTTAGGATTAAAAAAATGAATATAATTTTTTTTTGATAAAATTAAAAAATATAATATAAAAAACAAGCCTTTAGACGATAAATATGTAATCGGTTACATTATTTAGAAAGATGCTTCTATTTTTTTGTTAAGTTGTTATTAATATAGATAAGTGTTTTTATGGATTAAAGAGGTAATTTCTAATTATCAATATCAAAACTTTGTGTACATTGCAAATCAATATTAAACTATGGAAACTGCCTACATCAAAACTCCTTTAGGAATCGCCAAAATAGTGGGTGATGAAAATGGCATTTCCAATATTTCTATTGTTAATGAAGGTGATATTTCTTTAATTATTTCAACTATTTTACAAGAAGCTGTTTCCCAACTCAACGAATATTTCGAAGGAAAAAGAACGGATTTCACTTTCAAACTAAATCCATCTGGAACTGAATTTCAACAAAAAGTGTGGAAAGAATTGCTCGAAATTCCTTTCGGAAAAACGATGAGTTATTTAGAATTGTCAAAGAAATTGGGCGATGTCAAAGCCATTCGTGCCGTAGCATCGGCCAATGGAAAAAATCCGCTTTGGATTGTTGTTCCTTGCCACAGAGTCATAGGAACCGATGGTTCGCTAACAGGTTATGCTGGAGGATTGTGGTGCAAAAAATGGTTGTTGGAACACGAAAACCCTACTAATCAAGGGAGTTTGTTTTAAGAAAGATATGGATTGAACGAATTTTCACTAACTTTAATTTAATTGAATATAAAATTTGACTAAATTTAGAACTTCAAAAGTTTGTGAAATTTGTATTTAAATAAATCTTTATGATAGAAAAAATTAACCTCAACAACATTCTATTTCTCGACATCGAAACCGTTCCAGAAGTAGCTGATTTCAATTCTTTGGATGATGAAATGAAAGCACTTTGGGAACACAAAACCCAATACCAGCGCAAAGACGAATATACGCCCGAGGATTTTTATGAACGAGCTGGAATTTGGGCCGAGTTTGGGAAAATTGTTTGTATTTCTGTGGGTTATTTTGTCATTAAAGGTGACATTCGGAATTTTAGAGTGACGTCTTTTTTTGGTGAAGAAAAGAAAATTTTGAATGATTTTATCAATCTTTTGAACAATCATTTCAACCAACCACAACACGTTTTGTGTGGTCATAATGCGAAGGAATTCGACATTCCGTTTATCGCTCGCCGAATGATTATTAATAATATTGCCATTCCAAACAAACTGAATTTGTTTGGCAAAAAACCTTGGGAAATTCCACATCTCGATACTTTGGAATTATGGAAATTTGGCGATTACAAGCATTTCACTTCCTTGAAATTAATGTGCAAAGTACTCGGAATTCCATCTCCAAAAGGTGATATTGATGGCAGTCAAGTAGGACACGTTTTTTATGTGGAAAAAGATATTGACAGAATTGTAACCTATTGTGAGAAAGACACTATTGCCGTGGCACAGATTTTCTTGCGTTTACGACGAGAAGATTTGTTGATTGAGGAGGAAATAATTCATGTATAAACAATTCCACAATGTATAAAAAAATTATTCTTTTTGGATTAAGTCTTCTTGGATTAATTTCATTATTTCTGCCTTATAATAAATCTATTGCGATCGGTTGTGGTTTGGATGGTGAGAGTTCAACCTATTATTATTATTATGATCCTTTTATTAAATGTTTATTTGACTTTTTCACCTTAGCATCCTTCTCTTATTTGGATATTTTTGGTTTTTTTCTGACTATTCTAGTAATTTTTTCAATTGTGTTTTCACCTGTTTTACTATTTTTTAATAGAAAAAATGTTAGTTTGTTATTGATTGTTTTAACATTAGGACTAATGTTAATTTCTATTTACAATTCTTACGATATGCTGGGATATGGTTGCTTTGTAATTCTTTTTCAACAAAGTGTTCTTTTGGTTCTTACTATTCTTTTTAAAAAACAAAATATTACATTTACAAAAATTATAGATTATGGTATTAAGTAGATTTTGGTTGGTTATTTTCATTTCGTCGATTGCATTTGTGATGTTCAGTTTGTTTTCGGGAAGTAGTTATAGTATTGACAATGTTTTGAACGGAAAAAAAGACGATCCTATTCTGATTTCTGAAAAATATATCGATCAGATTCCTGTTTTTATCAAAGACAGCATCAACAAATCGGAAGAAAAGACTTTTATAATCAACAGAGATACTTTAAACGCCGATACTACTTATGTTTATAAAAATAAAACAGTAAAAATATTCAGCGGAGTTCAAAAATCGGATGGTTTATTGCCCACTTGTAAAAGCACTTTAGTTGATTTGATTTTGCCGTTGATGGCTTATCTGGCTTTCTTTTGTGGCTTGATGGAACTGTTAATCATTTCTGGAGTGTCCGAAAGACTGGCAAAAGCATTGAGTCCAGTATTCGTAAAAGTGTTTCCGAGCGTTCCCAAAAATCATCCTTCGATTTCCTATATGACCCTTAATTTTGCTGCCAATTTCTTGGGATTGGATTCGGCTGCCACACCTTTCGGACTGAAAGCGATGGAAAGTTTACAAGAAATAAATCCCGAAAAAGACAAGGCGAGCGATGCCCAGATTATGTTTATGTGTTTGCACGCTTCGGGGCTGACTTTGATTGCGACTTCCATCATTGGTTATCGTGCTGCTGCTGGAGCCAGTAATCCTGCCGATGTGATGTTGCCTTGTATCATCACTTCTTTTATCGGAACAATTGCCGCTTTTCTTATCGTTGGAATCAAACAAAAAATCAACTTCAAAAGCGCTTCTTTGGTTGTGGGCTTGATTACATTAATTGCTGCCATTATTGGTTTGCTGATGTATGTGAACCATTTGGATTTAATCGGAAAAAACTATTTCACATCCAATCTTTCGGCTTTGATATTGGTTGGGATTATTGTGGCTACTTTAATTTTTGCCTTTCTTAAAGAGAAAAAATTTACTGAAGCGAATACAACGGTTTATGAAGCTTTTGTTTCAGGCGCTAATAACGGTGTGAAAACTGGAGTTACTATTTTTCCTTATGTTTTAGGAATGTTGGTTGCGATTTCTTTATTCAGAAACAGCGGATTGTTTGAAATTATTAGCGACGGAATTGCTTTTGTTTTTTCTAACATAGGAGTAAGTAAGGGAATTACCGATGCTTTGCCAGTAGCTTTGCTTCGTCCATTTAGTTCCGCTGGATCACGAGGATTTTTGATAGATTCAATGAATACTTTTGGAGCCGATTCGATGACAGGACGATTGAGCAGCATTTTTCAATGCAGCGCCGAAAGTACGTTCTATGTGATTGCGGTTTACTTTGGTTCGGTCAATATCAAAAATACCCGTTATGCGTTGGGAACAATGCTTTTGGTGGATGTGATTTGTGTGATTACAGCAATTTTTGTGGCGAGCTGGTTTTTTTAAAAATGTAACGAAAAAAATGTTTTTCAATTAGCCGATTTCAATCCATTGATTGCAAAATAATATTAGGAGTTTTAATCTATTTTTCTTTCTTTTGATTTTTATACAAATCATTAATAACCCATTAAACCACAAACAAAATGTCAAAATATGCCAAATACATTGCAATAGCTTTAGTTATTTTATTCTTGCTTACAAGCATATTAACTTAAAAATAAATACAATATAAAACTATGAAACATTTATTTTTAGCTCTAATAGCTGTTGTTTTAATTTCTTGTAACACCAAGAAAAAAGAAGAAATTGCCACCCCAAAAATCGACAACGAAACAGAAATCCAAAAATACATTGCCGATAATCATTTAAAAGCAAAACGAACCGAATCGGGTTTGTATTATGTAATTGAAGAAGAAGGAACCGGAAAACAACCCGATGCCAATTCAGAAGTTACGGTTGCTTACAAAGGGTATTTTACCAATAAAGAAGTCTTTGATCAAAGCGATGTCAAAGGAATTTCGTTTCCGTTGCAAAATGTTATTCCAGGTTGGACAGAAGGAATTCAGCTTTTTAAAGAAGGAGGCAAAGGAATTCTTTTGATTCCATCGGATTTAGGGTACGGCCCAGACGGTGCTGGTCCAATTCCAGGAGGTTCGGCCTTGATTTTTGATATTAATCTAATTACGGTGAATTAATTTCAATTCCCATATAAATTATAAAAAGCTACAAATTTCTATGCGATTTGTAGCTTTTTTGATTTATAATAAAATCACAACTTATTCGTAAGTTTGATTAATTGGAGTACAGTAATTTTTTCACTAATTTATAGTGTTTCTTGATATAAATCGCAAAGATTTCTTTCTACAATTCTTATATTTGACGTTCTAAAAAAAACCTCTCAATATGGACTTTATATACCAGGATCCTTATCCAATTTTAAAAGACGATACTCAATACCGCAAAATCACTTCCGATTTTGTAAAAGTAGAAAAACTAGGCGACAGAGAAATTCTTACTGTTGACCCAAAAGGCTTAGAATTGTTGGCACAAGAAGCATTGAAAGATGTTTCGTTTATGTTGCGAACTGCACATTTAGAAAAACTAAAAGCCATTTTGGATGATCCAGAAGCAACCGACAACGACCGATTTGTAGCCTATAATTTATTGCAAAATGCAGTAGTGGCTATTGATGGGGAATTGCCTTCGTGTCAAGATACCGGAACGGCGATTGTAATGGCTAAAAAAGGTGAAAATGTATATACAGGCGTTGATGATGCCGAATGGCTTTCCAGAGGGATTTTCAATACTTATCAAGAGCGGAATCTTCGTTATTCTCAAATTGTGCCAATCAGTATGTTTGAGGAAAAAAATTCGGGTTCGAATCTTCCGGCTCAGATTGATATTTATGCCAAAAAAGGAGCTACCTATGAGTTTTTGTTTTTGGCAAAAGGTGGAGGTTCTGCCAATAAAACCTATTTGTACCAACAAACAAAATCCTTGCTGAACGAAAAATCCTTGGATGCTTTCATTCGTGCCAAAATAATGGATTTAGGAACTTCGGCTTGTCCGCCGTATCACTTGGCTTTGGTGATTGGAGGAACTTCTGCCGAAGCGAATTTAGCGACTGTAAAAAAAGCATCTGCTGGTTATTTCGACCATCTACCAACAACAGGAAATATGGCAGGTCAGGCTTTCCGTGATTTGGAATGGGAAAAAAGAATACAATTGATTTGCCAAGAAAGTCAAATTGGAGCACAGTTTGGAGGAAAATATTTTACCCACGATATTCGTGTGATTCGTTTGCCACGCCACGCTGCTTCTTGTCCGGTTGGATTGGGAGTTTCTTGTTCGGCCGATAGAAATATTAAAGGAAAAATTACTAAAGACGGTATTTTTGTAGAACAATTGGAAGTCAATCCAAAACAATTTTTGCCTGCAACGCCACCACATTTAGAAGAAGCGGTTGAGGTGGATTTGAACCAACCAATGGCCGATATTCTTAAAAAATTATCGCAATATCCAATCAAAACCCGTTTGAAATTGAATGGAACTTTGATTGTAGCCCGTGATGCTGCACACGCTAAAATCAAAGAAATTTTGGATGAGGGTAAACCAATGCCAGAATACTTCAAAAACCACCCAATTTATTATGCAGGACCTGCAAAAACACCAGAGGGAATGGCTTCGGGAAGTTTTGGGCCAACAACAGCCGGTAGAATGGACGTTTATGTGGAAGAATTTCAAAAGAACGGCGGAAGTATGGTAATGCTTGCCAAAGGAAACAGAACCAAAGACGTGATGAATGCTTGTAAAACTTACGGCGGATTCTATTTGGGTTCAATTGGAGGTCCTGCAGCTATTTTGGCTAAAGAAAATATCCTTTCGGTTGAGGTAGTTGATTTTGAAGAATTAGGGATGGAAGCGGTTCGTAAAATCACGATTAAAGATTTCCCTGCTTTCATTATCACTGATGATAAAGGAAATGATTTCTTTGCGAATTTGTAATAGCAAAACAGATTATATAAGAAAGACTGTCCTTCCATAGACAGTCTTTTTTTGTTTTAGGATTAATTGTTACCCTTAAAAATGAGGGGGTGTTTGTTTATATTGTGTATAAAATTGGATAGCCTCCCATAGAAAAATCATCTGTTGCCAAGAATCATGTTTCAATAGAGCCAAATCTTAATTTATTCTTATAATCCTTGTAAATACAAGCGCTTATCGTTAATTTTGGAATATGAAAAGCAGCGTTTTTAGACTATTTTTTGTGTTTTTGATGGTCACTTTTTCCTTAATCTGGACAAGTGACAAGCTTTCTGTTTTCTTGGAAAAAGAAAAATACAGTTATTATGAAACTACCGGAAATAATGATTCTGAAAATCAATTGGAAATTAAATTAAAAACATTGTTTATCAGTCAAACGGATCTTTTAAATTTGGTTCAAATTTCTTCATCAAACGCTCAAAACAACAATTCTTCCTATTCCTTTAATGTTAAGGAGTTTTGTTTTGAAAGCCATACTCCACCTCCTGAAATAGCATAATTATATTCAAACCAGCTTAGTCAAAAAAGCTATTTTAAAGTAATTATCACAATCTGCTGCATTTATTTTTGTAGCCCAATAAACACATCCAAAATGAAAAACGTAATAACTGTAATAGCTGTATTTTTTACAGCACAACTTTTTGCGCAAACACACGAAATTGTTAAACACAATGGCGAGAAAATAGAAGTAAATTTTATAAAAATAGAAAACAATTTACTTTATTATTCTTTGGCAAAAAATTCTGAAGAACATAAAATAAGTCGTTATGCAGTGGCGCAATTGAATGAAAAAGCCAAAAGTAATTCCACGATTGTATCAGAAAAAATAAATTTCACCGTAAAGTCAGACTATAAAAAAGTAATTGTAATAAAAGAATCGGAAGCAGTTGGTTTGAAAAAATCGGAAGATTTAAGGGGTTATCCTGGTGTTGCCAAAGGCGAAACAAGATGGTCTTTAACCCAAATGGGTGAGAATCAATTAAAGAAAAGTGCTGCCCAAAAAGGGTATCAATTTATAGTAATAACAGCTAATACGAGGGACAAACTCAAAGCAGTTGCTTATACTTATTAGATTCTTATCTCGAGTTTTTTAAGAGGCTATCCTTTTTGGAATAGCCTCTTTTTGATTTGGGCTTGGAGTTATGAATACATAAAGACTCAGAAAACTTTAGAGAAGCAAATTATTCCAAAGTGGTTGAAAGGTGTAATTTCTGGTTGCTTTTTAGTCAACTACCATTTCCGGAATTTCGCCTTCGATAATTAAATCAGCTTCGGTGGAAGCGATGATATGTTCAACAGAAATGCCTGGCGCACGTTCCAAGAGCTTAAATCCTTTTGGAGTTACTTCGAGAACGGCTAACTCGGTTACGACTTTTTTTACACAGCCAACGCCTGTTAATGGCAAAGTACATTTTTTAAGAATTTTACTTTCTCCCGCTTTGTTGACGTGCATCATAGCCACGATAATATTTTCTGCGGAAGCGACTAAATCCATTGCACCACCCATTCCTTTGACCATTTTTTCGGGGATTTTCCAGTTGGCAATGTCACCGTTTTCGGCAACTTCCATCGCTCCAAGAATAGTTAAATCGACGTGTTGCCCGCGAATCATTCCGAAACTGGTTGCCGAATCAAAGAAAGAAGCGCCTTCCAAAGTCGTGATGGTTTGTTTCCCAGCGTTGATTAAATCAGCGTCTTCTTCGCCTTCAAAAGGGAAAGGTCCCATTCCGAGAACGCCATTTTCACTTTGAAATTCCACTTCAATTCCTTTTGGGATGTAATTTGCCACCAAAGTTGGAATACCGATACCGAGGTTGACAAAGTATTTATCTTTGACTTCTTGGGCTATTCGTTTTGCGATGTCTTCTTTTGTTAGCATAATTTTGTTTTTTGAACCATATAAGTCATATAAGTTTTCTTTTCAAACTGAGCATTGGATGTTTTTTGAACCATATAAGAAATTAAAGATCATTTAAGGTTTTGTTTTCGAACGGAACAATCTTTTATATTAATCTTTATTTATTGCTTTATAACATTTAATTCTCTCACTCACATTGGCAACAGAATCATTATCTGAATAATATATTTTGTCGACTTCGCATTCGCAGCTATCCTTTTTTAAAGTTAGCGATACAATTCGTGATCCCAACGGATGATTTCCACGCTCCCAATTTATAACTTCAAAACCTTTCTTCTTTAGTATTTGAACTAGAATCAATTTTTCAGTTTTATCATCTTTAATATTTTTGGATAAAGAATCGTATAAATTTGGAAGTTCAATAAAGTTACCGTCAGAGTTCTTAATTGTAAAATCAACAATTTTTTCATTGAAATCTTTATATTGCTCGTCGTTTTTACTATTACAAGAAAAAAATAAGAGAGGAACAAATAGTAATAGAAATTTCATTTTTAACAATTTTAATTTAACCTTCAGGCATTTATTTTCTTTCTCGAACTGATCATTAAAAACTGAATACTGATCACTATTTTTCCCTCACCGTTCTCTTCTCAATTCTCTTTTCATATTTCTCGCCTTGAAAAATGCGTTGCACGAAGATTCCAGGAATGTGGATCTGGTTGGGATCGAGGGTTCCAGCTTCGACTAATTCTTCGACTTCGGCGATGGTAATTTTTGCTGCGCCAGCCATACAGGGGTTGAAATTGCGGGCAGTTCCTTTGAAGATGAGGTTCCCTGCTGTGTCGCCTTTCCAAGCTTTTACAATGGCAAAATCGGCTTTGAATGCCAATTCCATCACGTGCATTTTTCCGTTGAATTCTCGGGTTTCTTTGCCAATGGCTACTTCGGTTCCGAAACCGGCTGGCGTGAAAAAAGCAGGAATTCCGGTTTGTGCTGCACGGCAACGTTCGGCTAAAGTTCCTTGCGGAATAAGTTCTACTTCGAGTTCGCCGGAAAGCATTTGGCGTTCGAATTCGGCATTTTCTCCCACGTAGGAAGAAATCATTTTTTTGATTTGGTGTTTTTGCAAAAGCAATCCCAATCCAAAATCATCGACGCCAGCATTGTTAGAAATACAGGTCAGATTGGTAGTTTCTTTTTTGACGAGTTCGGCAATGGAGTTTTCGGGAATGCCACACAATCCGAAACCGCCCAGCATTAGGGTCATTCCGTTTTCGATTCCTTCGAGTGCTTCTTGTACGTTGTTTACTTTTTTGTTGATCATAATTATACAATGATTTTTTAAACCATTAAAATTAAGTTTTCAAAGTAGTTTGGTTTCAATATTGGTTATTTTGAAACCAAATGCCCTAGCCCTGATGGGAACGGCATCCTTTTGTGGCGGGGTTCGCCACAAAAGATACAGTGTACAGCAGGAAACAGCTCCTAGAAACTATAAATCGAATTCTTCGGTTTCTTGTTCAACGGCTGTGGTGTCTTTTACAACTTTTGGGCGGGTGTAACAATCTACCTTTATAGAAAGATTGGCAGGTCTATCGAATTCTTCTTTAGAAACTTTTAGGTTTTCATCTTCGTAACAAAGTTTCATAAAATAGCCCCAAACGGGTAATGCGGCTGTTGCTCCTTGTCCATAAGTCAAGCTTTTGAAACGTGCCGAACGGTCTTCGCAACCTACCCAAACTCCAGTTACAAGATTGGGAACCATTCCCATAAACCAACCGTCCGACTGGTTTTGAGTTGTTCCTGTTTTACCTGCTATTGGATTGGTAAACATATACGGATAACCTGTCCAACGATTGTCTCCGCTTCCGCCACCTTGTGTTCTTAATCTAGCACCAGAGCCACTTTCAGTAACTCCTTCGAGCAGTTTAATCACAGCAAAAGCAATGTCTTTGTTCAATACATCGTGCGATTCTGGAATGGGTTCGTATATTACAACGCCACTTTTGTCTTCAATTCGAGAAATGAATTGAGGTTTTACATAAACACCTTGGTTGGCAAAGGTTCCGTAGGCAGCAACCATATCTTCTACAGTAATATCAACCGCACCCAAAGCAATAGAAGGTTGAGCTGGAATTTCGGATTTTACGCCTAATTTATGGGTCAATTCGATAACGGCTTCTGGACCCGTTTTATCTATTAATTTTGCCGAAATGGTGTTGATAGAATTGGCCAATCCTTGTTTCAAAGTCACCATTCCTCGATATGAATTGTTGGAATTTCTTGGTTCCCAATCTTCGGTTACGTGATGACGTCCTTTTCGAATCATAAAGGGTCCGTCGAGGATGGTATCGCAGGGAGACATTCCTAGTTGTTCGATTGCGGTTGCATACACAAATGGTTTGAATGTAGAGCCTACTTGTCTTGCACCTTGACCTACGTGATCGTATTGAAAATATTTATAATTGATTCCACCCACCCAAGCTTTGATGTTACCCGTTTGTGGTTCCATAGCCATTAAACCTGATTGCAAAAAGTGTTTGTAATATCGGATGGAGTCTAAAGGAGTCATAATGGTGTCTCTTTCGCCTTTCCAAGTGAAGACTTTCA
>ERZ1034361.1719-NODE-1719-length-11146-cov-2.960611_pt1 | contig 11146 bp, 10 predicted proteins | sample MGYA00520617_ERZ1034361 | MGnify/ENA primary metagenome ERZ1034361 (study PRJEB33736, sample SAMEA104284507) | Azolla filiculoides | biome: Urban; feature: Water surface; material: Ditch water | place: Netherlands | collected 2015-10-28 | depth 0-0.1 m ... | reverse complement strand
CAGCACAGAACCCACCGACGGGTTTGAGCTTGGTCAGCTTCTGACCCATGGTCTTAACAATCCGCCAACCACCAAACATCGTACCCATCGCTATAGCGACGTAGCAAGAAATAATCGTCCAAGTAGGCGGCATGCTCGCACCCGCTTCTGCGTAACCAGTAATGATCAGCAAGAGCCAAATAATGCCGATGGTCTTCTGAGCATCGTTACCGCCATGACCCAAGCTGTATGCACTCGCAGAAACCAACTGTAAGCGTCTAAACCAACGATCTGTTTTTGACAGGTTAGCGTTGCGGCAAACCCAAGCCACCAACAACATCATTAAGGAGCCGAGCAAGAATCCCACCATTGGTGAAATGAAGATAAACGACACGGTCTTGATGATTCCTGACCACACCAAACCATCAACGCCAGCCTTAGGCAAGGCAGCCCCGACGAGGCCACCAATCAGCGCATGGGAAGAGCTTGAAGGAATACCGTAATACCAAGTAATCACATTCCAAATAATGGCTCCCACTAGGGCCCCAAAGATCACGTGCAAATCTACTGCAGCAGGATGCACAATCCCCTTACCTACCGTAGCGGCAACACTGAGGTGGAAAATGAAGATTGCTAGGAAGTTAAAGAATGCGGCAAATACGACTGCCTGCTGAGGCTTGAGCACCCCAGTAGATACAACGGTAGCAATCGAGTTGGCAGCATCATGAAATCCATTCATGAAATCGAATGCCAAGGCTAGCGCTACTAAAAGCGCTACTACCCAAAATGCGACTTCTATTGAGGCCAACTTATTTAACCTTAAGAATTTTCAAGAACGATGCCTTCAACCAAATTGGCAACGTCTTCACATTTATCGGTAACTTCTTCGAGCAACTCATAAATACGCTGTAGCTTAATCAGTTCGCGCACTTCGATATCTTCGCGGAATAATTTAGTGATCGCAGTTGAGAGCAAGCGGTCTGCGCCAGACTCCAAGTGATCAATCTCATCACAGGTCTTTAAAGCTGCTTTAGCAACCTCAGGGTCTGAAATGTCTTTGAGCATGCCTACAGCGTTTTTCATACCAATACAGCATTGGTTGCAGAGCTCGGCCATATGGAGCATCTCATCGGTCATCTGCTTAACGTTATAGAGATGCATTGCTTCGGTGCCGTTCTGAATCAAATCAGCAACGTCATCCATTGTGTTGATTAAGTCAAAAATCTGGTCACGATCAATCGGGGTAATGAAAGTCTTGTGAAGGCGACGGTGCACTTCTTTCACCACATCATCGCAAGCATGTTCTGCACTATCCACTTCTTGCGTATATTTCGCACGCAATGCTTCATCGTTGTAATGCTCGATGAATTTGAGGAAAGATTCGGATGCTGAGACGATATGCGCAGCATGTTCGTTGAACAATTCAAAGAAATTGCCATCGTGAGGCATTAACTTACTGAAGAACATAATTCACGATCCTTTAAAAACGAAAAGCTGCGAGATTTAATAAGCTAGGCACATTCTAAACAATGCCTTAATTCGATACGGGAAATCCGGCTTCTGTTATAAGCCCAGCAGCTATTTCAGGAGAAAGAGTTGTTTCAAGCGTCACTAGCTGGGTCGCCAAGTCCGCCTCAACCTTAGCCTGGGGGTCTTGAGCTTGTACCGCTCGTGTCACGGCATTAATACAGCCACCACAAGTCATTCCTGATACCTTTAGCGTAAACATAGTCACCCCTTAAAAACTGTCAAAATACGGTTGTTGATGGCCTTTTTTCACCTTACGGTAGATTATCTTCTACATGACCCCCACAGAATCCAGTAATTCAGAGTTTTTTAGCCTCGATATTGGCGGGATGACCTGCGCCTCATGCGTTAGTCGGGTTGAAAAAGCTTTGGATAAGATTCCAGGGGTTGAGGCAGCCACCGTCAATTTGGCTACCGAGCAGGCGAGAGTTCGGGTAAAACGTGGCTCTTCTAGCCTAGCTGAGATCATCGCGCTGGTTAAAAAGACGGGCTACGAGGCCAAAGAGAGTTCAGCTCGAGGCAATTTGGATCAGAAAAATGCCAAGTCATTTTGGGCTGCTGACGGCTTGGGTCGCGTCATCCTCAGCTTCTTGCTTTCCGCCCCCCTCTTCTTACCGATGTTCTTAATGCCTTTTGGCATGCATTGGTCTTTATCAGGCTGGTGGCAACTGGCTTTAGCGACGCCAGTGCAATTTATCTTAGGCTGGCGCTTCTATAAAGCAGGCTTCAAATCTTTGATGGCTGGCGCCGGCAATATGGATCTACTGGTGGCAATTGGTACCAGCGCCGCCTTTGGACTCAGTCTATATATATTGCTCACCTCAAGTCATGCGCATGAACTCTACTTTGAGGGATCAGCAGTCATTATTTGCATGGTCTTATTAGGCAAATGGTTAGAGGCACGCGCCAAGCAACAAACCAGCGAAGCTATTCGCGCCCTACAAAAGCTTTGGCCAGAACATGCAAAAGTTTTAAGTGCTGGTGTTGATCTACAAATAAATAGCGGTATCGGCACAGATCAATACCGCGACTTACCTTTAGATCAAGTGCTTCCAGGCGATCGGGTTTTGGTGCTGCCCGGTGAACGCATTCCGGTTGATGGCGTCATTGTGTTTGGCGCTAGTCATGTAGATGAATCTCTTCTTACTGGTGAGAGTGAGCCCGTTAAGAAAGCATTGGACTCCAAAGTCATTGGGGGCGCTTTAAATGGTGAAGGCGCACTGGTGGTATTGGCTCAGGCTGTTGGTGTTGAAAGCGTACTCTCACAAATTATTAACTTAGTAGAAGAAGCGCAAACTCAAAAGGCGCCGATTCAAAAGTTAGTTGATCGAGTGAGCGCCATCTTCGTTCCAACCGTGATTATTCTTGCACTCATCACCGGCATCGGTAACTGGCTTTACTTGGACTCCGCATCCATCGCGATCTTACGCGCCGTATCTGTTCTAGTGATTGCCTGCCCTTGTGCACTTGGCCTAGCCACTCCAGCCGCAATCATGGCGGGCACTGGCATAGCCGCCCGCTTTGGCATTCTGATTAAAGATCCGCAGGTGTTGGAATTGGCGCACCGACTCGATATCGTTGCTTTTGATAAGACCGGGACATTAACCATTGGTAAGCCACGCATGCTTGCTTTACTTCCTTTCAATCAATCATTTGCCAACGTGGATCAAATCCTCGCCACTGCTGCAGGCTTGCAGCTGGGGAGTGAACATCCTTTAGCTAAAGCCTTGCTTGATGCTGCAAAAGCAAAAGGTGTCTTACCCATTGCGACTTCATCGAGTAAAGGATTGCCTGGCATTGGCATTGAAGGTATACCAAGTATCGGCCTCTTTGCCGGTAAGACGCTGCGCTTGCAGAGCGTAGCTTCTCTCGAGGGAAGCTCTCAGCACGATATTGTTTTGCAAAAAGCACAGGCTTGTTTTGAGCAAGGCCAAACTGTTTCGGTATTGATGAATGCAAGCGGCGAAGGTAGTGAAGTGTCATCACCAATAGCTCTGATTGCTTTTGGGGATGAGCTTAAGCCAAATGCTCAATCAGCAGTCGATGCACTTCATGCATTGCATATTCGGACAGTGATGCTATCTGGCGATAATTTGGCTGCAGCTACTCGCGTGGGAAAAGCAATCGGCATTGATGAAGTCTTTGCTCAAGTCATGCCAAGCAATAAAGCGGAGCTTATTCAACGGTTGCAGATCGACTCCGAAGGTAGAAAACATTTCGTGGCAATGGTTGGTGATGGAGTCAACGATGCTCCTGCTCTAGCAATGGCAGATGTTGGCATGGCGATGTCTACCGGTACGGATGTAGCAATGCAAGCTGCTGGCATTACCTTAATGCGCGGCGATCCCACTTTAGTTGCAGATGCAATTGATATCTCCAAAAAGACTTGGGGCAAGATTCGTCAAAACTTATTTTGGGCGTTTGCATTTAATACGATTGGTATTCCGATGGCAGCTCTAGGCTACTTATCACCCATGCTAGCTGGCAGTGCCATGGCGCTATCTAGCTTCTGTGTCTTGAGTAACGCCCTGCTTCTCAAGCGTTGGCGCCCTAAGCACGCTTAAGTTATTTAGGATTTTTGCGCACCAATTCAATGTCGCCATAGAGAGCGCGGGTTTCTGATTTAGTGTTATCAGTATCAGTCAACAATGCAATTCCAATAACATTGCCTGGCGCCTCTCCATAGGCCAACTTGTAGTCCGCAGCTAAATCTCGTTCGTGCTTGCGCCACTCACCTAAGCTATCCCAACCTGAGTCAACCACAATCATCTTTACGCGAGAGGTGTGCGCATTATTTAAAACTGTGTTGACTGAATTTTTTCCTGACCAGATATACATCACCGTGGCATACGGCATCTCTTGACCGCTAATTAAGCTGGCCATCTCAAAGGTGAACTTTTCTTTTAAAGGAAGTTTGGATTTATTGCCATCAAAGGCCACCAAGATACGAAGCGGTGCATCGTCACTCTGACTATCCGCATTGTCCGCTTGTGGCATTGCACCTACCGCCTTCCATTCCCACTGAAGCCATAGATTTTGTGCAGAGCGAGGGCGAAGCTTTACCGCAAGACCAGACGCAGACGTTTTGGAATTGGCGGCTAGTACCGTGCGGCCTTGATATTTCTCAAGACGGTAAACCGTGTTCTTCTTATAAGGCGCAATGCGATAGAAATGCCAACCCTCTGGCATACCATCACGCGGCTTCTCCGCAGAGAATTTTGGCAAGTCCTCTTGTGCGGGTAACTGGTCAGCATTGAATGCTTGACCCGCCTCATTCTCGATCGAGTTGCCCGTAAAGCCAGCGCAGCCTGCCAATAAGCTAGCTATAGCAGTCAATATCAGCAGGGATCGAAAGCGGTTTTTTGTAAACATCCTTTGAATTGTCCCAAAGAATGAGGTGCTAAGTCTAAAATCGGGTGATGCGCCATCAATCACCCTCTAGCTGGGCCGCTATCAGCATCTGCATTGCTGCGGTGGTGCATTTTGCCCTCGGCTTCTCGATTGAGTTCTCCGTCGATGAAGCCCATTACGCTTTATATGCAAAACATCTTGCCTGGAGCTACTTTGATCATCCACCACTAGTGGGTTGGATACAGTGGCCACTGGTTTCCCTAACCTCATCCGAGGGGATCATTCGTCTCATTCCGGAATTGCTATGGGCTCTTTCTGCTTTCTTGGTATATCAAGTCACATTAGAAATTCACCACCTGATACAGGGTCGTAATGCGGGCTACTTAACTACAACCCTTCCCTCAGCCAACCTTTGTGGGCTCATGGCCGTTTTAGCAATCATTGCAGCGCCGCTACCCCATGTTTTAGCAATTGGTCTTTTGCCTGACACCCTTCTTGCCCCTTTAAGCCTTGGCTTGATGTTGATGGCTTTGCGTTGGACCCGAAAAGATCACTTCTCCATTGCAGACTGGGTTATCACTGGCTTGTTATTGGGCTTGGCAGGGCTAAGCAAATACACCGCAGCATTTACTGCGTTTGCCTTGCTCTTTGTTTTCTTATCTTCACCCAAGAAAGCCTGGATCTCCAAAGCGGGTTTCTGGATAGCTGCAGTCATTGCCTTGCTCGTGATTAGTCCAGTCCTGTATTGGAACTGGGTCAATGATTGGATCTCATTTAAATATCAAATTGCCCATGGCAGTGGTGGCACTTGGGCCTGGCGCAGAGTTGCCGCTTTTGTAGGCATTCAAATTGCGTGCTTTGGCCCTCTATTGCTTTTAGGTAGCTATACATTCCTTAAGAATTGTCTCCACTCGCAGAAGTTTGTTCTCGTGGCTTTGCTCAGCTTCTTCGCCATCCCCTTCATCATTTTTGCCGCGCTCTCTGGCGGCGGCAGTCTACCCCACTGGACTACGCCAGCCTGGTTTTGTCTGGCGCCATTTGCCGGCATTGGTCTAGCAAAGGCCTGGGCTATACAACAACGCAGGGCAATTCGCATATTGTTTGTTGGGCAGATACTGATTTGCTTGCTGGGCTTTGGGTATGTTTTGGCAGGAGGAGTTAATTCTGCCGCCATCAAATCCAATCCAATTGCTGATCTCTATGGCTGGAAAGTTGCCGGCCAGAAAGCATCTGAATTGGCAGTAGCAACTAAAGCAAACGGAATCGCAGTACAAAACTGGACTTTGGGTAGTCGTGCCGCTTGGTATGCGCAACCACTCCCAGTCTTTGTATTGGACCAGCGACAGGACCAATTTGACCTTTGGTTTGGGCAATTACCAGCTGGTGCAAGCGTCTTGCTAATTAACTGGTCTGGCATGGCTTTTGAGCCCCCAATTGGAGGCAATCTGGCCTTTGAGGCATGCGAGCCCTTAGATAGCCTAGAAATAATCCGATTTGGGCAGGTTTTATCCAAATTTGACTATAGCCTTTGCCGTAACTGGCAGGATGCCGGGATAGCGCGTTAATTCCCCAAATTCAAGACCTTAGGGTCTCAAGGCATTATCCTTACGCCTATGAGTTCACAACCCCAAGCCACCCCAAAAGCCACATCTGGGTGGAAAGCAATCCTCAAGAGAGCTTGGCCCACGATTCGCGTTTTGCTGTCGGTCGCCCTCCTTTGGAAAGCCACTAGTGGAATTGATTGGCACGCGCTCCTAGATTCTGAAATTCAGATGCAGCCTTGGTGGTTTTTGGCAGCAGGCTTGATGATGCTCTCAGCATTTATTTGCGGTGGATTGCGCTGGGGATTCTTAATGCGCAAAGTCGGGTTTCAGGGAAGCCTCATCAATTTTGTAGCACTCTACCTTGCAGGTGGACTTATCAATCAAGGATTACCGAGTACGCTTGGTGGCGATAGCTATCGCGCTATTACTGCGACCCATTTAAATAGTAGTGGCAAATTAACTGAAGCAAAAGAGCTTGATGAAGAACTTCATCACTCTGTTGACTTAGAGCATGCCACCCCCAAACTACGCTTGAGTTTTTCCATGGTTCTAGTCGACCGACTACTTGGCTTGGCTGGAAACAATTTACTCGGTGGGCTTGGACTCATTTTGGGTGGCGCCACTTTAGCCGCCTGGGGAACAGATTTAGGTTATGCCGTCACCGGCATCATGATTTTGGCGGGTTTATTGCTTGCCGCCATTTTGGCTTGGGGTCCCAGCTGCAATCTCTTGCAAAAGTTATTGGATCGCCTGCAAATGAATCACGCTTTGCCTGGTATTAAGCTGGCTTTTTCTTGGCCCATGAATATGGCTCAAGCCGCATTTGCAATTGGCATTCATGCCCTCACTATTTTGACTCTGCTCTTCTGCCTAAAGGCCTATGGGGTAGACGCTCCGATTGAAGCCCTCATGATTGGCTTGCCTGCATTAAGTCTCCTGCTTATGTTGCCAATCAGCATCTCCGGCTGGGGCTTACGCGAGGCAACACTCTCTTCTGTACTGGCATTGTGGGGTGTAAGCCCCTCCATGACGGTATTAGCATCCATTAGCTATGGCGCCATTACTGTTTTATCAGTACTACCCGGCGCTTACTTTTTATTAAAACGGAAATAATTCTTTTAGAGTCCACTATGAGTATTAGCGTCAACACCATGCGCGCCATCGACCACTGGGTTGGTGTGCCACTCTGCGCAGTAGCAAGTCCAATAGTTGCGTTGATTGATGGCATCAAGAATATCTTTAGTCGTGGTCCAGATGCGCCACGCAAACTCCTCTTTATTGAGTTATCAGAAATGGGTAGCGCAATCTTAGTTGACCCAGCCATGCGAAATGCACAGGCTCGTGGCGCTGAATTATTTTTCCTGATCTTTAAAAGCAATCGTGCCAGCCTCACCCTATTAAATACCGTCAAGCCTGAAAACATTTTTACGATTGACTCTTCAAGCTTGGGCGGCCTCATTAAAGATACCGTCAAATTCTTACTCGTAGCACGCAAGCATCGCATCGATACCGTCATTGATTTGGAATTGTTTTCCCGCTTTACCGCTCTATTGACTGGTCTTTGCGGCGCACGTCGTCGTGTGGGCTATCACATCTTTCACGGTGAAGGCTTATGGCGTGGCTTTATGCTGACTCGCAAAGTCCACTACAACCCGCATATCCACATTACCAAGAATTTTCTTTCTCTCATTCATGCAGCATTTGCTAAAGAGATTGAGGTGCCATTTAGCAAAATTCATATTGCAGATTCTGAAGTTCATTTAGAGCAAGCGGTAATTGATCCTGCGGTATTAAATAAAGTTCGCGAGCGCATTGAGAAGCTTAGTGAGAGTTTTGGCATTCGATACAAACAAGGTGCACAACGCCTAATTTTGGTTAACCCCAATGCAAGTGATTTATTGCCACAAAGACGTTGGGCACAACAGCGCTTCTCTGAACTCATTCAAGGATTAAATCAACATTATCCCAATGACCTCATTCTGATTACTGGCTCCCCCGCTGAATTTGAGTATGTTGAAAAAGTACGCTCAGTTGCTGATGTTAAAAATGCTCTGAACTTTGCAGGCCAAGTCAGCTTCGCAGAATTGCCACCGCTCTACACACTATCGGATGTGATGGTTACCAACGATTCTGGACCTGGTCACTTCTCGGCAGTGACTCCTCTGCGCACAGTGGTTTTATTCGGTCCTGAAACTCCAGCGCTCTATGGTTCCGTTGGCAAATCCATTGCAATCACAGCCAATCTCGCATGCTCACCTTGTGTCAGTGCTGCCAATCATCGCAAGACTCCATGCCACGACAATGTCTGTATGCAAGCCATTACAGTTTCTCAAGTGCTAGAGAAGATGGTGCATCAACTCAATGAAGCCGATCAAGAGCGAGCGCGTTAATTCGCATGACGGAGCAGCGCAAATCAGTTTTGGCAATTGCATCAATTTGGGTTTGGTGTATTCCGCTGCTACCCCTTGGTTTAGCAATCGCTATTTACTTTGGTGAATTACAAACCCCGACTTTTTTATTCATCAATCGTTATACCCAGATACTGCCGGATACCCTATGGGCGTGGCTTACTTTCATTGGTAATGGTTGGGGTATTTTTGCACTGTGTTTTCCACTCTTGCTGCTCGCCCCTAGATTACTGAGCGCCGGACTATTGGCATCTCTGATTGGCGGCACCATTAGTCAAATTATTAAACCTTTCTTGGCACTTCCTCGCCCTGCTGGAGTATTGGCCTTAGAAGATTTTTATCGCATTGGTGAGCCTTTGTTACATAGAGCTATGCCTTCCGGACATACGCTCACTGCTTTTGCAGTGGTTTCGGGAATTTACTTCGCTAGCGATCGAGATAAAAGAAACTCTCTGTGGTGGATATTCATCATTGCTGGTTTTGCTGGCATCTCTCGAAACGCGCTGGGCGCTCACTGGCTCACTGATGTTCTAGCAGGTTGCGCTATTGGAATATGGTCGGGCATGCTGGGGGCTTTAGTGGTTCGGTTTATTCCTGATGGTCAGCTATCCCCCAATAAAATCGGGCCTCGCTTGCTGGCCTTGGGAGGTCTTGCGACGATCTATGTCTTACTAACTCAAACTTTAGACTCCGAGTTAAATCAGTCCTTGCAATATGCTTGCGCAGCATTAATCAGCATCACTCTGGCTTTATTTATTAAAGCGCAAAAACCCAGGGCTATCTAAAGATGTTTAGCTATCGTCATGCTTTTCATGCTGGCAGCCATGCCGATATTCTGAAGCATCTCGTGATGATTCATTTGGTCGAATATCTTCAAGAAAAGCCTGGTGCACTCACTATTGTTGACACGCATGCTGGTGCCGGTATCTATAGTTTGATTGACGGGTTTGCGGCGGTCAGCAAAGAAGCAGATCAAGGTATTTATCGCCTTGCCAAATTTGCGGAAAATAATTCCGTAAGTCCTGGTATTGCTCATTATTTGGATTGCATTCGAGCGGAGAATGCTGCTGATGAGATTACGATCTATCCCGGCTCTCCATTTATTTTGGCACGCTTACTCAGAACACAAGATCGCTTAAAGCTCTTTGAGCTACATCCCAAAGAAATTGATATCTTGCGCCACAATATCAGCGAGCTCAAACAATCAAAGCAGATTGATATCTATGCGGAAGATAGCTTTGCAAGATTAAAGGGATTGATGCCGCCACCCAGTAGGCGTGGACTCGTTTTGATTGACCCCTCTTACGAAGATAAGCAAGACTATCGTTATCTTGAAACGACTATGGAGGAAGCGCTACAACGCTTCGCCACTGGATGTTATGCAATCTGGTACCCATGCCTCTCCAGACGAGAATCAGCAGCCCTACCCGATCATATGAAAAAGATTGCTGCGGCTCATAAACGCTCGTGGTTACATGTTGAGTTACGAGTTGAGAATGCCCCTAAAGAGCGTCGACTACAGGCTAGCGGTATGTTCATCATCAATCCACCATGGACTCTAGAAAAGCAGTTAGCCGAAAGTCTGCCTATTCTTGTCAAGGCATTAGGGCAAGATGGCGGTGCTGGATTTATATTAAAGAGTTTTGAGGCTTAATCCAAAACTTGGATCATCACCTCATTACGACGCATAAAAGGCAATGTCCAGGGCGGGTTGTAGCGAGCGAACTGAGGTTCACCGCTTGGCTTTAAATTCTTCAGCTTGATCCAGTCCCGCAATGCCTGAGTTTTTTCTTCTACTTTCTCTTGATTATAAAAACCAGAGAAAGTAATTACCGCCCTTTTCTCTGCGGGCACTTCTCTTATTTTGACTCTTGGATCTACTGGTTTTGGCAAGCTCGCCAATGTGTATTCTGCAGGCATCACAAAAGATACCGTCCATTGATTGCCCGCATTTTCAGAAGACTTTCTACTCTCAATTCCTACAGGGGCAGTCATGGCAATCTTTGCACTTTTATTCTCATCACTAGACTCAATGCCTACAGGTGCAGTCATAGAAATTTTTTCAGATACCTGATTTTTTCCAAAGATATAGGCTGCAATCAATCGAAATCCTTGATTAGAGGCAGCATCTAAATCACCATCTACTTTGACCTCCGCCACAATCAGTGGCGCATAGGCACGCAATTCAAATGGCTCAGATTTCTCGAGAAGAGTGTATTTTGGTTCTTCGGTTGCCATTGCAGCGCTCGCAATCAATATGCTGGTGAGGAATACTAAAACTCTCAAGGAGGTGTCCTTAATTTGAAATAACTACCACTGAGACTGAATAGTAAATCC
>ERZ1034361.1717-NODE-1717-length-11159-cov-2.677405_pt1 | contig 11159 bp, 16 predicted proteins | sample MGYA00520617_ERZ1034361 | MGnify/ENA primary metagenome ERZ1034361 (study PRJEB33736, sample SAMEA104284507) | Azolla filiculoides | biome: Urban; feature: Water surface; material: Ditch water | place: Netherlands | collected 2015-10-28 | depth 0-0.1 m ... | reverse complement strand
AGGTTCGGCGATTTTTGTCTCATGCCACCCAGTCTCTGGATTAGGGTCGCCAGTCGGCGTCTCAATTGACCAAACTCGACCGCCTCGATCCCAAGACACAAAATAACCACGGACTGGGTCATAGAGCAGGCCCATGTCAGCCACGCCTACGCTTAGGAACTCAGCCGCATCCGGACCTGTAATTCCGGCCGGTGCGACACGAAAGTTGTGATTTGTTGGTCCAGAATAATCCAAGTCCCACCCGTACAATGGATAGCTCGAAGTGCCTAAATAGACGACCGTGTTGTTTACAGGATCAAAGGCAGCGCCTGTATCGACGCCTGTGTTACTCCACGCTTGGCCGACGTGCGTGATACTGTCAGTCAGGTAGTTGTCGGCATCGTTGTACTGCACCTTGAATAGGTGTGGAGTAGTTCCACCACTGGAAGCACCGACGTACAGAACGTCCTTGCCGCCCTCTTCATGATAGATCGTGAAGAAATTGACATGCCTGGTCATATTCGCGGCCAGTGACGCCTGCGGATGATCAAGTAACCAGTCGCGGGGATACCAAGCGTTAGCGCCGTCGAGATTGACAGCCGCCGTGCTGCCGCGCTTGACGTTACTGCCAGCTAGGCCGCCGACCTTACCTTGACCGGATTGCGCTAAGTTACAGGTGTAACCACCGGGCAACATGCGCAATGTCGCACCGCCACCATCAGTTATCAGGAACGGCCCACCCGATGAATGCGCCGCCCCACCAAACGTGATGAAGCGATCCAGGAGCGGCAGGTAGTTGTTGTTGCAGTAGGTGTGCGAGGCAACGGGCGAGTGCAGCGGGCCATCAATAGTCTCATGTCCGGTTGCGTTTGTTTTTACGTCGGACGGGTAAAAAGCCAGCGTCCACTGACGGGTCACTGCATCCCAGATGTAGGTGTCGTTGCCGCTGTAATTCGCGTGGCCACCGCCAAAGATGACCAAGCGATGATTTTTCGAGTCCCAGCCAAAACCCGACCACGCCCGAATGATCGCCGTTGGCACCCCAGGGCCCGCGCCGAAAAGGGGTAAGTAGTCAGTACTTGGCCACTGGCTTTGAAACGTGTTTGTGTTCGCTTTCAGCCACGAACCGTCTGGCGCTGCCTTGATCAGATCGAGCAGCGCATTGTGCGTGAAGCGATGGCGCCCGGCGGCGATGTAGCCGCCAGAACCAACTGAATACGAATCAGCAACGGGAGAGGCCATTACGCCTGCGACAGACCAAGCGCACCAGAAGCATTGATTTGCAGCGTCAAAGAGCCGCCGACGATGGAACGATCAGAGCCAAGATCAACGTAGCCGATGGCACGTTTGTTGGCATCGGTGTTGTTATACACAATGCCCCATCGCGCATTAGTGAAGCCGCTCGCATCTTGAGCGACTACCACATCAGCGAAATCCATAGAAGCGCCGGTCGCATTAAGCGTCCAAGCCTCGGCAGTAAGCACAACAGGGCCGGTGTATGCCGTACCAGTAGCGACTTGATTGGTAGCGAAATTGGTAGTGCCAGTGCCACCGAAATGCGGCGCAGAGGTATTGACTGCCGGGGTAGTTACGGAAGTAACAAGGCCCATTCGCCAGTCGTCGCTATCCAGATCGTGCAGCTTGTTACCAAGATCGTGCAGACCTTGAGCGAACCACTTGAAATCACCTGCGGCCATATCTTACCCCTTAAAAAATTGCTCTAACATAAACAACGCCATCGCCATGCGTTTCACCTTCAGGCGGTACGCCGATAGCGATGTTTTCATGAATTTTTGTGTCAAAATACTGCAACCCGCGACGGTCTAGTGCCACAAAGCACTTGGAATTTCCATTTCCCATCTGCTCTGACAGATAGGTAATCAACCCTGCAACCGTCACGGGTGTTTGCATCATTCGCCCTTGGGCTTCCGACCGCGCTTGACTTCGCCAACTTCCTCAACCTTGGATTCCTCGACAAGTTCAAGGTCTTTAGCGTTATAAGCGCCTTTCCATTCATCATCGACAGTCTCGATAGCACCGGGGGCGATCATGACATTGCCAATCCAATGGGGGCGAGCAGAATTGTTTTTCAGCTTCATAAAAAACTCCAATATTTTCGATCAATTATAACAAAAAAGACTTGACACGCTTTTTAGCGGGTGGCAAGATATTATCACGTCACAACCACACGGTAGCCAATGCAGTCACTAGGTGATGGGCGGCTAGAAGTGGTTTTTAATAAACGATACGGAGATTAAAATGATTACTATTAAGCACAAATTCACGAACGATACGCTTTGCGAATTTGACGTTGAAACCTTAAAGCAAGCTTCTGAACAAGGAAAATACAATCTGATCGGGGCCAATCTGCGCTTGGCCAATCTGATCGGGGCCGATCTGATCGGGGCCGATCTGAGCGGGGCCGATCTGAGCTTGGCCAATCTGATCGGGGCCGATCTGATCGGGGCCGATCTGAGCGGGGCCAATCTGAGCGGGGCCAATCTGAGCGGGGCCAATCTGAGCGGGGCCAGTTTGGATGGTGAAAAACTCACCAAGACACCACTGTCAATTATTGGTATGCGCTACAGGTGCCTGATTTCTGATGGATATATGCGCCTTGGTTGCAAGCGTTTCACTCATGACGAGTGGGCAGCATTCGACGACGAAAAGATTTCAGACATGGACAGTGGTGCGCTAGAATTTTGGAAGAAGTGGAAGTTGCCGCTTTTGGCTATGTGTAAGTCGCATCGTGGGTAATGAAAATGAAACGCACAATAGAACAATGGCGCAACTGCATACCTGAATATATGGCGTTTGATATGTCAGACGCTGCGAAAATGTACGCTATTGACGATGCAAAGCAGGATATTTTGCAACTTTACAAACTCGCCGAACGTGTAGCAAACCTTAACAAAGACGCCGTAGAGATTGGCGCTGGAATGCTAAACAGTCTCGTTGATGAGGCACGACGTATTATTGATTGGAAGGAATGAAAATGAAAAATATAGCTTTTGCAATTGTTTTTATTCTTTCATTATTTAATATTTATCTTTTTGTAATGGAAGACCGCGAGCATGACGCAACAAGGGCAAAGTATGTTCAATACAAAGCTCCTACCGTTGCGCAGTGCAAAGAAGCTGCCAAGATGGTTTCTGATGTTGCGCCGTTATTAAATTTTGATAAAGGATCAAAAATTGGATACATCAAGCGGATTTTTGAACTAACAGATGATCCGCAAGTTCGTATCGCCGCACAACATGGAGCGGCAGTTCTATTTACCGTCCATCTGGCGTCAAAAATGAACAGTGTAAATAAAGAAGTAATCAAAGAATTTGAAGAGGCTTCTATTTCTTCTTGCAATACTTTTGAACTGAAATAAAAAGGGGCCGAAGCCCCTTTTTATCAGATAATGACTAGATCACAGTCCATCCGCAAAGGCTAGCGCCAAAGGATAGTAAATGGTGACTCCGGCGAACCGGCTCTCAACAGGTACAACAAACTCGAAACCAGACTGTTGGGGCGAATATTGGCGAATCATCATCGGAATTTCCAAGGCCCAGTTGTCCATCGTGTTTTCGATGGCGTACATGCGATCCGAACCGCCAGCGCCCGCGCCGTCAAGCTCAACGACTTGCTTAAACGTAACACCAGGATTAACCGATTGCAGGAACGACAGGATCGTGGTATCCGAAGCGGCCGAGTTCTGAGTCGTGGCGATCAGAGCATATTGCTCAATCGGCAGCCAGACTTCGGTTGCGCGGTGAATACCCTTAGACTGCGTGATAACCTTGTTGATCAGCGAGTTGATATCGCGAACGATCAGAGCTGCAGTCTTGCTGGCAAACGTCTTGCTAGCGCCAGTACCGTCAGCGGCCAGGGTGACTTCCGGGACGTTGGAGTTGTTCAGCAGACCCGGCAGGTTGTAATCAGCGTCGCCGGAGAAAGCCAGCGCGTTGATCTTTTCCTGTTGCGCACGGGTTGCGGCGGTAGCCTTACGGGCGTCCAGATTGACACCGGCAAACTGCGCCGAGCGAATCTCTTGCACGTTGTAGCCGTAGCTGTTACCAATCGAACGAATCACCGAGGTGAATTCCTTACCAACAACGTCAGCACGCGGAAGGTCGTTAGCATAGTTAGCGATGACCTTTGCCATGCCGACGGAATCGAATTGGCGATAAGTGTGCGTGGTTGCGCCTTCCGGGATTTCGGTCGAAACCGGCATCAGGGTCAGAGCAGACAGATTCGCACGCTTGATGTCATAGGTGCGACCCTTGACGTATTCGAGTTGGCGAGCGAAGAATACCGATTCATTAGCGTCAAAGCGACCAGAAGCCTCGATAACGCGCAGATCGTTTGCGTCGTAGTTCATTTGTTCAGACATTACTTGATCTCCACGAGGGCGAGGCCAGCACCGGTAGTGCCGGTCAGGAATTTAACGGAAACTTGGGTGAATGCTTCGATGCCGGTCGTAACAGCTTCGTCGGTGACCTTACCGTTAGAAGTCTTCAGGTTGGCGGTAGCACCTGCAACCACAGCATCATCAGTTTCAACCCACATGGGGCCAGAAGTCAGCACGGAAACGGTCTCGTATTGAGCATACTGGACAACGCCAGCCGAAGATTGCTCACGGGCATGATCGTGCAGAGCGAAGCCGATAACGCCAGCGCCTGCGGTGGCCTTGAGGACTTCCTTTTCTTTGTCAGTGCCGAGCTTGACAGGGTAAGCAACCGGGATAACTTCTTCGGCAGCGTAAGAACGGACGAGGTGCGAACCAACGCCGTCAAGCATACCCTTGAACGAGGCCGCGCCGTATTGGGAAACGGAGGTTTGAGACATAATTAATCCTTCTTACCAAGAGATTGCATAAACGACTTATATTTGTCGCCGGACTTTTCGACAGGCTTACTATCTTGATTAGTCACTTGACGTTGCTTCTTGATAGCTTCGTCAGACTTCATTTCAACAGCCAGATCAAAAGCGGCATCAATGTAAGCATCAGACTTTTCGGACAGGTCAGCATCACCGCGAACTGCCTTGATAACAGCCAGCTTGATAGCCTTGTCGTCTAGGTCTTTATGATCAACCTTGAAGCCTTCGGCAACCTTTTCAAGATTGGCACGAGCAGCGATGGCAACCTTGGCAGCCTCGTAAGCATCGGCCTTGATTTGATCAATCTTGGCGACTTCAGCCTTCAGCACATCGGCTTCAGCTTGCAGTGCGTCAAACTTTGCTTGTGCCTCGTCAATCTTTTGTTTATGATTGGCCGCATCAGCTTTAATTGCTTCAAAAGCTACGACAACCTCCGGGGCGGCCTGATATTCTAGGCCAGAATCAAGGCGCAAACGGCCCATATTATCAGACATAGTTTCCTCGTCTTGGTTGATAAAAACAACATCGGACCCGTCCATATTAAGACGGGCATTTCCTGCTCTACCTCGCTTCACAAGCGCGATATGATTAACTTTGACTTCGCGCTGGATGGCGTCATACTTCATGCCATTCCATTCGCCTGGGGTTTCATCCAATACCACAGAATATCCAACAGACAATTCGCGCTTGCCGCCTTTTTCGATCTTGTCAATAGCCTCAGCGTCATGGATGATGATGTCTGTAACTACATTATCGCCATCCTGCCGACCTTTAGAAATCACGGTTCCAATTGTCAGCTTCTTGGCGTTCTTGGCTGTGACTTTCTCTGCCGGATGATCATCCGTAAGCGGCTTACCAGCGAACGAGGCCAAAGAGTCAGCATTGAATACATCTTCTGGCAACCTCAATTCGCGGCGAATCGAGCCATCAGCATTCATGTATTCCTGAATACCGATACGCGCCACAATCGGGCTGTCCGCGAGGAATCCCTCGTCAGTCCTGCGCGCTTTGATAGGTGCGAAATCGTATCGTGTTACTTGCATACTCCAATATTAACATATTTGCAAGAGGTATTTTTTTAACAAAAACGCTTGACGACGACGCGAATATTTTTTATTGTGTGCATGTCATCTGACAAACAACTAACACGGAGCATAAAATGAACATCGATAATCTTACTTTTGGCGAACTAAAGCAAATCGCAGCCATGTTTAACGGTTCGCAACAAGTTGCACAAAAACCGCAACATCCTTACCTTGGAATGTTCTGCATCGCTCGTTGCTATGAAGCTGGCGTGCATGCTGGTTATGTTGAATCTGTAGATGGCGAAAACGTTATTCTCACCGACTCGGTGCGAATGTGGAATTGGAAAGCTGCTGATGGAATCGCGTTGTCTGGTTGCGCGCAAAACGGAGTCAAAACGAAAGAATGTAAGTTTGACTCTGTTAATCCTAGTATTTATTTGACTGGCGTTTGCGAGCTTATTCCTATCAGTGAAAATGCCATGGAGTCGTTCAATGTCAAAAAATAAAGCGTTTCGATATGGCCATGGCTCTGGCTATGGCGATGGCTCTGGCTATGGCTCTGGCGATGGCTCTGGCTATGGCTATGGCAATGGCTATGGCAAATTAATCAAACACCGGCTCAGCCCGGCACCGACAACGAACCTCCTGACCGGGATGCAATCCACCGGCAGGAGGTTTATCCCATGAGTATTCGTTTCCGTTTCGCTCAACATGATCAGGACGCACTCTGCTATCTTGAACGGTGCGCCAAATGTACTTTTCAACGCCTACCGATTTGAGCCTGTACTCGCTGAGTGAGGAATGAAATTTGAGCGTCTGGTCCTGTGCAATCAAACGCGCACGAATATCGCTAACACCATATCGTGCTTTGATTTCCTTTTGCAAGTCTTTGACTGATACGCCGTTTTGAACGCCGCGACGGATTATGCCTTTAAGTTCTGGATGCAGCCTGGTCGGTAGAGATTTTATTAAATCTGTGTTTGTCTTGATCCAATCATTTTTTAGTGGCAGAAGGAATGGTTCTGTTCTAAAAACATTGACGCCAATGCTTCCAATGTCTTGTCCTAGATTTGCTCTGACAATCATTGCGAATTGCCTATCGTTATGAGAGTCAATTCGATTTGCAATATCTGGAAGTTTGTTTGTGACAATCAATGAATGATTTATAGCTCTATCGTGAAGCCATACGAAAATAGTTTCAACGTCATCAATCCACCCATCGCCACGCATTTCACGATCAAACTGTTGCTTAAAGTTTCCAATGCGCGGAATGAGCAACTTATTTACATCGGATTGCATTTGACGAGAGAAGCGCAGCAAGAGGCGGGTATATTCCCGCTCTTGACTGTCAGGCGGAAGAAACGTCGTCTTCTTCATTTGGCATTTCCGGCATCAATTCAACGTTATCAATCTCATAATCACCGGCAATATCTTTGCGAACCTCTGACGGATCAAGCGCACCCATATTGACGTAGATTTCTGCCGTCTTAGCTTTCCGCTCGCAAGTTTCAGCCTTTTCCTTTTCACTCGGCACCCACAGCGGCTTAAACTCGACTTCGAATTCTTCCGGAGAGTTGGGCAGGATGGAGATGATGCGATTAAGAATTGGCAACAGACGTTGTTTCTGCCATGCGCCGACCTTAGCGTACCAGCTTTCGAGATTCGATTGGCCGTTATTGTTCAGGCCGCCAACTTGGCGACCGAATAGCAATTGTTCTGGAATGTCTGCAACGGCGCACAAGGCAAGGCTAAGGCGGTCAATAATGTCCGGTACGCCAGTAAGCGTAGCCGAAAGAACATCATACGATTCTTCACCATCAATCACCACGGCATTATTTATGCTGCGCGACATATCCACCAGATCAACACGAGTGCGGATAAGGTTTTCGCCGCCAGGGCTTCGAAGGATGTTGGTAAGGCCCGGGATACCATGCACTGCCTGCTGCGCACGCTCCAATAGACCATTTGCCCAATAGTGAGCGTCGTTGGCCTTAACCAACTGATCGTAAATATGCTGAAGCTTGGAGTTGCCCCATCCATCGTTGCGCTCTCGCACACGGTCAGGTACATCAATACCATCAATGGCGATGCAGCGCGATTCATGCACCGCGTACGGATTCCCGCCGACCACGGGGGAAATCATGAATAGCTCAGTCTTGCCAAACCGCTTATCGGACGGATCAGTATATTTCTTATGGCGCGTCACTTGCCAACGGTCATAAACCCGCAGGCTTTCAACCTCTCGAACATTATTTTCGTTCAACGGCTCCTCAAGCATACCGCCATCATTGACGACCATCACAATCAGCGAACCGCCGAACAAGTCCGCCCACTTGAGCGCCCTGGTAACGGCTGGTACTGCGTCAATTAACTTTAGCGCATCCTCGATTCCATCTTGGCCTTCAACCTCGAACCCGCAGCGCAGCATTTCCTCATTTGGTAGGTCGATGATCTTTTTTCCAAGGCCATCGCCCTCATAGATGCTCTCTAGCTCTGTGTATTCAAGACGGCGAGTAGATACATGACGGCTATAGCTTCCACGGTCGCGTGCGTTGTTCTTGCCAAGGAACGCGTTTGCATACGATCCGTCAGTCCGCGTAACATCATCCTTGCGAGGCCGACCACGGGCGCGTTTTTGATTTTCCATGAATTATTTGCTCTTTGTGCAAAAAAATAGTTGATTTATTTTAGCATGGTGCGTACAGTGGTTTTAACGGCCTGTGACAGCGGGCTTTGATGGATCAACCGAAGGAGAAGAAAGTGGAACTGAAACTTACTGATGAAGATTTTGAGCGCCTTGCTGCAACGCTTGAGCGCCGTATCACTGATCGAGTTGTCGGTCGTATGGCGGCGGGGCCGGCTTGGGATGCTATGAGCGAGCGAGCAAAAGAAATTGCGCTCATTCATGTCGGCAGCGACAGCTTTGCCGCCGAGGCGGTGGATGCGATGCGCCGCGTTCTAGTCGCGGATGGAAAGGACGGTCTGAGAACGATCATTCTGAACGCTGTTCGCCAAGTTCATGCCGATGACCCGGAACTGAAAAAGGCCGTGGCGAAAGGCGTTTATGAAGCCGCGCGCGACCATGCCGAGCGTTTTCACGCTCCATATGACGACTGACGATCAACCCGAGCCGCGTGACAGGCGGCTTACAACAACGCCGCCAAATCAAACCCGCCACCCTCAAAAACACACATAATAAGCGCGTCAGCCAAGTTTGGAGATGGTATGCCGCGCTTTTTCATGTCTATCTTTGACTCAACCTTGACCTTGCCATTGATATATTCACGGCGAGGCTGCGCAAGCTCGGCGCATAGCTTATCGACGTATGGCAGGCCATTCGGAATGCAGATGAGTTTATCTGCCTCGTATGGTTTGCCATGCACCGCATTGTAAGTATTGCGGAAACGGTCTGCGACATTCCACCATGCCTGTGCCTTGAGGTTAGCGAACATGTCTTTGTTCTTCTTTCCAGGCTGGTATTCTGACTCAGGCCATAGAACGGCAGCAGCGGCATTAAACCCTTCTGCCCTTGTGCGAGTGTGGCCTCGTGACATGTTTGCAAGTAGTGCGGCCTGCTCTTCGCGGAATGCTCCCTTAGCGCCTGCACCTACACCGATGTCGTCATAGTTGATTAGCTCAACGCCAAGACGCACAGCCTCGCCATGAACATAACGCGCTGCGGCAACTGGGTCTTGGTCTCGGAATTCTTCAATTCCTTGAATGATTACGCCATGACGCCAGATGAATGCATTTGCGTCGGGACCATCGTCGGCACAGTCAAATCCGCCAATCTTCCCGCCGCTAGCCTCAATACCAAGCTTGATATGCGCATCCCGTGCCGCTTCAATCCACATCGGCTTAATAATCGCAAGCTGGCTGTCTGCAACAGGCTCCCCGCCATAAATATGCCGGAATAGCTCAGGATCATTTTCGCGCATTAGCTGCGCATCGTCCTTTAGCTCTTGCGGGAAGCGTGGATTATCGTCATAGTTGATCTTTTTTGAAATGCAGTATCGACGTCCATCCTTGAAATCAGGGTAAGTCTTATTTACGACGAAACGCTGATATGTTTCTTCCATTGGATTCTCTGGGTTAAAGCTAACCCATATCTCACTACCAGGCTTACGCATCGTAGGGATAAGCGCGTTCCAGCTTTCTTTCGATACGCTGTTAGCCTCTTCAAGCCAGGCTGCGTCAAAATGCGAGAATCCCTTTAGCTTCTGGCTGTTTAGCGTCTTGCTGTTTGACTTGATGCCAGAGAACTTAACGACCCCGCCCGACTTTGGGCAAAGTATCTCGGTCTTGAGTACGTCGAAATGCTCGCCAATGCCTCGTCGTTCGATCTCTTCGACAAATTCCTGATACACAGATTCGTCAATGCTGTTTTGTATTTCCCGAAAACAAACAACGCGCCATCCGTAGTACAGCACGTTGTTAAGCAATACAGTGCAGAATGTGCGAGTCTTAGCCGATCCTCGACCACCATACGCCACCTTGAAACGGGCAGGCTGTAGGTAGTCTGCATAGGCGGGGAAAATTTCGGTTACTTCATCCATAAAATGCTTGACTTATCCAACTAAACATATATAGTTTAAAACTTTCAAACAAAACATTAGGTGTTATATGTGGAAAAAATTTGACTTAAAGACATGGACTTACGCAGGAAACAAGCTTAACAATCCTATTATTATTATTTGGAAGTTGTTATGGATTGTTCCGCTTAAGTTTTTTTTAGCAATTACTTGTTTGTGTGCTTTGCTTGGGTTTGGTTGGTATTCAGCAAGTCAAATTTGGAAAGAAGTAAATTAAAAGAAAGCCCCATTAGGGGCTTTTTTCATTCCTCAACAATCTTATAAACCGGAGCTTTAGGCGTCATGCTTCCGTCGCTTGACTTCATATCCTGCTCAACCTTGTCACTATACCCATGCTTAGACAAAACCAGCTTTGTAATGATCGGATTAAAGTCTTTACTTAGGCCGCCATTTAGCAGCGTTCGCTCTTGTAAAGTGAGAATTTCATTTAATATGTCAGAAAACGCCTTTTCTTTGCTCTTCCAATCATATAAAGTCTCACGTGCCACGCCCAAATAACAAGCCAGTCCTGCTAAACTTGGGATAGAATCGCCGATTTCTTGCCATCCGCCCATCAAGTATTTTTTAGACTGCTCTAACTTTTCAGCGTAGATTGACGGCCTGCCGATCTTTGTTTTCTTCTCACTCATAATCAATCCAAGCGATACTCATCTCGACACCGACCGCAATACCCGCCAACAGTGCGCGCAAACCA
>ERZ1034361.1712-NODE-1712-length-11182-cov-3.053850_pt1 | contig 11182 bp, 8 predicted proteins | sample MGYA00520617_ERZ1034361 | MGnify/ENA primary metagenome ERZ1034361 (study PRJEB33736, sample SAMEA104284507) | Azolla filiculoides | biome: Urban; feature: Water surface; material: Ditch water | place: Netherlands | collected 2015-10-28 | depth 0-0.1 m ... | reverse complement strand
GCGACCTGGTCGGCTACGGACGCAACCCGCCTCATGCGCAATGGCCCGGCGGCGCACGCATTGCGGTGCAGTTCGTGCTGAACTACGAGGAAGGCGGCGAGAACGCCACGCTGCACGGCGATGCCGGCTCGGAGCAGTTCCTGTCGGAGATGGCCAACCCGCCCGCCTTTGCAGACCGGCACCTCAGCATGGAAGGCATTTACGAATACGGCTCGCGGGCGGGCGTCTGGCGCCTGCTGCGCGAGTTTGAGCAGCGCGGCCTGCCGCTGACCCTGTTCGGCGTGGGCATGGCACTGCAGCGCCACCCGGAACTCACGGCCGCGTTCAAACAGCTTGGCCACGAGATTGCCTGCCATGGCTGGCGCTGGATCAACTACCAGCAGGTGGACGAAGCCACCGAGCGCGAACACATGCGCATCGGCATGCAGGCCATCGAGGAACTGACGGGTGAAAGACCGCTGGGCTGGTACACCGGCCGCGACAGCCCCCAGACGCGCCGGCTGGTCGCCGACTTCGGTGGTTTCGCGTACGACAGTGACTACTACGGCGACGACCTGCCCTTCTGGATGAAAGTGCGCAAGACCGACGGCACGGTGGTGCCGCAGTTGATCCTGCCCTACACCATGGACACCAACGACATGCGCTTCGGCCTGCCGCAGGGCTTCTCGCAGGGCGAAGACTTCTTCACCTACCTGCGCGACAGCTTTGATGTGCTCTACGCCGAAGGCGACCCGGCGGGACTGGACCGGCCCAAGATGCTGAGCATCGGCATGCATTGCCGCCTGCTGGGCCGCCCCGGCCGCATGAAGGCGCTGCAGCGTTTTCTGGACCACCTCCAGCAGCACGAACACGTCTGGGTCTGCCGGCGCATCGACATCGCGCGGCACTGGCAACAGGTCCACCCCTTCACCGACTCCGTTTGAGGCGCACCATGCCCCTGACCCTTGCCCAACTGAATGCCGCGCCGCTCGCTGAGGCCGTGCAACTGCTGGACGGCCTGTACGAGCATTCGCCCTGGATTGCCGAAGCCGCGCTGGCGCAGCGTCCGTTCGCGTCGGTGGCGCACCTGAAGCACGTCATGACGCAGGTGCTGGACGCTGCCGGGCACGCGCCGCAAGTCGCGCTGATCCGCGCCCACCCGGAGCTGGCCGGCAAAGCCATGGTCAGCAACACGCTGACGGCCGAGTCCACCAACGAACAAAGCAAAGCCGGCCTGACGCAGTGCACGCCCGAGGAGTTCGCACAGATCCAGCAGCTCAATGCCGACTACAACGCCAAATTCGGTTTCCCGTTCATCCTGGCCGTGCGTGGCCCGCGTGGCACCGGCCTGACCAAGCGCGAAATCATCGACACGTTCGCACGCCGGCTAAACAACCACCCGGATTTTGAGTTGCAGGAGTGCCTGCGCAACATCCATCGCATCGCCGAAATCCGGTTGAACGACAAGTTTGGCACCGAGCCGGTGCTGGGCAACGCGGTCTGGGACTGGCAGGAAAAGCTCAGCACACACAGTGACCCCGGCTACGCTGAAAAGGGTCAGCTCACTGTCACCTACCTCACGGATGCGCACCGCGCCTGCGCCCAGCGGATCAGCCAGGGCATGCGCGATTGCGGTTTTGACGCCGTGGAGATCGACGCCGTGGGCAACGTGGTGGGCCGCTACCACGCGGCCCAGCCGGGGGCAAGCGCCGCAGCGACGGACGTGGGTCCCCGTTACCTTCTGACCGGCAGCCACTACGACACCGTGCGCAATGGCGGAAAGTACGACGGGCGGCTGGGCATCTTCGTGCCGATGGCCTGTGTGCGCGAACTGTCGCGCGCCCAGCGCCGCCTGCCTTTCGGCATCGAGGTCGTGGCCTTTGCCGAGGAAGAAGGCCAGCGCTACAAGGCCACCTTCCTGGGGTCCGGTGCGCTGATCGGCGACTTCAAGCCCGAGTGGCTCACCCAGAAAGACGCGGATGGCATCACCTTGCGCGAAGCCATGCAGCACGCGGGGCTGTGCGTGGACGACATCCCGAAGCTCCAGCGCAACCCGGCCGACTACCTGGGCTTCGTCGAAGTCCACATCGAGCAAGGGCCGGTGCTCAACGAGCTGAACCTGCCGCTGGGCATCGTCACCTCGATCAACGGCAGCGTGCGGTATGCCGGGGAAGTGATCGGCATGGCCAGCCACGCCGGCACCACGCCGATGGACCGGCGGCGCGATGCGGCCGCAGCCGTGGCCGAGCTGATCCTGGCCACCGAGCAACGCGCCACCGCCGACGGCGACTCAGTAGCCACGGTCGGCCAGTTGCTGGTGCCCAACGGCTCCACCAACGTGGTGCCGGGCCGTTGCCAGTTCACGCTGGACCTGCGCGCGCCGACCGATGCCCAGCGCGACGCGATGGTGGCCGACGTGCTCGCGACGCTGGCCGCCATCTGCGAGCGCCGACAGCTGCACTACACGCTGGAAGAAACCATGCGTGCTGCGGCAGCGCCCAGCGCGCCGGCCTGGCAGCGACGCTGGGAGCAAGCGGTCGAGGCGCTGGGCGTTCCGCTGCATCGCATGCCCAGCGGTGCTGGCCACGACGCGATGAAACTGCACGAAGTCATGCCGCAGGCCATGCTGTTTGTGCGCGGCCAGAACGCGGGCATCAGTCACAACCCGCTGGAGAGCACCACCAGCGACGACATGCAACTGGCGGTGGAGGCGTTCGCGCAACTGCTGGACCAACTCGCCCACACATCCTGATTGATTGAAAGCTGATTTGCCATGAACACCTACGCCCAACTGGATGCCTGGATCGACGCCCACTTTGATGAACAGGTCCGCTTCCTGCAGGAGCTGATCCGCGTCCCCACCGACACGCCGCCCGGCAACAACGCACCGCATGCCGACCGCACCGCCGAACTCCTGCGGGGCATGGGACTGGACGCCGAGAAACACCCGGTGCCCGAAGCGGAAGTGCGCGCGGCCGGGCTGGAGAGTATCACCAACCTCGTGGTCCGCCGCACCTATGGCCCCGGCAAAACCGTGCTGCTGAACGCCCATGGCGATGTGGTCCCGCCCGGCGAGGGCTGGACCCACGACCCCTACGGCGGTGAAATTGCCGATGGGAAGATTTACGGCCGCGCGGCCGCTGTCAGCAAGTGCGACTTCTCGACCTATGCGTTCGCGGTGCGCGCACTCGAAGCGGTGGTCCAGCCCAAGGCCGGCCAGGTCGAGCTGCTGTTCACCTACGACGAAGAGTTTGGCGGCGAAGTCGGTCCCGGCTGGCTGCTCAAGCACAAGGTCATCCACCCCGACCTGATGATTGCGGCCGGCTTCAGCTACCAGGTCATCACGGCGCACAACGGCTGCCTGCAGATGGAAGTCACGGTGCACGGCAAGATGGCGCACGCCGCCATTCCGGACTCCGGCGTGGACGCCTTGCAGGCGGCGGTCCACATCCTGAACGCGCTGTACGCGCAGAACACGCTGTACAAGCAGGTCAGGTCGTCTGTCGAAGGCATCACGCACCCCTACCTGAACGTCGGGCTGATCAATGGTGGCACCAACACCAACGTGATTCCGGGCCGGGTGAGCTTCAAGCTCGACCGCCGCATGATCCCCGAGGAAAATCCGGCCGAAGTCGAAGCCACGCTGCGCCAGGTCATTGCTGCCGCTGCCGCAGAAAAAGCCGGCGTGACGGTGGACGTCAAGCGCATCCTGCTGGCGAATTCCATGAAACCACTGCCTGGCAACCAGCCGCTGGTCGATGCCATCCAGAAACATGGGCAAGCTGTTTTTGGCGAGAACATCCCGGCCCTGGGCACACCGCTCTACACCGACGTGCGCCTGTTCTGCGAGGCCGGCATTCCCGGCGTGATCTATGGGGCCGGCCCGCGCACCGTGCTGGAGTCGCACGCCAAGCGCGCCGACGAGCGCCTGGATCTCGAAGACCTGCGCCGCGCTACCAAGGTGATTGCGCGCAGCCTGCGCGACCTGCTGGGCTGATTGCCTGCTTCAGGGCCCCTTCCGTCCAAGCCGCCGGCAGCACTGCCAGGCGGCTTTTTTTCGCCGGTGCCAGACCCCGCCTGGACCCGCATGCGCCATCACGCACCTCAACCGACGTCCGGCAGAGGTGATTACCGCCATGAAAGTCAAAAGAACCCTGCCCAATTGCAAACCATTCACCCGGGTTGATCTGTATACAAATCTCTGAATACTTTGTATACAGTTATGTCCACTTCAATGAACACAACAGGACATTCCATGGCAGACACGATTCATCCCGTTGACGAGCGACTCCCCAGCGGCAAGCTGGCCGCGCTGGGCCTGCAACATGTGCTGGTGATGTACGCCGGCGCGGTGGCGGTACCGCTGATCGTGGGTCGTGCGCTCAAGCTGAGCCCCGAGCAGGTGGCCATGCTGATCTCGGCCGACCTGTTTTGCTGCGGCCTGGTCACGCTGATCCAGTCGCTGGGTGCGACCCAGTGGTTCGGCATCAAGCTGCCGGTGATGATGGGCGTGACCTTCGCCTCCGTGGCACCCATGATCGCCATGGCCAACAGCAACCCCGGCGTGGCCGGCGCGGGACTGATTTTCGGGTCCATCATCGGCGCGGGGGTGGTCTCGATCCTGATAGCACCCATCGTCAGCCGCATGCTGCGGTTTTTCCCGCCGGTGGTCACCGGCACCATCATTGCTGTCATCGGCATCAGCCTGATGCGCGTCGGCATCAACTGGATCTTCGGCAACCCGGTCGGCCCCACCGCGCCCAGCATCGTCAATCCAGAGCACGCCAAGTGGCTGGCCGACATCGGGACGATGGCCAATGCGGCCGTGACCCCGGCCACCGGCGCCAGCGCACCTGCCGCCGCCGTGGTACCCGCCATCCCCAAGGGCCTGGCGCTGGTCGGCACCGTGCCCAACCCCAAATACGCCCAACTCTCACACATTGGCATCGCCACGCTCGTGCTGGTGTCGATCCTGCTGATCGCCAAGTACGCCAAAGGCTTTGTCGCCAACATCTCGGTGCTGCTGGGCATCATTGTGGGCGGCGTGGTCGCAACGGCGGCCGGCCTGATGACCTTTGAAAAAGTGGGCAAGGCGGGCTGGTTCGACCTGGTGCTGCCCTTCGAGATTGCCACGCCCGTGTTCGATCCCATCCTGATCCTGACCATGTCGCTGGTGATGATCGTCGTGATGATCGAATCCACCGGCATGTTCCTCGCCCTGGGGGACCTGACGGGCAAAAAGGTGGATCAGAAGATGTTGACCGCCGGTCTGCGCACCGACGGCCTCGGCACCCTGATCGGCGGCATCTTCAACACCTTCCCGTACACCAGCTTCTCGCAGAACGTGGGTCTGGTGGGTGTCACCGGTGTCAAGAGCCGGTTTGTCTGCGTGGCCGGCGGCGTCATCCTGATCGTGCTCGGCCTTTTGCCCAAGATGGCCGCGCTGGTGGAGTCACTGCCCACCTTCGTTCTGGGTGGCGCAGGACTGGTGATGTTTGGCATGGTGGCCGCCACCGGCATCCGCATCCTGTCGAACGTGGACTACAAAACCAACCGCAACAACCTGTTCATCGTCGCGATCTCGATTGGCATCGGCATGATTCCGCTGATCGCGCCCAACTTCAAGCAGTGGATGCCGCACAACCTGCACCCGCTGATCGAATCCGGCATCCTGCTGGCGTCCATCAGCGCCGTACTCCTGAACCTGTACTTCAATGGAGCCAACGGCGACACCGACGGTGCGGTTGAGGCTGCACGGCAGGCCGACGCCCACTGACATTGCGTTCACAGGCCGCAAGAAAAGTCTGTCACGCAACGCCCGAGACACACGAACCGCCCCGCCAAAGGCCGGTTCGTGTGGCCGATTGCGGCAACTACCAAGCAGCAGCAATCCGACTTTATATTAGGCTCAGGGCCTCGGTTGACGTCCCAGCCGAACATCAGGAGATTTCATGAGCGCCCCTCTTTCCCCCGCCGAACTGGCCCTGCGCGATGCTGCGCGCGACTACCACCGCCTCCCGGTTCGCGGCAAGATTTCCGTCAACGCAACCAAACCCCTGTCCAACCAGCGCGACCTGTCCTTGGCCTATTCGCCCGGCGTCGCCTACCCCTGCCTGGACATCGAGGCCGACCCCTTGCTGGCGCACGAGTACACCAGCCGTGGCAACCTGGTCGGCGTCATCACCAACGGCACCGCCGTGCTGGGCCTGGGCGACATTGGCCCGCTGGCCGGCAAGCCGGTGATGGAGGGTAAGGGCTGTCTATTCAAGAAGTTTGCCGGCATCGATGTGTTTGACATCGAACTGGCCGAGCGCGACCCCGACAAGCTCGTGGAAATCATTGCCGCCATGGAGCCCACGCTGGGCGGCATCAACCTGGAAGACATCAAGGCGCCCGAGTGCTTCTACATCGAGAAGAAGCTCAAGGAGCGCATGAACATTCCGGTGTTCCACGACGACCAGCATGGCACCGCGATCATCTCGAGCGCCGCCCTGCTCAACGGCCTGGAACTGGTCGGCAAGAACATCGGTGACATCAAGATGGCCGTCTCGGGCGCCGGCGCCGCCGCGATCGCCTGCCTCGACGTCATGATCGGTCTGGGCGTCAAGGTCGAGAACATCCTGGTCTGCGACTCCAAGGGCGTGATCCACAGCCAGCGCGCCGATGCCCTGGCTGGCAAGCTCGACGCCTCCAAGCAGCGCTTCTGCCACGACACCGACAAGCGCACCCTGGCCGACGCCATGGTCGGCTGCGATGTCTTCATGGGCTGCTCGGCCGCCGGCGTGGTCGACGCCGAGATGGTCAAGTCGATGGGCAACCAGCCGATCATCCTGGCGCTGGCCAACCCGGAACCCGAGATCCGCCCCGAGATCGCCAAGGCCGCGCGCCCGGACTGCATCATCGCCACCGGCCGCTCGGACTACCCGAACCAGGTCAACAACGTCCTGTGCTTCCCCTACATCTTCCGTGGCGCGCTCGACTGCGGCGCGACCAAGATCACCGAAGAAATGAAACTGGCCTGCGTACGCCAGATCGCTGACCTGGCCAAGAGCGAGATCAGCGACGAAGTCGCCGCCGCCTACGCTGGCCAGGACCTGGTGTTCGGCCCCGACTACCTGATCCCCAAGCCCTTTGACTCGCGCCTGATCCTGAAGATCGCGCCGGCCGTCGCCCAGGCTGCCGCCGACAGCGGCGTCGCGACCCGCCCGATCCAGGACATGGAAGCCTACAAGGAGAGCCTGGGCCGCTTCATCTACCAGACCGGCATCCTGATGCGTCCGGTCTTCAACGCCGCCAAGGCCATCGCCGGCGACAAGAAGCGCATCGCCTTTGCCGACGGCGAGGACGAGCGCGCGCTGCGTGCCGCCCAGGCCGCGATCGACGACCATCTGGCGACCCCGGTCCTGATCGGCCGCCCGGCCGTGATCAGCGCGCGCATCGCCAAGGCCGGCCTGCGCATCCGCCCCGGCATCGACCTCGAGATCGTCAACCCCGAGGACGATCCGCGCTTCCGCCAGTACTGGGAAACCTACCACCAGCTGATGGGTCGCGATGGCGTCACGCCCGAGATGGCCAAGGCAGCCGTGCGCCGCTCCAACACCATCATCGCTGCGCTGATGGTCAAGCTCGGCGACGCCGACGCGATGATCTGCGGCCTGGTCGGCCAATATGAGACCCACCTCGAGCGCATCGAGAGCATCATCGGCCGCAAGGCTGGCGCGAACCAGTTCGCCGCGCTCAATGCACTGAACACCGACCGCGGCCCACTGTTCATCGCCGACACCTATGTCAACGACTGCCCGAGCGCCGAGCAACTGGCCGAGATCGCCTGGCTGTCGGTCAAGGAAGTGCAGCGCTTCGGCATTCCACCCAAGGTCGCCTTCCTGTCGCATTCGAGCTACGGCTCATCGAGCCGCCCGTCGGCACGCAAGATGCGCCTGGCACGCGATCTGTTCGCCGCCGCCCACCCCGAGATCGAATGTGACGGCGAACTGCACGGCGACGCCGCGCTGGAAGAGGACATCCGGCGCAGCTACCTGGCCGATTCGACCCTGAGCGGCTCGGCCAATATCCTGATCTGCCCGAACCTCGATTCGGCCAACATCCTGTTCAACGTCCTCAAGACCACGACCAGCGGCGGCGTGACCGTCGGCCCGATCCTGATGGGTTCGGCTGCCAGCGCGCATATCCTGACCCCGGCCGCGACCATGCGCCGCGTGCTGAACATGACGGCCGTTGCTGCCGTCAGCGGCGCCGACAAGGCCTGAAGCCTGCTTGCCCGGGGCCGCGTGCGGTCCCGGCAACCAAGACAAGGAGCGCCTTCGGGCGCTCTTTTCCATTGGGGCTGGCGTCGGGGCTGGGGCTGAAAGCGCAGAGGCCAGATGGCGACCTGGCAAACGGCTTTGGTAAGCTAGGCCCATGAGCCATTCCCCCGCCACGGCCACCATCCAGGTGGCCTGCCTCTGCGCCGCCTGGTGCGGCACCTGCCGCGAATATGCCGAGCCCTTCGAGGCGCTGGCCCGGGCCCAGCCGCAGCTGCGCTGCCACTGGGTCGACGTCGAGGACGAGGCCGATCTGCTCGACGAGCTCGACGTCGAGAACTTCCCGACACTGCTGATCGGCGTTGACGGCCAACCGGTCTTCTTCGGCGTGCTGCTGCCGCATATCCAGACGCTCGAGCGCCTGCTGCAGGAAGCGGCTGGACTGCGCCCGCTGCCCGAGAGCGAACACAGCGAGACGCTGCGCCAGCTGCTCAAGACCTTGGAGCAGCGCCCGCGGTGAACAGCCGGGCCGGGCCACCTGCACCTGCTATCAGGCCGCGTTGGCCTTGGCGTTGGCCTTGGCCAGACGCTTGCTGCGTGCGCGCAGGTTGAGTGCCTCGACCGCGAGCGAGAAAGCCATCGCCGCGTAGACATAGCCCTTGGGGATATGCACTTCGAAGGCTTCGGCGGTCAGCGCCATGCCGACCATCACCAGGAAGGCCAGCGCCAGCACCTTGACCGAGGGGTGCGAATCGACGAAGTCGCCGATCGGCTTGGCCGCGAACATCATCACGCCGACGGCTGCGATCACGGCGGCAACCATGACGGCCAGGTTGTCGACCATGCCGACGGCCGTGATGACCGAGTCCAGGCTGAACACGATGTCGATCACCGCGATCTGGCCGATGATGCCCCAGAACAGGCGGATGCCGGCGGCCTTGACCGTGGCGGCATCGGTGTCGGGCGCATGGTCCTGCTCGCGGGCCTCGACCTCGACGAAGATCTCGTGCGAGGCCTTCCAGAGCAGGAACAGGCCACCCGCCAGCAGCACGATGTCGCGCCCGCTGATGCCCTGGCCGAAGACGGAGAACAGGTCGGCCTTCAGGCCCATGATCCAGCTCAGCGAAGCCAGCAGCAGCAGGCGCGAGATCATCGCGAAGCCCAGGCCCAGGCGGCGCGCCTTGTCGCGCTGCTCGGGCGGCAGGCGTCCGACCAGGATCGAGATGAAGATGATGTTGTCCACGCCGAGCACGATCTCGAGCGTGGTCAGCATGGCGAAGGCGATCCAGATGTTGGGGTCGAACAGGAATTCCATCTTTTTTTTCCGTAGGTGAGTGAGCCTGGGCAGGCAAGATCCTTGACGATAACGAATCCCTGCGAAACTAACCAGCAGTCCGGACCGGGTCAAATCTTCGAAAAAACCGAAGAGTTGTTTATACAGGGTCCGTACGCACCGGCCTGCGCGGGCGGCTGCCAAGCCGGGTCGGACCTGGGGGGAGCCGCGACACTGCCGAGCTGCAGCAGCTGGGCCGCAACGCTGGCGGCTATCACCGCCGGCTGCTTGCCCGCGATGCCGGGCAAACCGATCGGACAGGTGATCTGCGCGAGATCCTGCGGCTCGAAGCCGCGGGCGAGCAGGCGCTGGCGAAAGCTGGCCCATTTGGTCTGGCTACCAATCAGGCCGATGAAAGGCAGGTCGGCACGGGCGCGCTGGCGCTGCAGACAGGCCACGACCAGCTCGAAGTCCTCGGCATGGCTGAAGCTCATGATCAGCACCTGGCTGCCCGGCGCGAGCTCGGGCAAAACGCGCTGGACCGGATCTGACGACTCGGCCTGCACCGTCTCGGGCAGACCGGCAGGAAACAGGCCATCCCGGCTGTCGATCCAGCGCAAGGAAAAAGGCAGCGGCAGCAAGGCCTGCACCAGCGCCTGACCGACATGGCCGGCACCGAAGATCGCGACGGGAGTGCGGATCGGCTCGAGCCCGGTCAGCCGGCTGGCCGCGGCCGCATCGGCCAAGTAATGGAATTGCAGCTCGGCGCTACCGCCGCAGCATTGGCCCAGGCTGGGCCCGAGCGCATAGCGCCGGACCTGTCCGTTCAAGGGGGAGGTGCCGCCCTGCCGCAGCAGTTCGCGTGCCGCCACAATCGCCTGCTGCTCGAGATGTCCGCCGCCGACGCTGCCGAGCAGCCGGTCGGCGCCGAGCGCCATCCAGGCCCCGGCCTCGCGCGGGGTCGAGCCCCGGGTCGCGCTGACCGACACGAGCACGGCCGGCCCTTGGTCGAGCACGCGCAGGAGGACGGCCCGGTCGGTCGTGGCAGCAGCAAATGTTGGCATGCGGCCAGTATGCCAGCGGCTGGGGCTGGGGTCGCAGCGCCGCCGTTCCGATCACTTGACCAGCGTGACCCGGGTCTTGGCCTGTTCCGAGACCTCGGCCGCGACCGAGCCCATCAGCAGCTGCATCAGGCCGGTGCGGCCATGGCTGCCCATGACGATCTCGTCAAAGCCCTGCTCGGCCGCGAATCGGGTGATCTGGTCAGCTGGATGACCAACCAGCACATGCTGCTGATAAGGCACGCCAGCGGCGTCGAGCTGGGCCCGCGCAACGGCGAGCTCGGCCAGGCCTTCGTCGAGATGGTAGGCATTGAGCTCGTCGCTGCTGACAAAGCTGCGCACATTGCCGTCAACCGGCAGCTGCACATTGAGCAGATGCAGCTCGAGCCCGACAGCACCACGCTGCAACACTTGCTCGATGGCGCGCGCGCCGGCAGCCGAACCGTCGAGGGGGATCAGGATCTTGGTCATGTACGAGTCCTCTCAGTCTTTCTTGGCCAGGTCGACCAGCGGGGCCTGCTCGGCCGGTGCCTGGCGCGCAGCGATCAGCTTGCCGACCACGACCACGAACAGCGCACCGGCAATGGCGGTGGCGTAGTGCAGCCAGG
>ERZ1034361.1708-NODE-1708-length-11227-cov-2.551928_pt1 | contig 11227 bp, 6 predicted proteins | sample MGYA00520617_ERZ1034361 | MGnify/ENA primary metagenome ERZ1034361 (study PRJEB33736, sample SAMEA104284507) | Azolla filiculoides | biome: Urban; feature: Water surface; material: Ditch water | place: Netherlands | collected 2015-10-28 | depth 0-0.1 m ... | reverse complement strand
GCGCATCTTGGTTTCAAACTCTTCGAACTTGAGGGGCCGGTTGTCCAGGGCGCTGGGCAGTCGAAATCCGTACTCCACCAACGTTGTCTTGCGTGCGCGGTCGCCGTTGTACATGCCGCCAAACTGGCCGATCAGCACATGCGACTCATCGAGGAACATTACCGAATCTTTTGGCAGGTAATCGGTCAGCGTCGCGGGCGGTGCGCCCGGTGGCGCGCCGGAAAGATGCCGCGTGTAGTTCTCGATGCCCTTGCAATGGCCCAGTTCGCTGAGCATTTCAAGATCAAACCGGGTGCGCTGCTCCAGCCGCTGCGCCTCCACCAGCTTGCCCTGGCTGACAAATTCCTTCAGTCGGTCCGCCAACTCCGCCTTGATGGTCTCGACCGCCGCCAGCACTTGGTCCCTCGGAGTCACATAGTGGCTGCTCGGGTAAACCGTAAAGCGCGGGATCTTCTGGCGAATGCGTCCGGTCAGCGGGTCAAACAGTTGCAGCGATTCGATCTCGTCATCGAACAATTCGACGCGAATGGCCATTTCGCTGTGTTCGGCCGGGAAAATATCGATGGTGTCACCGCGCACCCTGAAGGCGCCCCGCGAAAACTCGGTGTCATTGCGCTGGTACTGCATGCGGATCAGCTGGGCAATCACATCGCGCTGCCCCATCTTGTCGCCCACCCGCAAGGTCATGACCATCTGGTGGTACGCCTCGGGCTGGCCGATACCGTAGATGGCGGAGACGGTGGCCACGATCACGACATCGCGCCGCTCCAGAATGCTCTTGGTGCATGACAGCCGCATTTGCTCGATGTGCTCATTGATGGCAGAGTCTTTTTCGATGAACAGGTCGCGCTGGGGCACGTAGGCTTCGGGCTGGTAATAGTCGTAATAGCTGACGAAGTACTCCACCGCGTTGTTCGGGAAAAACTCCCGGAACTCGCTGTAAAGCTGCGCGGCCAGCGTCTTGTTGGGCGCGAACACAATGGCCGGGCGACCCAGCCGCGCGATCACATTGGCCATGGTGAAGGTCTTGCCCGACCCGGTCACGCCCAGCAGGGTCTGGAACACCTCGCCGTCGCGCACGCCCTCGACCAGCTTGTCGATGGCCGCAGGCTGATCGCCCGCCGGTGGATAGGGCTGGTACAGCTCGAACGGCGACCCTGGGTAGGTGACGAACGTGCCCGTCTTGGCTTCAGGAATGACTTCAGATAGAACTTGCATGGGCGGAGTCGGGATCAATGGTCGCAGCCCGGTAAAATTCCGGGCAACCGCATAGGCTACATCAGCCCGGGAAAAACTGCCTGATCCTCACCATCCAAGGACCTTCCATGTCTCTGTTTACCGCCGTCGAAATGGCCCCCCGCGACCCGATTCTGGGTCTCAACGAACAATTTGCTGCTGACACCAACCCCAACAAGGTCAACCTGGGTGTGGGCGTCTATTTCGACGACAACGGCAAGCTGCCGCTGCTGCAATGCGTGCAGGCGGCTGAAAAAGCCATGATGGAAAAGCCCTCCGCGCGCGGCTACCTGCCCATCGACGGCATCGCCGCCTATGACGCTGCCGTGAAAGGCCTGGTTTTCGGCGCCGACAGCGATGTCGTGAAAAGTGGTCGTGTGGCCACGGTCCAGGGCATCGGTGGCACAGGGGGTCTGAAGATCGGCGCCGACTTCCTGAAGAAGCTAAAGCCCAACGCCACCGTGCTGATTTCTGATCCCAGCTGGGAAAACCACCGCGCCCTGTTCAGCAGCGCCGGTTTCACCGTCGAAGCCTACCGTTACTACGACGCGGCCCAGCGCGGCATCGACTTTGACGGCATGCTCGCCGACCTGAATGCCGCCGCACCCGGCACCATCGTGCTGCTGCACGCCTGCTGCCACAACCCCACGGGCTACGACATCACCGCCGCACAGTGGGACCAGGTCATTGCCGCCGTCAAGGCCAAGGGGCTGGTGCCCTTCCTGGACATGGCCTACCAGGGCTTTGGCTACGGCATTGCGGAAGACGGCGCGGTCATTGGCAAATTTGTCGCGGCCGGCCTCGACTTTTTCGTGTCCACCTCGTTCAGCAAGAGCTTCAGCCGCTATGGCGAGCGCGTCGGCGCCCTGTCGGTGGTGTGTGAAAGCCAGGAAGAAGCCAGCCGCGTGCTGTCCCAGCTCAAGATCGTCATCCGCACCAACTACTCCAACCCGCCGATCCACGGCGGCGCCGTGGTGGCCGCCGTGCTGGGCAACCCCGAGCTGCGCGCCCTGTGGGAACAGGAACTGGCGGAAATGCGTGTGCGCATCAAGGCCATGCGCCAGAAGCTGGTCGATGGCCTGAAAGCCGCTGGTGTCCAGCAGGACATGCGCTTCATCACCAGCCAGATCGGAATGTTCAGCTACTCGGGCCTGAGCCGCGACCAGATGGTGCGCCTGCGCAACGAGTTCGGCGTCTACGGCACCGACACCGGCCGCATGTGCGTGGCGGCACTCAACAGCAAGAACATCGACTACGTCTGCGCCGCCATCGCCAAGGTGGTCTGACCACAGCCGTCGTGTGGGTGCCCCGGTTCCCGCAGGAACCAGGCGCTTTGCGGGGCCGATGGCCCCGTTATGCTTGTCCCCCATGTACGCGCACCATTTCGGTCTGACCCAGGACCCGTTTTCCATTGCGCCTGACCCGCGCTATCTGTTCATGAGCGAGCGCCACCGGGAGGCGCTGGCGCACCTCCTGTATGGCGTGACCGGCCCGGACGGGACCGCCGGCGGCGCAGGCGGCGGCTTCGTCCTGCTCACTGGCGACATCGGCACCGGCAAGACCACCGTCTGCCGCTGCTTCCTGGAACAGATTCCTCCCGGCTGCCATGTGGCCTACATCTTCAATCCCAAGCTCAGCGTCACGGAATTACTGCAGTCGATTTGCGACGAATTTGGCATTGCCGTGGAACCTGGCGCCGCTGGCACGCCGACGGTCAAGGACTTCATCGACGCGCTCAACGCCTTCCTGCTGCAAAGCCATGCTGCCGGCCAAAGCTGCGTACTCATCATTGACGAGGCCCAGAACCTGGCACCGGAGGTGCTGGAACAGTTGCGCCTGCTGACCAACCTTGAAACCAGCGAACGCAAGCTGCTGCAGATCGTCCTGATCGGGCAGCCCGAATTACGCACCATGCTGGCCCGGCCCGAGCTGGAGCAGCTGGCGCAGCGCGTGATCGCCCGCTTTCACCTGGACGCGTTGACCGCCCCCGAGTCCCGCCAGTACATCCAGCACCGCCTGGCGGTGGCCGGCCATACCGGCCCGTTGCCTTTTGACGCAGCCGCGCTCAAGCACATCCACCGGCTGGCACGCGGGGTGCCGCGGCGCATCAATCTTTTGTGCGGGCGCGCGCTGCTGGGCGTCTGGGCCACCGGTCTGCACCAGGCGAACCGCAAGATCGTGGAAAAGGCTTCGACCGAGGTGTTCGGGCCTGCCATCGACCACGCGCCGAACCACCCGGGTCGCCCCGCGAGGTGGACGCTGGGCGGGCTCGTGTTGTTTGCCGGCGGTCTGGTAGCCGGCGGCCTGCTCTGGCACCTTCGGCCGCAGAACGGGATGCCCGACAACGTCCCGCCGCCTGCCCCGGTGGCGGCTGCCAAGGCGGCAGTTCCTGCCCCGGCGATGCCCCCTCCCCCGCCCGCCACCCGCGCAGACGCCGATCAGGGCATCGTCCTCAACGAGGCCCCCCTGGATGCCGGCCTGTTGCAGCAGATGCCGCGCGACTTGGACAGTGCGTGGCGTGCGCTGGGCACCCGCTGGCGCCTGCCGCAGACGGACGCGGCTCCCTGTCAGGCCGCGTTGACCCAGCAGGTGCAGTGCTACAGCGCCGGCAACGTCAGCCTGCCGCTGATTCGCCAGTTGGCCCGCCCGGGCATTCTGACCTTGCGCCAGGACGACGGGCCGCCGGTCTACGCGCTGCTCACCGGCCTGCAGGACCACCACGCCACACTGCACGTGGGCGACCAGGATGTCCACGTGTCGCTGCTGGCGCTGGGGCGTCTGTGGCGTGGTGACTTCGCCACCTACTGGCGGCCTCCGCCGAATTACACCGAAAACCTGCGGGATGGCAGCAGCGGCGCGGCGGTAGACTGGCTGGCGAGCCGGCTGTCGCGCCTGGACGGAACCCCCGCCCCGCCGGCCGCCACCCCCACCGTGCTGGACGCGGCCCTGAAGACCCGCATCCAGACCTTCCAGCGCGCCCAGGGCTTCCGCGCTGACGGCCGGCCCGGCCCCATGACCCTGATGCAACTCAGCCGGGTCACCGGCGGCAACGAACCGCGCCTGCAAACCCTGCAGCGATAAGACCATGTCCTACATTCTTGACGCACTCAAACGGGCCGAGGCTGAACGCGCGCGCGGCACTGTGCCAGGCCTGCATGCCCAGTCGGTCGCAACAGCGGCGGCGCCCCCCGTAGCCGCACGCAGCAGCCTCTGGCTGGCCATGGCCGCCGTCCTGGCTCTGGCCGGGACAGTGACCGGCGTCGCCCTGCTGCGTGCGCCGGCGGCCATTGAACCAGTGCATGCGGCTGTGGCTGTCCCTGCGGAGGCACCGGCACGCGGGTCCGCCCCCTCGACGCAGCCCGATGCGGTTCCAACCCAGGCCGCCCTTCCTGCGCCACCGGCCGTCCCGCGTGCACCTGCGGCGCCAACGCCTGCAGCTGCGAAACGGCCGCCCCCCCCGGCGGTGGCCACTGTGGCGGCAAAGGCAGGCGACGACCAGCGCAGCGGCGCCAATGCACCGCTGCGCAGCGAGTTGCCCGAGAGCCTTCGCCGGGAAATTCCGGCGCTGACCATCACCGGCGCCGTGGATTCCGCCAACCCGGCGCAGCGCCTGCTGCTGGTGAATGGTCAGGTCCTGCCGCAAGGCGGCTCGCCTGCGGCGGAGGTCACCCTTCTGGAGATCAAGGCACAAAGCTCCCTGTTCAGCTTCAGGGGCACCCAATTCAGGGTGGCGCATTAGCTGAAAGTGGATGATGGGCCTCTGCGCCTTGCGCGCGATATTTTCAAGAAAAAAAGGCCTTATCCCAGCGTACCTTGGTCATAGTACGCTATCTAATTTGAATAGTTCCTGCCGCTTCAAGCGGCAGACACTGCACCTGGAAGCCTGAACGGCAATTGAAACTTTCCAGGCCTGCCCTTGTCCGCACACCGAATCGGCCCGATGCCCGGCTGGGGGTGTCAAGACCCCTTGCAAACGACGCTGCACGAGGCCACGTCGCACGGTCGCACCCCGGGCCACCTTGCGTGCGCTGCGCAGCATTCACTGTGATGCCCTCCCCGGGAACCGATGGACCTGGTGCCATACACGGGCGTGACTTGTGTTGAGTGGCACAAATATGTCGATATAGATAATTTTGTCAGGAAATGTAAGTAATATAGGCGAACTTGTTACGCCTTCAGGCGTCGGTATCGCATCTGGAAAGCATTTCAAATTGAGCCCTGCTAAAACATCTGGCGGTGAATTCGGTACTCCGGCCCAACTGGACCTCCCCATGCTTCTGCAAGCCATTGCCGTGGTCGTTTTGCTGGCCGGCGTTGGCTTGCTTGTCCTGCAGTACGCTGCCATGTCCGCACTGCCCGTGCCCGCCGCCGGCGTGGTGATCGTCTCGGCGACACTCATGCTGGTACTGGTTCGCACCCAGCGCCAGCACTGGGCCGTCGGCGTGATGTGCTGGGGCGTTCTGGCGGCCTGTTTGATCTCCGCCTTTTTAAACCCTGGTCTTCTGAGTCTTTCCCTGGCTGCGGTCCCGATTGTCGTCATGGCCGGCGGGTTGTTTCTTGGTCAAACCACGGCCTACGCGCTGGCATTCACGGGATTGGCCGCCGTGCTCCTTGCGTTCGAGATGCCGTTGCAGGGCATGCCAGTCGTGCCGCCGGACAAGGACTGGGCACAGTTCCCGGTCCATTTCGCGGCCATCCTCGTCGCCACCTTGATGAGCACTTCTGCAGCGGCCGCCCTCAAGCAACATCTGAAAAAATTAAAAAAATCGCAGTCCCACCTGAGCTCGATCATGGACAGCACCGATGACCTGATTTTCTCTGTCGATCCGGTCTATTTCAGCCTTTTGGTCTTCAATACGCAGGTGCATGCCCAGATCCTGCAACGATGTGGCGTTGCGGCAGAACGCGGCATGCGGCCAGAAGACATTTTCAAATCAGATCAAAAAGTACAAAAATGGAAGTCTTTATTCAAAAGAACGCTGAATGAAAAATCATTCTCTATTGACTATGGAACTTCAGATGGCGCCATTTTCTACTCCCTCAAGTTCCAGTGCATTCAGAATGGCGATGAAATTTTAGGAATTTCTGTTTTTGGAAGAGACATCACGCAAGAGAAAAATAATCTCAAGGCATTGGCTCAGCAACATGCGTTCCAGAAAAAACTGGTCGATTCAATTCCAGGTATTTTTTATATCTTCGATGTGATGGGTCAATTTATCCAATGGAACAGCAATTTTGAACATGTGTTTGGAAAAAATTCTGAACAGATCAGGAAATCGCACCCTCTGGATTACATTTCGGAAAAAGATCAATCCCGCACCGCACTCAGCATCCAGAGAGCCTTTGAACAAGGTGAATGCAGGATCGATATCGATGTAGTGACAAGTGATGGGCGTCACGTCCCTTATCTGCTCTCAGGATACCGAATTGAATGGCAGGGGCAAGTCTCCTTGCTGGGTATTGGACAGGATCTTTCAGAACGAAAATCTATTGAGAATCAACTTCTGAACTATCGGGAGCATCTTGAGGAAATTGTCCACATTCGCACGGAGGAGCTCACCCTTGCCAAGGTGGCGGCCGAATCCTCCATGGCAGCCAGAAGTTCATTTTTAGCGAACATGAGCCACGAAATCCGCACGCCTTTGAATGCCATCATTGGCTTGGCGCATCTTATTCATAGCGAACCCTTGATGCCGAAGCAGCTGGATCGGCTTGGCAAACTTGAAGCGTCCGCATCGCATTTGCTGGAAATCATCAATGCGATCCTGGATATGACAAAAATAGATTCCGGCAAGATGCTGCTGGAGGACGAACCGATCTGTCTGCATCAGATAGTCAATGCCGTGACCGCCATGCTGAGCGAGCGCATGCAGGACAAGGGGTTGCAACTGCGCACTGAAATTTTCCCTCTCAACTTTAATTTGAGAGGCGACGCAACACGCCTGAGGCAGGCCTTGCTGAACTACGCCACCAACGCCATCAAATTCACACCTGCTGGATCTATCACGGTGCGTACCCTTTTATTAAAGGAAACACCTGTCGATGCCCTCATTCGCTTCGAAGTTCGGGATACAGGCGTTGGCATTAATGCGGCGGTGATTTCAAGGCTGTTTTCAAATTTTGAACAGGCGGATAAAACGATTTCCCGAAATTATGGTGGAACAGGATTGGGACTGGCGATTACGAGGAAGATTTCAGAATTGATGGGGGGCGACGCTGGCGTGGAGAGTGAAGAAGGCACGGGAAGTACCTTCTGGTTCACAGCGAAGCTGCGGAAAGATCAGGCAGTCAAGCTTGATTTGGAAGTCCACCCACCAGTTCCGTTTCACTATTCGAATTTCCAGAATGTTTTATCTGGCGCCAGAATACTGCTGGCCGAAGATGAAAGCATCAACCAGGAAATCGCCGTGTTCATGCTGGAAGAGGTGCACATGGTCGTGGACACTGCGGAAAACGGCGAGCTGGCGGTTCAGTTGGCATCAGAGAAAGACTACGACCTGATCCTGATGGACATGAACATGCCCATCATGGATGGATTGCTTGCAACCCAAAAAATCAGGCAGTCCAGGCGCAATGCGGAAATCCCTATTTTGGCCATGACCGCCAATGCCTTCGTAGAAGACAGGAATCAGTGCATTGCGGCAGGAATGAATGACTTCATATCGAAGCCGGTTGAACTCGATGTTCTGTATGCCAAATTAGAGAAGTGGCTGTCGCGCTAGAAGTTTCATGGGATGGCCTGGCGAAATACCGTCTATTCAAGAAGAGATCGCCACCTCCGCGCAGCAACTGACTGGATGCGATGGAAGGCGCAGACGGAGCGACGATGTGCCTGCGGATGGATGAAATAAACACCCATCACTTTCCATCTGAATGGTCAGGGATACCGGTGCAAAGTCCGCCTCACAAGTGAATTCAATCCATCCAGATCCGAGTTTTTCGCAAGGTTTTTGATTTTATCCAAAAATATTTTCCACTCCGGATTTTTTTCCTGAAGATTTTCTGAAAAATCAATCAGATCAGAAATTGCGCCCAATTTAATTAAATTCAAAATCTCGGACAACACCACACCCCCCGGCGCAACCACATCTTCAAGTAAAGATTTTTTATCCACTAAAAAATCTTTACTTGAATAGTTGGAATCATCTTGCTGTTCATCAAGCCCGCCGGTCAGTTCCAGGGGAATGGCAATTTCTACGGTCGTTCCAGCGGCCCCATTTCTTGTCACTGAAATTTCTCCTCCCATGACCTCAACCCATTGGCGGGAAGTGGACAGGCCAAGTCCCAAGCCATGATTTTCCTTGTGGTCAGAAGACCGCCAAAATGGCTCAAAAATTCGGGGAATGTCCCTCTCCGGAATTCCAACCCCGGTGTCACTGACCCGAAATACCAAATTGGACGGAATCGCTGCGGAAGGTATTTCTTTTTTTGGGGCTTCAAGGCTGAGTACGATGTGCCCATCCCTGGTGAATTTGGATGCGTTTTCAATAATGTTCAGCAGTGCATTTTTTAAAATCTTGCGGTCGGCATTGATTTTCTTTGGAACAGGGCCGTGCAATTTGAATTCAAAATGATTCCGGTGATTTCTTGCCAAAATTTCTGCTTCAACAATGATTTCGCCCAGCAGGCTCTGCAGACTGAATGCAGCCAGACGCGCCGGCTGGTGATGCTTGCCCGTTTCCGCAAGATCAATCAAACGTCCCATCAAGTCACGTAGCTTTTGCGCACTGCGCTTGATCGTCATACCCTGGTCTGCGCCCTCCCCCCCAAGATGGATGATCGTTTCTGCGTTCGCAGTGATGTCGTTCACAGGCAGGCGCAAATTGGGCGTGACGAGCCGCAGCAGGCTCTTCTTCAACTGCTCCCCTTCGTCTGCAGACAAAACTGCCACTTGCAGTGCCTGCGTACGTAGATCGGCCAACATTTCCAGCCTTGCACGATCGTCCCGCGTTGCACGCAGCAGATTCTCCTGCGACGACCTCAAGGTCTTTTGGTGCACAACCGATCGACGAATCACCTCATAACTCAACGGCAACGCAAGGCAGATCGTCGATGCCATGGCCAAGGTGAGATCCTGCGCCACGGTCCATTGGATCAATCCGAGCTGGGCCAGGAATTTAAGAGTGACTGCAATCCATATGGGGAAGGAAATGATTAAATATTGAATGTATTTAAATGCCTTGCGTCGCCATGTGGCATAGATAAAAACAGGCCATAAAGAAATACATGCAACAATCAACAAGTCGGAAAGAAGCACAATCCATTTCAAATTTAAAATGAAGGCAGCAAGTCCCAGCGTGGTGCTGGCAACGATTAAAGACAAGAAAATATAATAGGTATATTTAAGGCGATTCAGATCAAGCCATATTAATGTTGACAAGGCAGTGAGAGAAATAATTGCATTCAAGAGGATCTCGGGCGCTCTATAAATAAAATTTTCGCCAGATAAAATTTCAAAGTACTGAAGATAGCCGTTGAAAACAAAGCCATGGAGAGCAATCGTTAAAATTAAAATTGATAGCAATTTTAATTTTTGACTCCCGCGCGCTACGGCATACACCATCGTGTAGCCAGCCAATACTGCCAAGGCAGAGAGTGGAAGCAGTTGCCACAGGGCATCTGTCGTTTCTTTCTCGCGGTAGGCCAACGGCTCCCATACGCCCATCTCCATGCGCATTCTGGTGCGCGTCTGTACACGAAGCAACAAAGTCGCCTGCTCATCAGGCGCCAACAAGAACGCAAAAATCGAAGACTTGCCTTTGATCTGCCTGGGTTCGAGCGGTTGCCCTGCTCCGCTCTTCCCGATTGGCTGCATCCCTGGGCGGACCAGCGGGCGTTGATAAAAGTCAACAAACTCCAGGAGGGGCGCGTCCAAAACACCCCAGCGCGTCAAATGTTCGTGGCTCCGATTGGCGACACGCAGCCTGAACCACACGGCGGCATCGGTCACGCCCATGTTCACTTTCTCCGAGACAGCCGTCCAGCCAGGCTGCTCCAGAGCGGCCTCGGGTGAAAGCGATGCAGAGGCATCCTCCAACATCTCGACTGCGCCCAGCAGTTCAGCGCGTGGACCCGCCAAGGCCAGGTCCACCATCTGCGCCCGCGCTGGCAGCGCATCTGGCCACAGCAGCAACAGGCACAGCGAAGCTATCCAGTAAAGCAGACGGCTTTTCATGGCGACGTCTTCAGGCCATGTGTGGTATCCAAGTCCAGCAATCGCGCCATCGTGCTGTACAACACGTTCAGCCGGAGCGGTTTGGACAGTACGGCTGAAAATTTCAGATCCTCTTCGGATGCTGCTTCTGGTGCAGACGTCATCAGTACGACAGGAACGCCAGGCCATTGTGTGCGGACCCGGTTCAAAACCTGCCGACCGTCGGCGCCGGGCATTTTCAAGTCGGTCAGGACGATCTCCGGAATTTTCTCCCCAAGCCGTCCAATGCGTCCCATCGCTTCCATGCCGCAGGTCAGCGCGCGCGTGGAAAACCCTTGCTGCCCCAGGTTGTCGCAGAGGGTTTCGCCCACAGCAGGGCAATCATCCACCACCCAGACCAGGCGCCCTGTGCCATTCAGATGGAGGTCGGGATCGTCCGCGATGTACAGATCCTGCACAGGGATCGCCGCCTCGCTGCACGGCCGCAGCGGGATTGAAACCTGCACCGTCGTCCCGCTGCCCCGCGGGCTTGTGACTTCAATGTCTCCGCCCATGCGCTTGACCCAATGACGCGAGATCATCAGCCGCACGCGAAAATCCTGGTCCTCATGCGAAGCATCCACGCGTTCGAAGGGTTCGAAGACCGTGGCTAACGCCGCAAACTATGTCATGGATGACCTCAAGAGGCGTCCAGAACATCCAAATCATCCGCAGCGTCTTGATCAACTTGAACAAGGCAGCTACGAACCGGAGGATGCAGCGCATTACCTTGTGCGTGAGGGTGTCCTGGAAGCGGCCTCTTTCAACATGGAAGGACTGAACCCCACCGACACGGAC
>ERZ1034361.1705-NODE-1705-length-11237-cov-8.825358_pt1 | contig 11237 bp, 9 predicted proteins | sample MGYA00520617_ERZ1034361 | MGnify/ENA primary metagenome ERZ1034361 (study PRJEB33736, sample SAMEA104284507) | Azolla filiculoides | biome: Urban; feature: Water surface; material: Ditch water | place: Netherlands | collected 2015-10-28 | depth 0-0.1 m ... | reverse complement strand
CGCGTGGCTGCGCAGTTGGGGATCATGGCCACGGGCTTGCTGGCCGCGTGGGTGGGGTACATCTTGATCTTGATGTCGAGCACGGTGGTGAGACCGCCCAAGCCCTGCGCGCCAATGCCCAAGGCGTTGACCTTGTGGTAGAGCTCCAGGCGCATTTCTTCGACCTGGTCGAGCTTTTCGCCTTTGCTGGATTTTTCGAGCAGCTGGTACATGTCCAGGTCGTCCATCAGGCTTTCTTTGGCCAGCAGCACCGCTTTTTCGGCGGTGCCGCCGATGCCGATGCCCAACATGCCTGGCGGGCACCAGCCCGCGCCCATGGTGGGCACGGTCTTGAGCACCCAGTCCACGATGCTGTCGCCGGGGTTGAGCATGATGAGTTTGGACTTGTTTTCGCTGCCGCCGCCTTTGGCCGCCACAGTCACATGCACATGGTGGCCGGGCACGATCTTGGTGAAGATCACAGCAGGGGTGTTGTCCTTGGTGTTTTTGCGGTTGAAGTGCGGGTCAGACACGACCGATGCACGCAGCATGTTGTCGGGGTGGTTGTAGCCACGGCGCACGCCTTCGTTGATGGCGTCTTCCAGGCTACCAGTGAAGCCGTCAAATTTCACGTCCATGCCCACTTCGAGGAACACGTTGACGATGCCGGTGTCCTGGCAAATCGGGCGGTGGCCGAAGGCGCTCATCTTGCTGTTGGTCAGGATTTGCGCAATGGCGTCCTTGGCGGCAGGGCTTTGCTCGCGCTCGTAGGCGCTGGCCAGGTGCGAGATGAAGTCGGCAGGGTGGTAGTAGCTGATGTACTGCAATGCGGCAGCAACGGATTCGATCAGGTCGTTTTGTTTGATCAGGGTGGTCATGGTTGGTGATTCCAGTCGAGCGTCAAAAATAAAGGTTTTCAGTGGCCAGCTTTGTCATGGTGTGACATCAGGCGGTCGGCATAGGCAATGGCGATCGCGCTGAGCAAGAAAGCGATGTGGATGATGGTTTGCCACATCAGCACCTTCTCGTCGTAGTTGGCCGCGTTGATGAAGGTCTTGAGCAGGTGGATCGAGCTGATGCCGATGATGGCCGTGCCCAGCTTGACTTTGAGGACCGAGGCATTCACGTGGTCCAGCCATTCGGGCTGGTCGGGGTGGCCTTCGAGGTTCAGGCGCGAGACAAAGGTTTCGTAGCCACCCACGATGACCATGATCAGCAGATTAGAGATCATGACCACGTCGATCAAGCCCAGCACCACCAGCATGATCACGGTTTCGTTCAGTGTGGTGATGGGGGCAGTGGTCTTGTAACCAATGCCATTGATCAGCGCTTGCAGAGCAGTTTGGCTTCCAAATGCGGCTTCGAGCAAATGCACCAGCTCCACCCAAAAGTGGAACACGTACACGGCTTGCGCGGCGATCAGGCCCAGGTACAAGGGCAGCTGCAGCCAGCGGCTGGCAAAGATGAAACTGTTCAAGGAGCTCAAAGAACCCTTTGGGGCAGGCTTGTTGGATGACATGGATTTCCTGAAATTTCTTTGAAGTCAGTGACCTCGGGCAAACCCGGATTTTAGGCGGTAGAACACCGATTCCAGCCCCGTTGCGTGCAAGTCTGATGTCAGTCAGTGCTTTGTAAGAGCGAAAGCCGACATTTGCACCAGTTTCAAGTAACGCATGTCATTGAGGAGACAAATCTGATGAGTTCCACCATTTACCAACCGAGCGCTGACTTCGTTAAAAACGCGAATGTCTCCGGCATGGCCGCCTACCAGGCGCTGTGCAAAGAAGCCGAAACCGACTACCAGGGTTTTTGGGGTCGTCTGGCCAAAGAGCTCATCACCTGGAAGACGCCTTTCACCAAAGTGCTCGACGAGTCCAACGCGCCTTTCTTCAAGTGGTTTGAAGACGGCACCTTGAACGCCTCCTACAACTGCCTGGACCGCAACGTCGAAAAAGGCCTGGGCGACAAGACCGCCATCATTTTTGAAGCCGATGGCGGTGAAGTGACCAAAGTCACTTACAGCCAACTGCTGGCCAAGACCTGCCAGTACGCCAACGCATTGAAAAGCCTGGGCATCAAAAAGGGTGACCGCGTCGTCATCTACATCTCCATGTCCATCGAAGGCGTGGCCGCCATGCAAGCCTGCGCCCGCATCGGCGCTACCCACTCGGTGGTGTTCGGTGGCTTCTCGGCCCAGTCGCTGCGTGACCGCATTGAAGACACGGGCGCTGTGGCCGTGATCACTGCCGACAACCAAGTGCGCGGCGGCAAATTGCTGCCCCTCAAATCCATCGTGGACGAGGCCATCAACTTGGGCGGCTGCGGCTCCATCAAGAATGTCTTGGTCGTCAAGCGCTCGGGCGCCGACATCGCCATGACTGCTGGCCGTGACCAGTGGATGGCCGACGTGGCTGACCAGCAAGCCGCCACCTGCGAGCCAGAGTGGGTCAGCGCTGAGCACCCCTTGTTCCTTTTGTATACATCCGGCTCCACCGGCAAGCCTAAAGGCGTTCAGCACAGCACCGGTGGCTACCTGCTGCATGCTGCGCTCACCACCAAGTGGACCTTCGACTTGAAACAAGACGACGTGTTCTGGTGCACTGCCGACATCGGTTGGGTCACAGGCCACACTTACATCACCTATGGCCCATTGGCCTTGGGCGGCACCGAGATCGTGTTCGAAGGCGTGCCTACTTACCCTGACGCTGGCCGCTTCTGGAAGATGATCCAGGACCACAAGGTCTCGATCTTCTACACCGCGCCCACCGCCATTCGCTCGCTCATCAAGGCCGCTGAAGCCAATGATGCTGTGCACCCCAAGAGCTACAACCTGTCGAGCCTGCGCTTGCTGGGTTCGGTCGGCGAGCCGATCAACCCCGCCGCTTGGGAGTGGTACTACGAGCACGTGGGCGGCAGCCGTTGCCCCATCGTGGACACCTTCTGGCAAACCGAAACCGGTGGCCACATGATCACACCGCTGCCAGGCGTGACGCCCATGGTCCCAGGTTCCTGCACACTGCCGTTCCCCGGCATCCAGGCCGCCATCGTGAGCGAAACCGGCGAAGACATGCCCAATGGCCAAGGCGGCATTTTGGTCGTCAAGCGCCCATGGCCTTCCATGATCCGCAACATCTGGGGCGACCCTGAGCGCTTCAAGAAGAGCTACTACCCTGAAGACTTCAAGGGCAAGTACTACCTGGCAGGCGACGGCGCGATCCGCGACGAGAAAACAGGCTACTTCACCATCACCGGCCGCATCGACGACGTGCTGAACGTGTCGGGTCACCGCATGGGCACGATGGAAATCGAATCGGCCTTGGTCAGCTGCACCGAGCTGGTGGCCGAAGCCGCTGTGGTGGGCCGCCCTGACGACACCACGGGTGAGGCGATTTGCGCCTTTGTGGTGCTCAAGCGCGCATTGCCCAACACCGACGAAGGCAAGGCGATCGCCAAGCAGCTGCGCGACCACATCGCCAAAGAGATCGGCCCCATCGCCAAACCCAAAGACATCCGTTTTGGCGAGAACCTGCCCAAGACCCGTTCCGGCAAGATCATGCGCCGCCTGTTGCGCTCGCTGGCCAAAGGCGAAGAGATCACGCAAGACATCTCGACTTTAGAGAACCCTGCCATCTTGGGGCAGCTGGGTCAGGCTTACTGATCTTTGTATCGGGTCACAAAAAACGGCAGCCTCGGCTGCCGTTTTTTATGGGGTCGCTGGCTGGGCACACGACCTTGGCTGTGCGCTCAGGTTTTGATGCCGAGCCCCAATTTTTCAATCAGCCGCTTTTCCTTCACATAACTGGCCAGGATGAACTGCGTGTAGGTTTCGCTGTCCATGTAAATGACGGGCTGGTCGTATTTTTCGAAGGCCGCCTTCACGCCCGGATCGTTCAATGTTTTCTTGAATCCGTCTTGCAGTTGGCGAACGATTTTGGGGTCCATGCCTCTGGGGCCGGCAATGCCAAAGGGTGAATCAGAGACCGTGTCGTAACCCAACTCGTTGAGGGTGGGGACAGTGGGCCAGCGTTTGGTGCGTTTGCTGCCGTAAGTGGCCAAAAGTCGCATGGTGCCCGCCTCGACGTGGGGGCCCCAGCCTGTGGCATCGCTGTGCGCGTCGATGTGGCCTCCCAACAGGGCTTGCAGACCATCCGAGCTGCCTTTGAAAGGCACATGGGTGAGCTGAATACCGGCCTTGTTGGCGAACTCTTCAACCGCCAAGTGGGGTGTGGTACCGTTGCCGGTGGAGCCGTAGTTGAACTTGCCAGGGTTGGCTTTGGCGTAACTGACCAGGTCTTTGATGTTCTTGAAAGGCGAGTCGGCCTTGACCACGATCCCGAAGGTGTAGCCTGTCAAGCATGCGATGTAAGTGAAATCCTTGAGCGGATCAAACTGCATTTTTTGCATATGGGGCAGGCGTGCCACGCCGATGGTGACTTGCGAGAGCGTGTAGCCATCCGGGGCCGCTTTAACCAACTCATTGGGGCCGAGCATGCCGCTGGCACCGGGCTTGTTTTCAATGACGACTTGCTGCCCTAGCACCTTGGTGGCGGCTTCAGCAAGGGCGCGCATCACGATGTCGCTGGAGCCTCCTGCGGGCCAAGGGCAAATCAACTTCAAGGGGCGTGCCGGGAAGGTTTGGGCCATTGTGGGCAGCGCGAACGAGGCGGCCGTGGCGATGCCAGTCTGTACAAATTGGCGGCGTGTGGTGGGGTTGAATTGCACAAGGCTCTCCTGGTCAGCTGAAGAATTCAAAGCACAGTATGAACTCAGAGACCACGGTTGCCACACCGGGAATTCCCGCAAACGGTCCCGCGCGTGACCGCAATGCGTTTCAGTCGCCCAACACCACGCCTTCTCGCCGGGGGTCTGCGCCACCGAACCAGCCTTGGGGTGTGCGCTCAATGGCTTGCAGGCCGCTGGTCATTTCCATCTCCCGTACCTCGTGTCCCCGGGTTTTCAGGGCATCCACGGTGCTGATCGGAAAGCGTTTTTCTTCGAGCAGGGTGGGCCCATTGAGCGAGCCAAAGTTGGGCAGACTGACGGCTTGCTGGGCGTTCAGGCCCCAGTGCATAGTGCCCACCAGCAACTTGGCGGTGTAGTGGATGATGAGCGCGCCACCGGGGCTGCCGCCGCTCATGAGCAGTTGGCCTGTGGCCTTGTCAAAGACCAGGGTGGGCGACATGGACGAGCGTGGGCGTTTGCCAGGCTCCACCCGGTTCGCAATCGGGCGGCCTTGCGCATCAGCGGGCGCAAAGCTGAAGTCGGTCAGTTCGTTGTTGAGCAGGAAACCCCCTGCGCGAGAGGGGTCGGTCGTGACCATGCGGCGTGAGCCAAATGCCGCTTCGATGGTGGTGGTCATGGCCACTGCCCGGCCTTGTGCATCGACCACGCTGATGTGGCTGGTGCCGTATTCGGTCTGTTGCGGCATGGGTGCCCAAGAGGTTTTGACGCCTGCTGGCTGGCCGGGTGTGGCGATTTTCATGGACTGAGCGCCGATCAACTGGCTGCGCTCACGCAGGTAGTCCGGGGCCAGCAGGCTGCGCCAGTCGCCTGCGGGTGCACCGACAAAGTCTGGATCTGCCAAGTATTGCGCCCGGTCCGCAAAGGCCAAGCGCGAGGCCTCGGTGTAACGGTGCAACCAATCGGGGGAGGGCAGGCCGCCCGCGAACTCGGCACCCTGCGCGCTTGTGTGGGCCAATAAGCCCAGGATTTGCCCCATGGCGATCTGGCCCGATGAAGGCGGTGGAAAACCGCAGATGCGGTAAGCGCGAGAATGTGCCGTGTGGTCAAAGCACAAGGCTTCGCGTACACGGGGCTGATAGTTTGCCAAGTCTTGCAGACTCAAGCTGCCGGGGCGCGGCGCAGATTGCGTGCGCTGCACGATGGCTTGGGCCACCGCCCCTTCGTGCAATGCGCGGCTGCCTTCGGCCGCCATGCGGCGCAGCACATGCGCGTATTCGGGGTTGCGCAGCACGTGGCCCACAGGCCAGGCCTGACCTTGTGCGTTGTAGAAAAAGCGCAAAGCCAGTGGGTCTTTTCTCAGATGGGGGTCCGCTTGAAGCAACGTGTGCAGACGCGGACTGACTTTGAATCCTTGCTCGGCCAGCGTGATGGCTGGCTCAAGCAACTTGGCCCAAGGCAAGGCCCCGTGCTGTCGGTGTGCCGCTTCGAGCATGCGCAGCGCGCCGGGCACACCCACCGCGTGGCCGCTGAGCACGGCTTCGTCAAATGGCAGTGGCTTGCCGTTTGGCCCCATAAACATGTCGCCCTTGGCTCCTGCCGGGGCGGTTTCCCGGCCATCGTGCGCCGTGACCTTCTGGCCATCAAAGTGCAGCAAAAATGCCCCGCCTCCGATGCCGCTTGACTGCGGCTCCACCAAACCGAGTACCAGCTGCACGGCCACAGCCGCATCCAGGGCCGAACCGCCTGCGCGAAGAATCTGATGCCCCGCATCGGTGGCCAGTGGATTGGCGGCAGCCACGGCCTGCCTCGAATACGCCCAGCCGGGTTTGTCTGTGCTGCCACTGGCTGCTTCGGGTTGCTCGGGCACGCTGTAGCGCCATGGGGTCTGGAGCGGGACGGTGCAGGCGCTCAAAAGTGAAAGACAAATCAGGCTGAGTGGCAGGGTCTTTTGCATGTGTTCTCCGGGAAAGAGGCATGCTATCGGTAAACGCGTCAAAGACCAAGAAACCTGCTGCTGCAAGCCATTTTTCGCAGCGCCCAGAAAAAACAGGCCCCGCAGGGCCTGTTGCTTTGAAAGACCCGAAGGCTTTAGTTCATTTCGGTGCCAAGCGGATCGCACCGTCCAGGCGGATCACTTCCCCGTTGAGCATGTCGTTTTCGATGATGTGCTTGGCCAATTTGGCGTAGTCCTGCGGGTTGCCCAAGCGGCTGGGGAAGGGCACGCCTGCGGCCAGCGCGTCTTGCACTTCTTGCGGCATGCCAAACAGCATGGGGGTGCCGAAGATGCCGGGGGCAATGGTCATGTTGCGGATGCCGTTGCGCGCCAAGTCTCGGGCAATGGGCAAGGTCATGCCGACCACGCCGCCCTTGGATGCGGCATAAGCCGCTTGGCCGATCTGGCCGTCGTAAGCCGCCACGCTGGCGGTGCTGATCAGCACGCCACGCTCGCCCGTGGCTTCGGGTTCGTTTTTGCACATGGCTTCAGACGCCAGGCGGATCATGTTGAAGGTGCCGACCAGGTTGACCATGATGGTCTTGGTGTAGACGGCCAGGCTGTGTGCGCCGTTTTTGCCCACGGTTTTTTCGGCGGGGGCGATGCCTGCGCAATTGACCAGACCCATCAGCTTGCCCATCGACACGGCTTGGGCCACCACGGCCTGGCCGTCGGCCTCGTTGCTCACATCGCACTTGACGAAAGCGCCGCCCAGTTCTTTGGCCACAGCCTCGCCTTTTTCGGCTTGCATGTCGGCGATGACGACTTGGCCGCCATGGGCCGCCAGCATGCGAGCCGTGCCTTCACCCAGCCCTGATGCGCCGCCGGTGACGATGAAAACCTTGCCTTGAATGTCCATGTGTTGCTCCTGAATTTGATTGACGTTACGTCAACGTCAATTATGCACGGCTGACAACGGCGGTTGACCAGCTGTGTGCGCAGCCAAGCGCAGCAGTTTTACGGTATTTCGGGTACTCGACTACCCTGTCCATTGGATGTACAAAGCCTCTCTGGTTTTCTAGCATGAAATTTTTCCCGGACCTTGGGTCAGGGTGCTTCAGCACAGGAGACACACATGGCTTCAGACACCACTTGGAACGCATTGGCCCCCAATTTGCATCAGGCCGATGACAACTGGCGCAGGGCGACAAGTTTGCTGGCCTTCGCCGACATTCAGGTCGGCGGTCAACGGCCTTGGGACATGCAAGTTCACCATCCCGACACGTTTGACCGCATCCTGACGCGAGGCAGTCTGGGCTTGGGCGAAAGTTACGTCGACGGCTGGTGGGATTGCGCTCAACTTGACGAATTCATCACCCGCATTTTGCGGGCTCGGCTGGACGAACAGGTCGGCCGTGCGGGTTGGCTGTGGGCGTCACTCAAAGCCAGGCTCACCAACTTGCAGTCGCAACACCGGGCGTGGCAGGTGGGCGAGATGCACTACGACCTGGGCAACGATTTGTACGAAGCCATGCTGGACCCTTCCATGGCGTACAGCTGTGCTTATTGGCCTGCGGCGCAGACGTTGGCACAGGCGCAAGAAGCCAAACTCGACCTGATTTGTCAAAAATTGCAACTCAAGCCCGGCATGACGCTTTTGGACATCGGTTGCGGCTGGGGAAGTTTGATGTTTTTTGCGGCGCAACATTACGGAGCGCACTGTGTGGGGCTGACCATTTCGAAGGAGCAAGCCAAGTTGGGCGCAGAAAAAGCCCTGAATTTGCCGGTGCGTTTTGAGCTGGCCGATTACCGTCAGTTCAACCCCGACAGCGAGCAGCGGTTTGACCGCATTGCTTCGGTGGGCATGTTCGAACATGTGGGCCACAAGAACTACCGTGCTTACTTCGAGATGGCTCGGCGCAGTTTGCAAGCCGATGGCTTGTTTTTGCTCCACACCATTGGCAAAAACAGGGCAGGGGCCGGCATCGACCCCTGGATCGAAAAATACATCTTCCCGAATGGGGTTCTGCCTTCGGCATCCGAGATCGCTTATTACAGCGAAGACGCTTTCGTGATGGAGGACTGGCACAACTTTGGCGAAGACTATGACAAAACCCTGATGGCTTGGTATGCCCGTTTCGAGGCCGCCTGGCCCGCGCTGAAAGAACACTATGGCGAGCGGTTTTATCGCATGTGGCGCTATTACTTGCAGTGCTGCGCGGGCACATTCCGGGCCAGAGACAACCAGCTGTGGCAAGTGGTGTTGTCACCCAGCGGCCATGCAGGTGGCTATCGCAGGCCGTTGATGTGAAGTCTGGTGATCACTCGTTGGCGTTCATCTTGTGGATGAACATGCGCAAAAAGAATGCGGCCATCAACAGCATGAACACGATCACGGCCAAACTCATGAGGCCGTAGTCGGTAGAGAACAAGTCGATCAGCATTTTCATGGGTATTCCTTTGTGGGTTCTTTGTGGGTTTTGACAATTCACTTTGCACCCGAGAGGCCCTGAATTCCATGATGAAGATCAAGCGATTGACACAAACGCGTGTTTCAATTCAGTCTGTTCCTTTTTAAAGATCTTCGGGTCGAACCAGACATGCCTTCATTGCCACAGCAACAGCCAGGGGGTGCATTGCCCGTATCTGCCAAGATTTTCCTGAGTTTGGGTGCCGTGAGCGCCTGCGCCAGTGTGGTGTTCAGTGCCGCCTTTGCGCATTTGCCTGTTTTTGCGGGGGGCATACCGGCCATGGTGCAAACCGCATTGACCCAGCAGCAATTCCATTCGCTGGGCCTGGTGCTGGTGGGTTTGGCCGTGGAACGGCTTGGCGCATCGCGCTGGTTGCTGGCCTCCGGCGGGCTCATGCTGACGGGGTTGATTTTGTTCAGCTTCAACCTGTATGCCCGCAACGTGCTCGGGTTTGACGCCTTCAGGGCCGCGGTGCCCTGGGGCGGTGGTGCCTGGATCACGGCGTGGCTGTTCGCTGCTGTCGGGTTTGTCCGCCGTTAACCCCCTTTGGCAGGGTCGACGAAGCCACCCACGGTTTTGCCTATCGGCACGATAGAAACAACTGATCAGTGGCAGGCTTGATTCGGATTATGATTTAGACCAATGAGTTTTCTCATTCGATAGTTTTTTTAAACCAACCCAAGGAAATGACCATGTCCCTGATCAACACGCAAGTTCAGCCATTCAAAACCCAAGCTTTCCACAACGGCAAATTCATCGAAGTCACAGAAGCCAGCCTCAAAGGCAAGTGGAACGTGTTCATCTTCATGCCCGCTGCTTTCACCTTCAACTGCCCTACAGAAATCGAAGACGCAGCCGACAACTACGCAGCTTTCCAGAAAGCCGGTGCCGAGGTGTACATCATCACCACCGACACCCACTTCTCGCACAAAGTGTGGCACGAGACTTCGCCTGCTGTGGGCAAAGCCAAGTTCCCATTGGTCGGTGACCCTACACACGCCCTGACACGCGCTTTTGGCGTGCACATCGAAGAAGAAGGCCTGGCACTGCGCGGCACCTTCATCATCAACCCCGAGTTGACCATCAAGACCCTGGAAATCCACTCCAACGAAATCGCCCGTGACGTGTCGGAAACCCTGCGCAAGCTGACCGCTGCCCAGTACACCGCCGCCAACCCCGGCCAAGTGTGCCCAGCCAAGTGGAAAGAAGGCGCCAAGACTTTGGCTCCTTCCATCGACCTGGTCGGCAAGATCTAAATCTTGACTTCATCGCCCTGCCTGGCAGGGCGTTGAGCACAGCGCAACAAGGCCACAAGCCGGGTGTGCGCTGTCCTCAACGATTCCCCCAAAACCCTTTTTTCCGAGGCCCCGCCACAAGCGAGGTCTTGGATGTGTGCAGCCCGAAACAGGAGAAAACCATGCTCGACGACACCCTCAAAGCCCAATTGCAACAATACCTTGCCTTGTTGCGCCAGCCGATCCGCTTGATCGCATCACTCGATGACAGCGAAACCGGCACCGACATGAAGAGCCTGCTGGAGACCATCGTGGGCCTGTCCGACAAGGTCACGCTCGACACATCGGGCAACGACGCTCGCAAGCCGTCTTTTGTGGTGGCCCGCGAGGGTGAAACCCAAGGCGTGCGCTTCGCAGGCTTGCCTTTGGGCCACGAGTTCACCTCGCTGATCTTGGCGCTGCTGTGGACCGGCGGCCACCCACCCAAGGTCGAGCAAGACGTGATTGATTCGATCAAAGCCCTGGACGGTGACTTCAACTTCGAGGTTTACATGTCTTTGAGCTGCCACAACTGCCCCGACGTGGTGCAGGCCTTGTCGCTCATGGCCATCTTCAACCCCAAGGTCAAAACCGTGGTGATCGAAGGCGGTGCCTTCCAGAAAGAAGTGGAAGAGCGCCAGATCATGGCCGTGCCCATGGTGTTCCTGAATGGCCAGGTGTTCGGTTCGGGCCGTATGAGCGTGGAAGAAATCGTGGCCAAGCTGGACACAGGCGCCGCCACCCGCGAAGCGGCCAAGTTGGACGCCAAAGACCCGTACGAAGTGCTGATCGTGGGCGGTGGCCCCGCAGGTGCGGCAGCTGCTGTGTACGCGGCCCGCAAGGGCATCCGCGTGGGCGTGGCCGCCGCGCGCTTTGGCGGCCAGCCCCACGCCACCC
>ERZ1034361.1703-NODE-1703-length-11255-cov-7.236894_pt1 | contig 11255 bp, 8 predicted proteins | sample MGYA00520617_ERZ1034361 | MGnify/ENA primary metagenome ERZ1034361 (study PRJEB33736, sample SAMEA104284507) | Azolla filiculoides | biome: Urban; feature: Water surface; material: Ditch water | place: Netherlands | collected 2015-10-28 | depth 0-0.1 m ... | reverse complement strand
TCGAGAATCAAGGCTTTTAATTTAGCCTTATCGGTTTTTTTAAAAAAACTATCATTGTACGCCGCATCAAATAGATGTACTAAATCCACTCGACATTGTGTGTAATGCTCGATAAATGGCTGATATTCACCGTGAAATCGTTGTTGATATTTTGGAATGGTATCTTGCCAATCTTGTAATATTTTTTTCTGTGCATCAATTTTTTTAATTAATGTATTAAATTTTTTCTGTGCTTTTGAAAGTGACGTGCTGTCTGCATCACTGTCTTGATGAATATGTACTATTTTTGTTGTCATGATTTATTTATCCAATCATAAATTTATCGAGTTCACATCGATGAAGTGCAAGCCATTGCAGGGCAATAATGGGAATTGCTGAGTCAATTTCATTGCGCAGCACCATTTGATACGCCTCAGAAAATGAGACAGCGCGAACGAGAATATCTTCATGTTCATGAGCTAAGCCATGAATTCCACCCACATGTTCACTCTTCACAATACCGCAAAATAACGAAATTTTTTCAGATGAACCACCCGGTGAGAGGTAAAGGGTATTGATGGGGATTAATTTCTCAACCACACAACCCGCCTCTTCAAACGATTCACGAATAGCCACTTCTTGAGGTGTTTCGTTTTCCTCCATGATGCCGGCAACAATTTCAATAAGCCATGGTGTATTAATGGCATCTTCAATAGCACCAACTCGAAATTGCTCAATTAACACTACGTCATCACGCTCAGGGTCATACAACACCACCGCCACACAATTTCCGCGTACAAACAACTCTCGTGACATCTCGCCACTCCATCCTCCTGCAAACAACGTATGCTGCAAGCAGTATTTTTCCATTTTGAAAAAACCATGATACATAACTGCTTTGTTTAAAATTTTCACGTCTTTTTTCATGATATAATTTTGGGCATTGAAAGGTTTAAAAGGAAAAAATCATGCCGCACAATAGACCAATCTCACCGCATTTACAAATTTACAGATTGCCATTGACGGGGTTAATTTCAATTAGCCATCGTTTAACGGGTGTATTGTTAAGCATTGGCTTAATGGGACTTGTTTTTATACTATGGCAAATCACGTTAGGTGAAGCCCGTTTTACGCAAATGCAAGTGGCTCTCCATACTTTCCCCTTACGTGTTTTGACGGTGGGTTTTGTTTATGCGCTACTGTTTCATTTGTGTCATGGCGTGAGACATTTAATTTGGGACGCGGGGCACACATTCTCGCGTGAAAAATTAACTCTTTATGCGCTGACCGAATTACTGATTTCAGCGGGTTTAACGGTATTCATTGCAAAGGAATTAATGTGAAAAATCTGCTCGATAAACGACACTTAGCGCATTTTCACTGGTTACAACAGCGTTTGAGTGCGTTATTTCTCCTGCCTTTATCGTATTGGCTATTTATGTTCACTGAGCGTTGTTTGCACGCGAGTTACGGTGATATGTTAACGTGGCTGCATTTGCCCATCAATAAATACGGCCTCATCGCTTGGTTTTTGCTGGTTTGTTATCATGGTGCATTAGGCATGCAAGTGGTTTTTGAAGATTATGTATCACGCCCCCGTCAGCGCATCGCTAGTTGGAGTGCGAACCTTTTCTTTACAGGAATTGCGCTATGTGCTGTTTTTTTTCTTATTCAATCATAGAGCGCACAATTTATGTTAGTTGATACCCCTGCTTTTATTATTGATGAAGCCACATTACATGCCAATTTAACCACACTTACTCAACTACGCAAAGCATCTGGCTGTAAAGTGCTGTACGCAATGAAAGCCTTGCCTTGCTCGGCTGTTTTGGAGATAGCAAAACCGTTTATCGATGGTTTTTGCGTTAGCTCTTTATTTGAAGCGCAATTAGCACGCGATATTTTGGGAAAAGAAGGTGAAGTGCATTTAACCACGCCCTCACTCATAGCTCAAGAACTCTATGAATTAACCACCTTATGCACACATATCAATTTTAATTCATTAAATCACCATGAATTGTATGCGCCCATTGCTCAAACCCAAACGAAAATAGGTTTGCGGGTGAATCCCAAACTCTCTTTTTTAGCGGACGAACGCTTTGATCCCTGTCGCGCCCATTCTAAATTAGGCGTGGATATTGACACACTGTGGCAAGCAAATCATTTAGAAGAAAAAGACATCAATGGCTTACATTTTCATACCGTATTTTCCGCAAAAGACTTTACCCCACTACTCAAAACCATTGAGAAATTACGTCGCTATTTTGGCAATCAACTCGAAAAATTAGATTGGATTAATTTAGGCGGTGGCTACCTGTTTCATAGTATCAATGATTATCAGCCATTTATTGATGTAGTCACTATGCTTCGCAGAGAATTAAAACTCGATATCTACATTGAACCCGGTAATGCGGTAGTTGGTAACGCGGTCAGTTTGGTGGCAAGCGTGATTGATTGCTTTGAAAGTGAGGGTAAAAATATTGTTATTTTAGATACGTCTGTGAACCATAATCCAGAAGTGTTTGAATATCAACGTCGCTTAGCGATAGCAGAGGAAGATCAAAATGGTCAATACGTAGCGATGATTGCTGGTGGAACTTGCCTTGCAGGGGATATTTTTGGCGAATACCGCTTTAGACAACCACTACAAATTGGCGATACAATTACCTTTAATCAAGTGGGTGCTTATAGTCTAATTAAAGCGCATCGTTTTAACGGACACAATCTTCCTCGTATCTATATGAAAACCATACGAGGTGATATGAATTTGCTCAAACACTACACCTATCACGATTATCAGCAGCAATGGACGATGTTGACATAACCGCCTATTTAACCCTATGTGTTTTTTTTATCATTCATGTTTTATTTGCCATTTTTGACCACACCAATGACCACTCGAGATAAATTACTCCAACTTTTTCATGCCATTCCGCAACAAGAACAAAATGTACTGCTGGTATTATCGGTCACTTATGCACCCATTGGGCAAAACCATTTAATTGGTTTGCTCAAAGCATCGGGATTTGATAGTGGCACGATAAAGAATGTCAATCGAGATTTTTGGGAACGATTTCAGAAAATGGCGTTTGTTTTTCAGCGCGAGGGCTGGGTTTGTCATCCCGATATCATGGAACCGTTAATGCGGATTGCCGCTGAACAGCCATGGTTTACCAAACTCATGCAGCAAATCATTATGGACAAAAGTACGTTTAGTTATATGTCGGCTGAATTTAACGCCCTGCATCAAGTAAAAAGAATGCGTTTATTTCTTTATCAAGGCAATGAAACGGGCTTTGCGGCAAATATCAGTTATTTATACGATAATTTTCATCCGTATTTCTTCGCGCAAATTCATCAATTATTTTTTGCGCATTTTGATCCACTCTGGTTTGCTTCATTACCGCAAAATATTCGTTTTTTAGTCTTAAAATACATGCTCATTGGCGATGGCATAGCACTTGATGATAAACAACAACGTTTATATCTCTTATTAGAAGAATATTTTTCACAATCCTTACCCCCCATTGAAATCCGACAAGCACTCATCGAGCATAGATTGCTGCGTGGGATTGAAAAAGATGCTAAGGCATGGCTGCATGATGACCATTCAGCGGAAGGGTTAAAATTACAAGGCGTTCTTGCACTTTTACATAATGATTACGATGACGCACTGGATAAATTCACCATCGCTTTAAAAATACTGAGAAAAAATAACAAACGTTCAGCAACACTGGGCGGTATTTACGATTTTTTCTACGGCATGGTGCTTTTGCGTACTTGTCACATAGCGCATCTTCAAACGCTTCAAACTTATTTAGCGCTTTGTGCCAAAAAGAATAATGACGTTTTTTCACCCATTAACCACATTCTCACTGACGCACTTGATGTTTACCAAGGTAGAAAGTCCATTCAAAAAGCGTCAACCTTATTGACAAAGCCACGCTCTCCCTATGAATGCTTCGCTCAATTACTAATGCTCTACTGGCTAGGCGAGACGGATAGATTCATTGACCCTGCTCAACAAGCACTTTGGCTTGCACCTTTGGCTAATTATTGTCAAGTTGCTCAAGAGCTTGATTACAAATGGTTTACCGCCATGAGCGCAACATTACTAGCACGACTTAATTATTCACATAAAATATGCGACAAAATTGCAAAGCAATCCGTCAATACGCCATATATCGCGCTAATTGATAGCTTTCCTCGTACCAATGCATGGGAGCGCGCTTTAGACGCACTTTTGCAAATCAACACACTTCAAGAAACAACGCCAACAATCACCACGCAATCACGCTTAGTGTGGGCATTAAGTATGGAAGACGAGGAGATCATCGTTGAAGCTAAAGAGCAGCGTCTTGGCAAAAATGGGTATTGGTCAAAGGGTCGCACTATTGCGTTGAAACGTTTATATTCCGAACTGGCAAGTTTTCATTATTTCACTAAACAAGATATTAAAATTTGTAAAAATATTCAATCAGTTCGCGTGCAAGATGGTTATTATGGGCATTACACAGATTCTTACTTTTTTTCTAAAGAAGTCTTATTTGATCTTATCGGACATCCCAATGTGTATTGGGCGTCACAAGTTCAATACGACTCACCTATTGAAATAAAAGCGGCAGCACCCCAATTATTAGTGGAAGAAAAGAAAAATGAAAATCAACTGCATCTTTCCCTCATGCCCAAAATACAGCGTGATGACAAAATAGTCGTGCAGCAAATGGCTACAGGACTTTTGGTTTATGAAATTAATGATCAACATCGTCATGTAGCCCAAACATTAGGGGAAGAAGGTATCGCTTTTCCTAGCAGTGCGCGTGAAAAAGTGATGGATTCCATTTCAGCAGTTGCCAAAACATTAACCATTCAGTCCAATATGGTGGGCATGAACACGCAGGCAAAAACCGTTGAGGCTGACAATCGCTTGCATTTGCATTTACAACCCGTGGGTGAAGGCATTCATTTAGATATTTTTGTACAACCTTTTATGGATGGGGGCCCCGTTTACAAACCCACCAGCGGTGGCACCACTGTTTTAGCTGAAATTGACGGTGTGCAATTGCAAACAACACGCAATTTTGCTATTGAAAAAGCGTATGTGGCGCAACTCCTCACGCAATGCCCAACCCTTGAGTCTAATGCGGCTTTAAAATGGCAACTTGATGAGCCCGAAGCGGCATTAGAAACGCTTCTTAGCTTACAAAATATGACGGAATTTACCGTACTAGAATGGCCAAAAGGTAAAAAAATCAAAATTAGTCGTGAAATGGGGTTAACGCAAGCGCGTTTTTCGGTTCGCCAAGAAAAAAACTGGTTTAATGTAGAAGGCGATTTGGTAATTGATGATGAAACCGTTCTCGATATGCAGCGTTTAATGCACTTACTGGCGAATTCATCGGGGCGTTTTTTAAAATTAGAAGATGGGCAAATTATCGCGTTAACAACAGAATTACGTCAACGACTCGATGATTTATCAGGACTAGGTGAAATAAAAGACGATAAAATTCAGTTTCACGCCTTAGCCGCACAGACATTAGACGAACTCACGCAAGGCATGAGCATCAAAGCAAGCAAACCATGGAAAGAGCAGCTAAAGCGACTTGATGAATTAACGGATTTCAATCCAAACGTTCCCTCCACATTACAAGGTGAGTTGCGTGACTATCAACAGGAAGGTTTTTTGTGGATGAGTCGACTTGCCTATTGGGGCGCGGGTGCGTGCTTAGCTGATGACATGGGACTAGGCAAAACCGTTCAAGCATTAGCCTTAATTCTCTCACGTGCCCCGCAAGGCCCCACGTTAATTCTTGCGCCCACCTCCGTGTGTATTAACTGGCTTGAAGAATGCGCTCGATTTGCACCCACGTTAAATGCACAGCAATTTGGCACGGGGGATCGACAAACGATGCTTGATCATTTGGGCCCGTTTGATTTAGTCGTATGTAGCTATGGTCTACTTCAAACCGAGGTAGAGCGTCTGCAAAAAATACATTGGCACACCTTAATTGCCGATGAAGCACAAGCCATTAAAAACACACTTACCAAGCGCTCAAAAGCCGCCATGGCACTCGAGGCAGATTTTCGCTTAGTTACCACTGGCACACCCATTGAAAATCATTTAGGGGAATTATGGAATTTGTTTAATTTTATTAATCCCGGTTTATTAGGGTCTCTCAACCGATTTAACGAACGGTATGCCAATGCTATTGAAAATGGTCATGATCATGCCACGCAGCAGCGTCTTAAAAAATTATTACGCCCCTTTATTTTGCGACGCCTCAAAAATGACGTCTTAACCGAATTACCTGCGCGAACAGAAGTCACGCTGCATATTGAATTAAATCATGATGAACGCGCCATTTACGAAGCACTACGTCGAAATGCGCTCAAAGTCATGCGTGAAGCAGGCGCTCAGTCCAACCAACAATTGCAAGTGCTTGCCGAAATTATGAAACTGCGACGCGCGTGTTGTCATCCTCGCCTAGTCATAGAAGACAGTTGCGTTAGTAGTTCAAAACTTCAGGCATTTGAAGAATTAGTCGACGAACTTTTAGACAATCGCCACAAAGCACTGGTCTTTAGTCAGTTTGTTGGGCATTTAGCGCTTATTCGTGAATTACTCGATAAAAAAGGCATTGCTTATCATTATCTCGATGGTTCAACGCCTATTGCAAAGCGCAAAAAAGCGGTGAATGCGTTTCAAGCAGGTGAAGGGGATTTGTTCTTAATTAGTTTAAAAGCAGGGGGCACCGGCCTTAATTTAACCGCAGCTGACTATGTGATCCACATGGATCCTTGGTGGAACCCTGCTGTCGAAGACCAAGCATCTGATAGAGCGCATCGTATGGGACAAAAACGTCCTGTCACCATTTACCGTTTAGTCACCAAAGATACGATTGAAGATAAAATTGTAGAGCTGCATCATCTCAAACGTGACCTTGCAAACAGTTTACTTGAAGGCGGTGAAATTAGCGGCAAAATGTCGGTGGAAGATATGGTGGCGTTGTTGCGAGATGCAGAGTAATTGAGAGAACTAAAGAAAAAAAGTAGATGCCCAAAATAGGTAATTTGGGCATCTTCTGTTAAAAATGGACAACATTAAACGTCGCTAATTCACTCATTTACAACAAAGTTTCTCAGTGTCCCTAAGCCATCGATTTCAATTTTAACCACTTGGCCGGCTTTCAAATACCCGCGCGGTTTCATTTTAACGCCAACACCGCTAGGCGTTCCGGTGGTAATGACGTCGCCGACTTCGAGCGTCATCGCTTGCGATAAATACGCAATCATTTCATAACAATTAAAAATCATGTGCTGTGTATTTGAATTCTGACGCAATTCGTCATCGACCCATGTTTTTAAATTTAAATTATGGGGATTTGCAATTTCATCACTTGTCACAAGCCATGGACCTAGTGGGCCGTGTGTATCAAATGATTTCCCAAGTGTCCATGTCGGTGAGCGAAATTGCCAATCACGCATCGTGATATCGTTTGCAATCATAAAGCCAGCAATCACATTTGGCGCATCTTCTAAGGAAACGTGTTTACATTTTTTGCCAATGACAAAAGCCAGTTCACATTCGTAATCCATTTTTTCAGAAATGCGTGGCAAAACAACGTTTGCGTCAGGACCTACCACGCAACTACTTTGTTTGGTGAAAAAAACAGGGTATTCAGGTTTTTCTAAATGCGTTTCATCAATATGATCCGCATAATTTAAACCAATCCCCAAATATTTACGCGGACGTGGAATCGGTGCAAGTAACTGCACATCGGATAAATTCAAGCGATGAAGTCCACTCTCAATAAGCCGCTGCATTTTCGCTAAGGCCACCTCGCCTTGCTCTAAAAAAGTAATCATATCAAGTGGCAGCGTGTTGTCATCAAGACCATCAACCACTTTTGTGTCGACAACGGCGCCAATGCGCGTAATCGTTTGATAAGTAAATGTAATGAGTTTCATAATGAGGCCTAAATGAGCTGTTGACGAGCATTTTCAATGGCCATTTTAACCGTATTAGGTGCTGTTCCACCAATATGCGAGCGCGAGGCAACCGAACCTTCAAGAGAAAGAATATCAAAGACTTCCTCGCCAATGAGCGTTGAAAAACCGTGGAGTTCAGCAAGTGATAATTCGGATAAATCGCGTTTTGTTTCCACGCCAAGACGCACGGCTAAGCCCACAATTTCATGCGCATCGCGAAAAGCCAACCCTTTTCGCACCAAATAATCCGCCAAATCTGTTGCTGTTGCAAAGCCTTGTTTAGCGGCGCGGTACATATTGTCTTTTTTAGCGACTAAATGTGGCACCATGTCCGCATACGCACGCAAGCAATTAAGCAGCGTATCAACTGTATCAAAAAGAGGCTCTTTATCTTCTTGATTGTCTTTATTGTAAGCCAGCGGCTGACTTTTCATCAGCATCAAAAGTGCCATTAAATGTCCTGTCACGCGCCCTGACTTACCGCGCACCAGTTCAGGCACGTCAGGATTTTTCTTTTGCGGCATAATTGACGAACCGGTACAAAATGCATCGGGAATATCAATAAAATCAAATTGTGCGCTTGCCCACAAAATAAGCTCTTCAGAAAAACGTGATAAGTGCATCATTAAAATACTCGCACTCGCGGTGAATTCAATCGCAAAATCACGGTCACTCACTGAATCAAGCGAATTATTCGAAGGACGCGAAAAACCCAGCAACTGCGCACTTAAATGGCGATCAATAGGATAACTCGTTCCCGCTAATGCCGCCGACCCTAAAGGCGAGACGTTTAAGCGTTTTGCACAATCACGCATACGCTCTGCATCACGGCAAAGCATCTCAAACCATGCCATCAAATGATGTCCAAACGTAATAGGCTGCGCCACTTGTAAATGGGTAAAGCCGGGCATAATCGTTTCAGCGTGGGTTTCAGCTAGATTCAAAATAGCGAATTGCAAGCGTTTTAGTTCAGCTAAAATTGATGTAATTTCATCGCGCAAGTAAAGACGAATATCGGTTGCCACTTGATCATTGCGTGAGCGACCGGTATGCAACTTTTTACCGGCAATGCCAATTAAATCGGTTAATTTTGCTTCGATATTCATGTGAACATCTTCTTGCTGAATTGACCACTCAAATTCACCGCGTTCAATCTCACCGTGAATGTGTGTTAAACCGTTCACAATCAAGTCAAGTTCTGCTTGTGTTAACACGCCAACACGGCAAAGCATCGTCGCGTGTGCAATAGAGCCTTGAATATCTTGCTTTGCCATGCGTTTATCAAAATCAACCGAGGCGGTAAAAATTTCTACGAAAGCGTCCGTAGCTTGCGCAAAACGGGCGCTAGAAAGTTTTTGAGTGTTAACGTTCATAAAAAATTAAGAGGTTGCAGAAAGGAAATAAAAAGGCAAGGTTAATTAACTTAACCTTGCTTTTAGATAATAAAATAAAGCGTTTATTTATGGATTAAAATTTTAGCCGCTGAATCTGATAAATTTGGAATAAACTCAGCATCTCTTGCTAACACGGCATTGATTGATAAATAATCGGCAACAGGCGTGGAATTACTACTCACTAAAATCACCGGAATATTTTTGTTTCGGGAATTGGATTCACGCAGCGCAGCCACTAAAGCAACTGTGTTTAAATCGGGTAATTCACGCGCTGCAACGATTAAATCGAAGGGTTCGTGCAATAAGCGCTCTAAAGAGGGCATGCCGCGCTCTTGCGTGACAATGCGCAGTCCTAAAGCACTCAGTACGCCTTGGCACATTTTACGGCGTGATGGTGAGGGTTCAATGAGCAAAACCGACGCATGACTTGGCATACTGGATTTTCGCAATTCTTCCAAACTATGCTCAATATCGTAGTAGGTCGATTTTTCTGAACCAATCAAATCTGAAATTTGTTTGAGCAAATCAATATAACTAAGCGCATAACTGATACTGAGTGGATCGGTTGTCAGTGCACCGCTACTTAAAAAACTTTCAAATTGATGACAAACCGTTGTCACAATAGACAAACCAAATTGACTACCTGCACCTTTTAAACTATGAACACGACGATACATATCATCAAAAGCGCCTTCACGCCCATGCTCAAAAGCCAAAACACCCTCTTCGAGCATATCGCATCGCTCAGGAAACTCCGATACAAACTCATCACGCAACTGACTTAGTAACGTATCAAACTCAGTATTCATTTAACATTTCTCCTTTTTGGATTCGTCTTTTCTCATCATGCTATTTTTAAGGTGTCAACTCGTGACCCACTGTCACCACTTTTAAATCATTTGTTCCACCTTTTGCACCAATTAAATCGCCTTTGGTAATAATGAATTGATCCCCTTCTTTGGCAAAATCATAACGTCGCAACTGCGCGATGATATCGCGATTCACTTCGACGTGATTTTGCGCTTCATGTGAAAAATAAATAGGGGTCACACCGCGATAAAGCGTCGCTTTACCTAAGGTTTTTTCTTGGCTACTGAGCGCAAAAATAGGAATACCTGAGCTAATACGTGACATAAGCAGTGGCGTTGTACCTGATTCAGTCAATGCTGCAATACCGCGTATTTGTGTATGGTTTGCCATGTACATCGCAGACATCGCAATCGCTTCTTCTACACGATTAAATTGTCTGTTCACGCGATGATTTGATGTAGTGACTATCTTTTGTTTTTCTGCTTCAAGGCAGATTCGGTGCATGGCTTCAACTGCTTTCACCGGATGTTTGCCTGATGCTGTTTCTGCTGACAGCATAATAGCATCTGTCCCATCATAAACCGCATTCGCCACATCAAACACTTCTGCTCGCGTAGGAATCGCGTTTTCAATCATCGATTCCATCATTTGCGTGGCGGTAATGACCACGCGATCAAGTTCACGCGTACGCTTAATCAATTTTTTCTGAATAGCCGGTAATTTTGCATCACCAATTTCGACACCTAAGTCACCGCGTGCCACCATGACAACGTCCGAAGCTAAAATAATTTCATCCATAACCTCATCATTTTCAACCGCTTCAGCACGCTCTACTTTGGCAACAATGCCAGCGTAACAGCCTACATCGGCAAGTAAACGACGCGCTTCATGTAAATCCTGCGCACAACGTGGGAAAGAAATAGCCACAAAATCACAATCAATTAAACCAATGGTTTTGATATCTTCTTTGTCTTTATCGGTTAACGCTGCAGCAGATAATCCACCACCAAGCAAATTAATCCCTTTATTGTTCGATAAATCACCACCTACCACAACCACGCAACTGATGCGGCCTTGGTTAAT
>ERZ1034361.1701-NODE-1701-length-11259-cov-3.307190_pt1 | contig 11259 bp, 9 predicted proteins | sample MGYA00520617_ERZ1034361 | MGnify/ENA primary metagenome ERZ1034361 (study PRJEB33736, sample SAMEA104284507) | Azolla filiculoides | biome: Urban; feature: Water surface; material: Ditch water | place: Netherlands | collected 2015-10-28 | depth 0-0.1 m ... | reverse complement strand
ACGCCCAGCGCAGAGGCCAGCCCCCAGCCCAGCGCCATGCGGCCCACGGTGGCGCCGGTGAAGGCCAGCAGCTCGCCGCCGGCACCCAGGCCCTCGACCAGGCTGTCCAGCGTGGCCTCGGGCGAAGGCAGGAACACGCGGCTGACCCAGCCGCCGTGGCTGGCGGCCCACCACAGGGCGACCACCCCGGCCAGCACCGCCACCGAGCCCGCCGCACCCGGCCAGTCAAATCGACGGGTCATGCTGCGCCCTCCGCGCCCATGCGTCGCGCCACATGCCGTTGCAGCGCGAGTGCCGCGGCGTTGATGGCAAAGCCCACCCCACCGATCCACGCCAGCCAGGCCAGCATCAACGCCGGGTCGAGGCTTTGCTGCGCGATGATCAGCGCGTAGCCCATGCCGTGGGGGTTGGCGGCGATCTCCACCGTCACGGCCACGACCAGCGCAATCGCCACGCACAGGCGCAGCGCCACAAACAGGCGCGGCACGATGGCCGGGCCCACGATCTTGGTGAAGCGGGCCAGCGGCGACAGCTGCAGCGCGTGCGCCACCTCCAGCAGGCGCGGCTCCACCTGCAGCACGGCTGCCTGCGTGAGCACGAGCATCGGCCACAGGCAGGCAAAGGCGACCACGCTGATCTCCATGCGCAGGCCAAAGCCGAACACCAGCATGGCCAGCGGAATCAGCGCCACCGACGGCACCGGCCGCGCGACTTCCACGCTCAGCGAAGCCAGACGCGCCGCGCGGCGGGAGAGCCCCAGCAGCGTGCCCAGCCCCAGCCCGCCCAAAGCACCGATCAGCAGGCCCAGCGCGGCGCTGCCCAGCGTGAAACCGGTGGCCGCCAGCAGCGAGCCATCGGCCAGCGCCCCGCCGAAGGCGCGCACGGCGGCACTCGGCGGTGCCAGCGCGTCGCTGCCCTTGCCCGTGGTGCGCGCCCACCATTCCAGCGCGCCCAGCAGCACGGCGGGGAAGACGAAGGGGCGGAAGTTGATGGCCATGACCGTCAGACGCCCCCGGGCCGAAGAAGAGTCGCCTCTGGCGACTCTGCGGCCTGCAAGGCCAGTGAGGACACGAAGTGCCGAACGTGGGGGCTCATGACCAGACGCCGCCGGGCCGCTCCCAAGGCGGCTGCGGCCCCCTCGGGGGGCAGTGAGGACACGCAGTGCCGAACGTGGGGGCTCATGTATGCCCCAGATACTGGTACAGCGCCCGCCGCAGCCGCAGGAACTCGGGGTGCTCCTTGGTCGAAAGCTGGTCGCGCGGCAGGGGCAGCGGCACGTCGATGAGGGCGGCCAGGCTGGGTTTGTCGGACGTGGGGTTGGCGCGCAGCGCAATCACGCGGTCGCCCAGGTACAGCGCTTCCTCCAGGTCGTGGGTCACGAACACCACGGTCAGGCCCTGCTCGCGCACCAGGCGGGCCAGCTCGTCCTGCAGGCTCTCGCGCGTCATGGCGTCGAGCGCGCCAAACGGTTCGTCCATTAGCATGAGTTCGGGTTCCTGCGCCAGGCAGCGGGCGATCTGTACCCGCTGCTGCATGCCGCCGGAGAGCTGCGCCGGGAACTTGTGCGCGTGCGCGCCCAGGCCCACGGTAGCCAGCACGCGGGCGATGCGCGCGGGGCGGTCGGCGGGCGACACCTTCGCGGCCTCCAGCGCCAGGCTGACGTTGGCCTCCACGGTGCGCCAGGGCAGCAACGCGCGGCCGTAGTCCTGGAACACGAAAGCCACCTCGCGCGTCGGCCCGTCGATGGGCTGGCCGTGCCGGCTGACGCGCCCCGCGCTGGGCGCCACGAAGCCGGCCGCCGCGCGCAGCAGCGTGGTCTTGCCGCAGCCCGAGGGGCCGATCACGCAGACGAATTCACCGCGCCGCACCGACAGGCTGGTCGGCGAAAGAATCTCGCGTCCCCCCAGATGGATGGCGACGCGGTCGAAATCGAGGACGGATTCGGTCATTTATGAATCATTTTGGCCATATCCCAGCGTGGAATGGTCATTGTTTGCTATCAAGACAGGACCTCCCGCACCGGCTTCACTTCGCAATCAGCTTGGCCACGTCGGGCACGGTCTTGAGCATGTCCTGGTCTTTCATCAGGTTGACCCAGTAGGTGAGCTGCTTTTCGGTCACGACCGGGCCGGGCGGGGAAATCTGCATCTTCGCGATCACCTCGGGCGGCAGCTTGATGTACTTGCCAATGGCGGCGCGCACCCGGTCGTTGTTCTTCGCGCTGGCCATGAAGGTGGCGGCCTCCTGCACGGCCTCACGGAAGGCTTTGGCTGCGGCCGGGTTCTTCTGCACCCACTCGCGTTTGGCAGTGTGGATGATGGTGGGCTGGCCTTCGGGCAGGAAGGTGGAGTAGTAGGACGCCACGTAGCCCACGCCGCTGTCGGTGATGCGGCTCATGAAGGGGTCGGCGCTGACCACCGCATCGACCGCGCCGCCGCGCAGCAGGTCGCCATGCTGGGGAAAGGAGGCTTCGACGAAGTTGACTTTCTTGAAGTCCACACCCTGGGTCTTGAGCCAGCCGCGGAAGGTGACATGCAGGAAGGCGCCCAGGCCCGGTACGCCGATCTTCTTGCCCACGCAGTCCTGCGCGGTCTTGATGCCGCTGCCGGCCTTGGCCACCAGGCCGAAGCCGGTGATGGTCTTGGAGGTGACGCCGCCGCCGGCCACCACCACGTGGTCCAGCCCGCCGTCCACCGACTGCAGGAACACGCTGGGCGTGGGCCCGCCGATCTGCAGCGAATCGGACTGCAGCGCGGCCGGAATCGTGGAGTTGATCGGGATGAACTTCAGCTCCACGTCCAGGTTGCGCTTCTTGAAGTAGCCCTCCTCGGCGGCGACGAAGACCGAGGCGAAGTCGGTCACGGCCGTGTAGCCGAAGACCACCTTGGTGCTCTGGCTGAAGACGGGCAGGCTGGCGGCGGCGGGTACGGTGGCCAGAAGCTGAAGGGCGGTGCGGCGTTTCATGGGGGTCTCCTCGTTGGTTTTGGAAAAGGGCATCAGGCGGTTGCGGGTGCAGGTGCGGGATCGGGCGCAGCCGGCGTGACGGGCAGCGCCGCGCGCAGGCCGCCCGCAATGAAATCGACCAGCAGCCCGGCGGCCGCCGGATCGCCCGGCTGGCTTTCGCCCAGCGACAGTCGCGCCACGCGGGTGTCGGTGAGGTGGTGCAGCAGCGCGCCCAGCGCGAACTGGTAGCCCCAGGCGACCTGCGCGCGCGCGGCGTGCGGCAGCGCGGCCTGCAGTGCGTCGATGAAGGCGTGGGCCAGCGGGTCGAAGAAGTCGCGCAGCACGCGGTCGGACTCGGCGTTGCTGTAGGCCAGCTCGCGCCCCACCAGCAGCGCGTAGTACTCGCCCTCGGCACTGGCACGCAGGCGCAGCACCGGGCCGACGAAGGCCTCGATGATGCGGGGCAGCGTCTGCGGATCGGCGGGGTCGCGCGGTGTGGCCTGCAATGCGGCCAGCCGCTCTTCGATGGTGTGGTTCCAGTGCGCGAAGATGGCGTGAAACAGGGCGTGCTAGGGGACGTAGTAGTAGCCCACCAGCCCCAGCGGCACGCCGGCCTCCTCGGCGATCTGGCGGATCGTGACGGCGTGGTAGCCGCGCTGGGCAAACAGCCGTTCCGCGGCCAGCAGGATGGCCTGCTGGCGGTCCGGGCGCACTGCGGCGTCCGGTTTGCCCGCGCTGGACAGCGCGCTGCGACGCCGGGGCGCGCCGGCAGGCAAGGCATCGGGGTGGGCGGCGGCCGGGGCGGCCTGGGTGCGCGTGTCCATGGCCGGATTGAACGGCCGTACAAGAAAGTTGAACATCCGTACAAACCCTCAACGGCCCCAGCCCCTGCACTGCTACGCTTGTTCACCATGCGCGAGATCTCCACCCCACTCCACCCCCCCGCCCCCTTCACGCCCCAGATCCGTCTGTACCAGGACTGGCTGGCCGAGACGCGCGGCCTGCATTTCGACACCTACAACGACTTCTGGCGCTGGTCCATCACCGACCTGGACGCCTACTGGCAGAGCATCTGGGACTACTTCGCCATGCAGTCGCCCACGCCGCACAGCGCCGTGCTGGCGAAGAACGTGATGCCCGGCGCACAGTGGTTCCCCGGCGCGCAGGTCAACTACGCGCAGCAGGTGCTGCGGCATGTGGCGCCGGCCTTGGCCGCAGGGCAGTCCGTGGGGCTGCCGGCGGGCCTGCCCGCCCTCATCAGCCGCAACGAAAAAGGCCAGCAACATGAACTCAGCTGGCCCGAGCTGCGCCGCCAGGTCGCCTCGCTGGCGCTGCACCTGCGCGAGATCGGCGTGCAGCCCGGCGACCGCGTGGCCGCCTACCTGCCGAACATTCCCGAGACCATGGTCGCCTTCCTGGCCACGGTGAGCATCGGCGCGGTCTGGAGCATCTGCGCACCCGACATGGGCACGCACGCCGTGCTCGACCGCTTCACGCAGATCGAACCCACGGTGCTGATCGCCTGCGACGGCGTGACCTACGGCGGGCGCGACTTCGACCGCCTCGAAGTGGTGGCCGAGATGCGCGCCGCGCTGCCCAGCGTGCGCCACGTCATCCTGCACCGCAACCTGGGCCATGTGGGCGACGACAAATCATCAGATTTGATAGCAGATTATTACCCGTTCGCGCTGGGAATAGCCCGAAATGACGACAAGACTGCCGCGTTCGAGCCGATGTGGCTGCCGTTTGACCACCCGCTGTGGGTGGTGTACTCCAGCGGCACCACGGGCCTGCCCAAACCCATCGTGCATGGCCACGGCGGCACCGTGCTGGTGGCGCTGGCACTCAAGACCCTGCACAACGACATCGGCTGCAGCTACGACCCCAACTCGTTCGGCGAGCGCTTCCACTGGTACAGCTCCACCGGCTGGGTCATGTGGAACGCGCAGCTCGCCGGCCTGCTCAACGGCACCACCTGCATCCTCTATGACGGCAACCCCGGCGGCACCAAGGACAAGCCCGACTGGACCACGCTGTGGCGCTTTGCCGCCGACATGGGCGTGACCTTCTTCGGCGCGGGCGCCGCCTTCTATGCCAACTGCCTGAAGGCCGGCGTGGACCTGTCCACCTGCGGTGATTTGTCGAAGGTGCGTGCGCTGGGCACCACCGGCTCGCCGCTGTCGCCCGAGGCGCAAAGCTGGGGCCGCGACCAGTTCGCACGCATTGCCAAAACACAGGCCCAAAAAGACATCTGGTGGTGCAACATCTCCGGCGGCACCGACTTCTGCGGCGCCTTCATCGGCGGGCACCGCGAGCTGCCGCAGGAACCCGGCGTCATGCAGTGCCGCCTGCTGGGCTGCGCTGTGGAAGCGTGGAACGAACAAGGCGTGCCGGTGCTGGGCGAGGTGGGTGAACTGGTCTGCAGCCAGCCGATCCCGTCGATGCCGCTGTATTTCTGGGGCGACCGGGACAACGCGCGCTATCTGGCCAGCTACTTCGAGATGTACCCCGCCGGCCACGGCCGCAAGCCCGGCGGCGGCGATGCCGGGCCCGAGATGGGCGGCGTCTGGCGCCACGGCGACTGGCTGCGTGTGGGCACGAAGGAGCACGGCGGCGAAAGCTGCGTGATCTTCGGCCGCAGCGACGCCACCATCAACCGCCACGGCCTGCGCATGGGCACCAGCGAGCTGTACAGCGCCATCGAGGCCCTGCCCGAGGTGCTGGACTCGATGGTGGTGGACCTCGAATACCTGGGCCGCGAGAGCTACATGCCGCTGTTCGTGGTGCTGCGCGAGGGCGTGGCGCTGGACGACGCGCTGAAAGCCCGGCTTAACGACGCCATCAAGGTCTCTTTAAGCCCGCGCTTCCTGCCCAACGACATCTTCCAGGTCGCGGAAATCCCGCGCACGCTCTCAGGCAAGAAGCAGGAGCTGCCGATCAAGAAACTGCTGCTGGGCCAGCCGCTGGAGAAAGTCATCAACCGGGACGCGATGGCGAACCCGGGCTGCCTGCCCTGGTACGTGGCGTTTGCGCGGGCGCGCCTGGCATGAACGCCCCTGCGCAAGCGCCCCGCATCGCACTGATCCACGCCACGGCCCTGGCGGTCGAGCCGATTGCGGCCGCCTTCGCCCGCCACTGGCCGCAGGCGCGGCGCATGAACCTGCTGGACGACAGCCTGTCGGTGGACCTGGCCGGGGCCGGCCACCTGACGCCCGACATGGTGCAGCGCTTCATCGACCTCGCAGCCTACGCAAAGCGCACCGGGTGCAGCGCCATCCTGTTCACCTGCTCGGCCTTCGGGCCGGCGATCGAGGCGGCTGGCGCGGCCGTGGGCCTGCCCACGCTCAAGCCCAACGAGGCCATGTTCGAGGACGCGCTGGCGCTGACCGCCACCGGGGCCGGCCGGCTCGGGCTGATCGCCACCTTCGCCGCCTCGATTCCCTCCATGTCGGCCGAACTGCAGGCGATGGCCGAAGCGCGCGGGCGCCGCATCGCCCTGCACACCGTCTTCGTGCCCGAGGCCATGCAGGACCTGGCCCAGGGCCGCACGCAGGACCACCACCGCAAGATCACGGAGGCAGCCTGCGCGCTGGCCGGCTGCGAGGTGGTCATGCTGGCCCAGTTTTCCATGGCGGCCGCCCAGCGGGCCGTGCAGGCCGCCCTGCCCTGCCCCGTGTTGAGCAGCCCCGAGTGCGCCGTGCTGGCGCTGCAGAAAAGAATGCACCATGTCTGAATCCCATCTTGAGCCCCGCGTCACGCTGGCCCAGTTGCAGCAGTTCATCACCACCGCCATGGCGCGCCTGGGCCTGCCCGCCGCCGACGCTGCCACCGTGGGCCGGCTGATGGCCGAGGCCGAGTTGCAAGGCTCGGACGGGCACGGCGTGATCCGCCTGCTGCCCTACGCACGGCGCATCCGCGCTGGCGGCATCAACCTGCACCCCGACATCAAGGTGGTGCAGGAGCGCCCCGGCATGGCGCTGCTGGACGGCGACAACGGCATGGGCCACCTGGTGATGGAGCGCGCGGCGCAGATGGCCATCGAGAAGGCGCGGGTCTGCGGCATTGGCTGGGTGGGCTCGCACCACAGCAACCACGCGGGGCCGGCCTCGCTGTACGCGCGCATGCCGATGGCGCACGACATGATCGGCCTGTACTTTGCGGTGGGCAACGCCAACCACCTGCCGCCGTGGGGCGGGCTGGACATGTTGCTGTCGACCAACCCGATCGCGGTGGCGGTGCCGGCGGGCGACGAGCCGCCGGTGGTGCTGGACATGGCCACCACCGTGGCCGCCTACGGCAAGGTCAAGGCCAAGGCCCAGCGCGGCGAGATGATGCCCGAGGGCTGGATGATCGACCGCACCGGCGCGCCGCTGCTCGACCCGAAGCGTGCCGAAGAAGGCTTTCTGATGCCCATCGGCGGCTACAAGGGCTACGGCCTGTCGCTCATCGTCGGGCTGCTGGCCGGCACGCTCAACGGCGCGGCCATGGGCCGGGCGGTGATTGACTTCAACCACGACGACACCAGCGTCACCAACACCGGCCAGGCCATCATGGCCATCGACCTGAGCGCCTGGGGCGACGTGGCCGCCTTCAAGGCGCGGGTGGACACGCTGGTGCGTGAGTTGCGCGCCAGCGAGCGCATGCCCGGCGTGGAGCGCATCTGGCTGCCCGGCGAGCAAAGCCACGCCAGGCGCGCCACCAACGCGCGCGACGGCATCGCCCTGCCGGCGGCCCTGTGCCGGCAACTCGACGCCTTTGCACTGGAGATGGGCATGCCCACCCTGCAGGCCACCTGATCATCCCTGAGAAAAAAACCGGAGACAGCCCATGACCCGCCTCAACCGCCGTCTGGCCACCGCCACCCTGCTCGGCCTGCTGGCCACCACCGGCGCGCAGGCGCAGACGGGCGCCCCCTGGCCCAGCAAGCCGATCCGCATCATCGTGCCGCTGGCCGCCGGCAGCGCGGTGGACAACGCGGCGCGCATCCTGACGCAGAAGATGAGCCAGAACATGGGCCAGGCCATCGTGATCGAGAACCAGCCCGGCGCAGCCGGCCTGATCGGCGCGGACCGGGTGGCCAAGGCCGCGCCCGACGGCTACACGCTGGGCGGCTTCAACGACAGCATCATGACCATGCTGCCCAACCTGCAGCCCAAGATGCCGTGGGACATCCTGAAAGACTTCGAGCCCGTGTCGCTGGTGGCCACGGTGGAATGGGGCCTGGTGGTGGGCGCCGACGCGCCGCAGAAAAACGCGGCCGACCTGATCGCCAGCGCGCGCGCCACGCCGGGCAAGATCAACTACGGCTCGGGCGGCAACGGCAGCCCGCAGCACATCGCGATGGCGCTGTTTGCCTCGCAGGCGAAGGTGTCCCTGACGCACGTGCCCTACAAGGGCGCGACACAAGCCGCCATGGGTGTCGCGGGCAACGAGGTGCAGGCGGCCTTCCAGGGCATTGCCACCGTCAACGCGCTGATCAAGGCCGGCAAGGTGCGCCTGATCGGCGTGACCACGCCACGGCGCATGCCGCAGTTCCCCGACGTGCCCACGGTGTCGGAGTCGGGCCTGCCGGGCTTTGAGTTCAACTCGTGGTTTGCGCTGATGGCGCCGGCCGGCACGCCCAAGGCCATCGTGCAGACGCTGCACACCGAAATCACCAAGGCGCTGGCCGACCCCGAGACACGCGACAAGCTCATCGCCCAGGGCCTGACCCCGCGCGGCACCAGCCCCGACGACCTGGGCCGCGCCATGCGCACCCAGTTCACTCGCTATGGCGAGCTGATCAAGCAGGCGGGGATCACGGCGGACTGAAGGCGGTCAAGCCCGTTCGTCAGCGCGCCACACGTCAGCCGCCCTGGAACGTCGGCTGACGTTTTTCCAGAAAAGCCGCGCAGCCCTCGTGCGCGTCATCGGTGTCCAGGACCAGGCTGATGGTGGCCATCTCATGGGCCAGCGCGGCACTCAGGGGCATGTCGGCGCCATGGAGCATGCTGCTCTTGAGCAGGCGCAGCGCCCAGGGTGACTTGTCTGCAATGCGGTGCGCCAGGGCCAGGCTCTCGGGCTGCAGGCTGGCACGCGGCACGGCACGGTTGACCAGCCCGAGTTGCACGGCCTCGGCGGCGGAGATGAAATCGCCCGTGAACATCAGCATCTTGGCCTGGCACAAGGGGATCTGGCGCATCAGGCGCTGCGAGCCGCCGCCGCCCGGAAACAGGCCCAACTTGATTTCGGGCAAGCCCAGTTGCGCGTCATCCGCCATCAGGCGGATGTCCGTGGTCAGCAGGAATTCAGCGCCGCCGCCGAGTGCCCAGCCGTTGACCGCTGCAATCGTGGGCTTGGGGCACTCTTCGAAACGGCGGAACACCCGGTGCAGCACCGCGGCAAAGTCCCGGTAGTGCGCCAGACCGCGACGGCTGTTGAGGTCGGCGATATTTCCCCCCGCCACAAAGGTACGGTCGTCACAGCCCGTGATCAGCAGGACCCGCACGGCGGGGTCCGCCTCCAGGGTGTTGAGCGCTTCCTCCATCGCCAGCACCATGGGGATGTCCAGCGTGTTCATGGTCCTGGGGCGGTTGAAGGTCATCACGCCGACGGCGCCTTCGGTGCGTGTCAGTACATGGGGTTCGGTCATACGGGTCTTCTCCGGGTTGTAGGGGCTCAGTTCGGCCGCGATGTGTCGCGCTTTTTCCACGGCCGCAGGTCGATCACGCCAGGCGCGGTACGAGGGTCCACACCGGAGGCAAACAACTGGTGCTTCTGCACCTTCTGGGTGCCGGTGGTGGGGATTTCACCGGTGAACCAGAGCCAGCCGGGGGTCTTGAAATAGGACAGCAGGCTGTTGCAATGGTCAAACAGCGCCCGCACCAGCGGGTCGTTCACGTCAAGCCCGGCGCCATACCCGGGCTTGAGCACGACACAGGCCATGACTTCCTCCTCCCGCACGTCGTCCTTGACCGCCAGCACGGCCGCCTGCGCCACCGCAGGATGGCTTTGCAGCGCGGCCTCGACCTCGGCCGCGGCGATGTTCTCGCCCGAGCGGCGGATGATGTTCTTGCGCCGCTCCAGAAAGTGCAGCAGGCCGTCGGGGTCGCGCACGACGATGTCGCCGGTGTGGAACCAGCCGCCGCGCCAGGCTTCTTCTGTGGCCGCTGCGTCGTGCAGGTAGCCGCTGAAGGCGTCTTTGCGCGGCGTGGCCGCCGAGTGGCGCACGAGCAATTCCCCCGGCACCCCATCGGGCACGTCGTCGCCCGCGTCGCTGGCCACGCGCACTTCCAGGCCAGGCTGCGCCCGCCCGATGGCCCGGGTGCCTACCTGGCGGGGCTCGTCGGCGTCGAAGACGGCGCGCACAAACTCGGTCATGCCCCAGATCTCGATCAGGGGATAGCCAAAGCGCTGTTCAAACTCGGCATGGCGCTGCGGATCCACGCCGGCGCCAATGGCAAAACGCACCCGGTGGTCACGCTCCAGCGCGTGCGGCGGCTGGTTGAGCAGCATGGGCACCACCACGCCCAGGTAATGCACGACCGTGGCGCGGGATTCGTGCACCTCGGTGAACCAGCGCGACGGCTGGAAGCGGTCGGTCTGCACCTGGCAGTTGCCCTTGAGCAGCGCGCAGTAGAAGGAGAACACCGAGGCGTTGACGTGGAACACCGGCAGCGGGTTGTAGATGCGCTCGCAGGCTTCGCCAAAGGCGATCAGCCCGCCGCGCGTGGCGTACCAGCGCCCGGCCGCCAGTTCGTAACGGTGGGACAACAGGCAGCCTTTGGGACGCCCGGTGGTACCCGAGGTGTAGAGCACACTGGCAATCGAGGCCGCATCCACCTGGGCGGACGTGGCGGGTCGCGCGGGCGAGGGCAGTGCCTCGCTGGCAGCTTGCAGGGTCACCACGGCAGGCTGTTGGGCACCCAGCGCCAGCGCCTGCTGCACCGCAGGATCATTGGCCGCCAGCGAACCCTGCAATTGCCAGTGATGCACATCGAGCCGCTGGTCTTGAAACGAAGCCACCGCGGCAAGGCCGATCGAGGCCCCCAGATTGCGCGACACGACATAGAGGCTCGACGCATCGGCCGCATCCTCTTCGGGCACGCTGGACAGCGCCACCTGTTGCAAAGGCAAGCCGGACATCGTCATCCCCCCGCCCAGCAACATCATGGTCACGCCAAACACCCAGCCATCCGAAGACGCTGTCAGGCGGGCCGAGACAAAGGCAGCCAGCGACTGCACCGAGCCTTCAAATCCTTTGAGCTCCCGCTTCAGCAGCACCCAGGTCTGCGCCAGCTGCCCCAGCAGGTCGCCATAAGTAGCCTGCGACAAACT
>ERZ1034361.1698-NODE-1698-length-11267-cov-2.374441_pt1 | contig 11267 bp, 10 predicted proteins | sample MGYA00520617_ERZ1034361 | MGnify/ENA primary metagenome ERZ1034361 (study PRJEB33736, sample SAMEA104284507) | Azolla filiculoides | biome: Urban; feature: Water surface; material: Ditch water | place: Netherlands | collected 2015-10-28 | depth 0-0.1 m ... | reverse complement strand
ACGTGGCCTCAAAGGTCCGTTCACGTGTTTGAACAGCGCGCGCTATGGCATTGCATGGGGTGCCTTGGGTGCGGCTGAAGATTGCTTCCACCGCGCGCGCCAGCGTCACGATCTCGTCCCAGGCCAGCCCGCCTTCAAGCATGTCCATCGCCGAGATCCGGAAGATCAGGATGAAATCGGGGCCCACCGCCGCGCGCACCCGGCGCACCACCTCCACGGGGAAGCGCATGCGGTTCTCGAACGAGCCACCCCACTGGTCGGTGCGCTGGTTGGTCTTTTCCACCAGAAAGGTGGACAGCAGATAGCCCGCCGAGCCGATGATCTCCACCCCGTCATACCCCGCCTGGCGCGCCAGCGCGGCGCAATGGGCAAAGTCGGCCAGTTGCTTTTCGATGCCGGCGGCGTCCAGCGCCTGCGGCGTGAACGCACCAATGCGCGACTTGATTGCCGACGGCGCCACGCAGCCCGGGTTGCGCGCCAGCGCCCCGGTGTGCAGGATCTGCATGCAGATCTTCACGTCCGGATCGGCCGCATGCACCGCCTCCGTGATCAACCGGTGCTGCGCCGCCTCTTCCGGCGTGGACAGCTTGGCCCCGCTGCCCGCCTCGACATTGGGCGGAATCCCCCCGGTGATGACCATGCCCACCCCGCCGCGCACCCGCTCGGCATAGTAGGCCGCCATGCGCGGGAACCCGTCTTCGGCCTCTTCGAGCCCCGTGTGCATCGAACCCATCAGAACCCGGTTTTTGAGGCGGGTGAAGCCGAGGTCGAGGGGAGAGAAAAGGTGGGGGTAGCGGGCGTGGGTAGGCATGGCGGTGGAACTCCTTGAATCAAAACTGCAAACAGGCCCCATTCTGGAACTCTTGCACCATCGGGAGCGGCAGCCGGCCCGGCGATGGGGCGGCGGCTCCCCGAACTGGCGAGAGAAGCGAACCGTCACCGCCGACATGAAGCAGGAAAAGACTCCTGATTCGATAGCTACCTATGACCGATCAACGCCGGCGAGGGGCTTCATATTTCTCAGAATAGCGGCTGCGGGGCGGCGGATGAGTCATTCTTGGGACAGCAGAGGTCAAGTCGGCCCCATTTCAGGCTGGCTACGACAGAACGGGGGATAGAGCGGGGACACAATGTCCCTCACATTGGGCGGCAAACCCTTCGACCTAAACGCTCACCGCGTGGCGTCTATGAATGCACCGAGCTTGTCAAGGTCATGCGACCAGAAGAGGGCCAGGCCACGCTCCTGTGCCTGCGCCAGATTCATGACCTTGAAAACCCCGGAAAGTATGGCAGCGGGCACGACCTGCGATGTACCGAAGACCTTGAGCCAGTATTCGGCCTTGACGGCGGCGTCGTTGTTGAGGCGCTTCACACTGTTGGTGGAACTGTTCGACACTTTGCATTCGAGCGCCATGAGGCGCGTGTCGTGCAGGCGCACCACAACATCGGCCTTGCGCTCCCCGAGCTGGCATTCGGCGCAAAACTGCAGGGCCTGCGGGCCTTTCACGATGGTGTTGATCGTCGCCGTCGGGACCTCGGTGAAGCCGATGGTGCGCAAGTAGTCCTTCACCCGGGTCTCCTGGTCCTCCTTGCCATCCATACGGCGCCCCGTTGCCATGCGCTGCGCGGCCAGCAGCACTGACGAAGCGAGCAATGCAGCTTCCTTCTGTTGCGCCGTAGGTACTGCGCCACTTTCCACCCAGGGGAAGCGGTGCGGATCAATCACACGCTCGATTACACCGAAGACCTTGCGCAGCGCCTCGGGGTTTTTCTTTAAAACACCTGGAGCGAGCGAACCCGCGTCGGCGATGACCTGCAGATCGTCATCGGAGATCGGTGGGCCGGCCAGATACCGAAGCGCCTCACCCAAGCCCAGCCCGTAGGCTTCAGCCAGGTTGTCGTTGGTGATGGCACCAGGGTTCAGATCACTGAGCTTTGCAAAAAGTAGCTCGAACTTACCGCGCGCTGCGACATAGTGCGCGGCCCAAGAGTCGGACACCGCCAGTCGATCAGCACGGAATAGTGCAGCTGATGCCGCCGCATCCCCGGCCAGCGCGTCATGGGTTCATCGCTCGGGTGACCGAATCATGGGAGCAACGATTCCAGGTTCGGGATGCGCAGGCGCTCGATTTCTTTCGGCTCAAACTTGGTCAGGCCACCGGCATAGGTTCGCCCACTCCCCGTACTGATGTTTACGTTTAGCCAGCCGACCAGCCGGTCCAGAACGCCTGCCGCAAGCGGCTCGCGCGGATACAAGCCATGTGCAATGTTGATGTGTCGCGCATCGCACGTATTGAGTGTGAACTGGGGCGGCCGGCGCGCCATGTAGGTGCAAAGGATGGGTGCCGGCGCCTTGAGGCCCACAGACCACCAGGCTTTGCGATGCTGCGCGATGTACCCCTGATCAGCCCCCTGCGTCTTCGCCCATGACAGGAAAGCGGTGATGCCCTTCATCTCTTCCTTCGTGCATTCGTCCAGCTCCACCGGCAGGTCGATGACCCGCCGCAAGACTTCGGCCGACCGCAGGCTCGCGCCAGCCTGAATCAGGTCCTGGGCCTTGGTAACGGCGGGCAGCTTGACGCGATCAGGCAGGCCCTGCGCGCGCTCACCGGCAATCCAGATGCCGTTGGCGCCCGTCACCTGGCCGCGGTGGACGCGGAACAGCTCGCCCAACTCAATCTCACCGCCAGCGTTCACAGCAGACGGGCGAACAATGATCGACCAGCGCGGCGCGGCCTGCAGACGCTCGCGTGCCACATCGATGCCCTGGGTCAATCCGTTGAGGCTGGTCAACTCGGCGACCGAGCGCACGCGCACCGGCTCCGTGGTTTCGCCGACGCGGAAGCAGGTGATTGCGGCCGTCGTCGCCGTGCCGGGGAACGCCTCGACGGTCGGCTCCAGCACATGCAGCGCAATACCGCCCAGCTCCTGGAGCAGAAGCCGGCGCAGGGCTGAGCCATAGTTCACATCCATCCACTCGGCCGAGGTAATGAAGGCGCCGATATCGCCCGCCCGGGCGAGAAGCTGGGTTTGCAGGAAGAAGTGCAGATGCAACCCCGCCAGAGCACTGGCCTTGATGCCGAGTTCAGCAAAATGCGCCGCATACCAAGCCTTCCAGCCTTCAGCGATGTCGTGATGACGCACATAGGGCGGGTTGCCGATGAAGGCCGTCACGCCAGAGCAAGGCGGCAAACTGACTTCACGGTAGTCCGTGACCAGTACGCTGGCCCGTGCCGTCCAGCCATGGACGTCAAGGTTCGCACGCAGCATCAATGCGGCCAGCGGGTCCATCTCTACGGCCACAAGTTGCGCCTCCGGGAAAGCCTTGCCCGCGGCCAGGAGGAAGCGGCCCGAGCCCGCGCCTGGATCAACGATCCGCGCTAGCGCACCCTGGCCCGCGATCCAGTTCATCATCGAACCCACAATCACATTGGGCGTGTAGACGGCGCCTGTCGCACGACGCGCCTGCACCGAACGAATGGAAGAAAATGCATCGCCAAGCGGATCACCTCCGCACAAGATGGCGCTGCGCATTGCATCGACCTCGTACGCTGCAAAGCTTGGCGTCGAAGCAGTGCCTGCCAGTTTCTCCTCGGCGGCGGAAAGGCCACCTCGCCCATCCAGCAGCGCAAGGCACAAGGCAACCAACTCGTCTTCAGACTGAATCCGCCGGCCGGTTGCCGCCCCCGCTTCACTGAATAGATCGCTTTGCCCACCTGGGCGAGCCGCCCGCGCAAGCGTAGCGGCGCGCATCAAGCGACGCTTTTCAGGCACTGATTCGAGCGTGGTAGTGGACATACATACAGGTTATCACAGGAATCCGGCACTACGCCGTGCGCCAAAGATCACGTCTTGACACCTACCATTCAGACGTGTTGAAACGAAGGGCAGGACGCATCCTCACCATGCTTTTTTTCGGTTGCGCCAGAAGCCGGGGTGTTCGGGCAGTGGCGCCCCGATCTGGCCATACAAACGAAGCTTCACGCCCGTCATGAAGCAGATGAAAACTCCCGATTCAATAGCTGAATAAGACCATTCGACGATGGGAAGTGGCTTATTCCCCCCTGAATTTCGACTGCGGGGCCGTTGAAAACTCATTCATGCGGCACCGGTGAAAAGACCGGCGTCTGTCTGGCGAACTTGGCAATCCGGGCGATATAGTGAAGCCACACAACCGCCGGTGCAGCGGATTTGGCCGGCGGGCCGTGCCCGGTTGGCCGTGTCGTCGGACCACCCCCGCCCCGCCGCCGGAATCGTCGCTTCACGCCGCCACCCACCAAGGAAGCCCCATGACCTCACCACCCGGCACGGACGGTGCTTTCACAACCAGCCGCCTCTTCCCCTTCCCGCCCGCGCAAGTCTTCGCGGCGTTTGCCCACCCCGAGCGGCTCGCTACCTGGTGGGGGCCGGACGGCTTCACCAATACCTTCGAGGTCTTTGAGTTCAAGCCGAAGGGTCGCTGGACGTTTGTGATGCACGGGCCGGATGGCACCCACTACCCCAACGACTGCACCTTTCTTGAAGCGTCGCCGCAACGCATCGTCATCCGGCACGTCACAGCGCCGAACTTCACGCTGACCATCACGTTGACCGAGGCTGACGGGCAAACGCTTCTCGACTGGCGCCAGGCCTTCGACGACCCGCGCGTGGCCGCTGCCGTGGCGCCCATCGTGGTGCCGGCGAATGAACAGAACCTGGATCGCCTGCAGGCGGCACTGCTGGCTGGGCCGCAGTGAGGCAGGCCCTCTCCATCAGGGTGGAAGAGTGCCAAATTTCAATCAAAATAAGGCCTATCCCAGCGTGATTTGGTCATTGTTTGCTACTGATTTCATTCTTTTCAAAGACCTGAGGCCGGGGCCTCGCCGGCCGGCGCCAGACCGCTGGCGGAGGCTTTCAGCTGTTCAATGAACGCCTGCGCCGCCGGCGAAAGCGAGCGCCCGGTGCGCGTGACGATGCCGATGTGACGCCCGAGCTTGGGGTTGCCCAGCGGGATGGCGGCCAGGGTGCGGGCGTCGACCAGGCGCAAGGCCAGACGCGGCACGGCGGAGATGCCCAGGCCGGCGGCGACCAGCGCGCCGATGATGGCGATGTTGGCGCACTCGAACGCCGGGCGCACGGCCAGTCCCTGCTCCAGAAACACGGCGTCGGTCAGCGGCCGGATACTGCTGCTCAGCGAGCTGGCGATGAAGGGCCGCGACTCGAAGGCGGACCAGCTGGCCGTGGGCTGGGCGGCCAGCGCATCGTCCTGCCGGCAAATCAGCACGAACGCATCCACCAGCAGCGGCGTGAAGGCAAAGCGCGGGTCGGGCGGCGGCTTGACGGTGATGCCGATGTCGGCGCTGCCTTCGTTGATACGGTTCAGCAGCGGCGCGGCCGAGGCGTCCTGGAGCAGGAATTCGACCTGCCCGCGTTCGCGCCGGAACGCGGCGATGGCCTGCGGCAGCAGCGCAACGCCGGCGGACGGCAGCGCCGCCACCGTGATGCGCCCGCTGCGCCCTTCCATGAACTGCGACAGCTCGCTGAAGGCATCATCGAACTCGCCCACGATGCGTCGGGCAATGGGCAGCAACTCGTGGCCGGCGGCCGTGAGCGCGACGTGGCGCGTGTCGCGGTCAAACAGGCGCGCACCGACCAGTTCCTCGGCAATGCGGATGGTGCGGCTGAGTGCCGGCTGCGACACGAACAGCGACTGCGCCGCCGCGCGGAAGTTGCCCAGGCTGGCCACACGCACAAAGGCCTCCAGCTGCGGCAAGGTGAGATGAACGCGCATGGGCGGCCCTTCGGAATTGATCCAGATAGCTGATCACAGCGATCAGAAATTTGTTATTTCATTATCAATCAGGCGCTTCTACACTGGCCCCAAACAAGGAGACAGATGCGCATGACGGAACAAGTCAACAAGGCGGGCCCGCTGGCGGGCGTGCGGGTGCTGGAGCTGGGGCAGGTGCTGGCCGGCCCGTTTGCCGGGGCCATCCTGGCGGACCTGGGCGCCGAGGTGCTGAAGATCGAGCGGGTCGATGGCGGCGACGATGCGCGCCACATGGGGCCGGCCTTCCGGCACGGCGATGCGCTCAACTTCCACCTGTTCAACCGGGGCAAGAAGTCGATTGCGCTGGACCTCAAGAGCGAGGACGGGCGCGCCGCCTTCGAGTCGCTGGCAGCCAGCGCCGACATCCTGGTGCACAACCTGCGTCCCGGCGTGCCCGAGGCCATGGGCATTGACGGCCCGGCCCTGTGCGCACGCCACCCCCGGCTGATCTACTGCGAAATCTCGGCCTTTGGCCACGCGGGCCCATTGCAGAACCGGCCGGGGTACGAGCCGCTGGTGCAGGCGTTCAGCGGCATGTTCAACACCAACGGCGGCCCGGACGACCCGCCGATCCGCATTGGCGCCTCGGTCTGCGACCAGGGCACGGGCATGTGGGTGGTGATTGGCGCGCTGGCCATGCTGCAGCAGCGCCAGCACACCGGACGCGGCGGCGTGGTGAGCGCCTCGCTGCTGGAGACGGCACTGGTGTGGAATGCCCAGAAGGCCGACGCCTGGGTGAACCAGGGCCAGTTGCCGCCGCGCCACGCCTCGGGGCACCCGGGCCTGGTGCCCTACGAGGCATTCGACGCGCAGGACGGCCCGCTGCTGATCTGCTGCGGCAACGACCGCCTGTTCGCCAAGCTGGCCACGGTGCTGGGCCAGCCGGCGTGGATCACCGACCCGCGCTACGCCAGCAACCGCAACCGGCTCGAACACAAGGCGGCCCTGCTGGCCGAGCTGCGCCCGCTGCTGCTGACCGCGCCGCGCGCGGTGTGGCAGGCGCGCTTCGAGGCGGCTGGCGTGCCGTGCGCGCCGATCCACACCGTGCCGGAAGCGCTGGCGCAGCCGCAGGTGCAGGCGCTGGCCCTGCGGCTGCCGGTGCCGGGCGAGGACTTCCAGCTCACCGGGCTGCCGCTGGCCTTTGACGGCGTGCGCCCGGCTTTCAGCAATGGCGCACCCCGGCTGGGCCAGCACAACACCGAATTTCACATCGCCGCGCCCGTGGCACCGACGGAGAACACTCCATGAACGACTGGCCCCAGCGCATTCACCTGCACGAGGAAGGCCCGCGCGAGGGCTTCCAGATCGAGCCCGGCCCGATTGCCACGGCGGACAAGGTCCGTTTCATCGAGGCGCTGGCCGCCACCGGCCTGCCGGCGGTGCAGGCGGTGTCCTTCGTCAACCCGAAACGCGTGCCGGGCATGGCCGATGCCGAGGAAGTCGCCAGCGGCATCCGCCGGCGCCCCGGCGTGCGCTACACCGCGACCTGGCTGAACCTGCGCGGGCTGGAGCGCGCACTGGCCACGCCGCTGGACGTGCAGGGCGCACTGCAGATCAGCGCGTCGGAGCGGTTCTCGCAAAGCAACACCGGCAAGGACACGGCGCAGACGCTGAACGAGCAGCGCCGGGTGATCGCGTTCTGCCAGGCGCGCGGCCTGCCGATCCAGTCCGCCATCGTGATGACGGCCTTCGGCTGCAATATCGAAGGCCCGACCGCACCCGCCCGCGTGGTGGAGCGGGTGGGCCAGTTGCTGGACCTGCTGGCCGAAGTCGGCCTGACCCTGCCCACCCTGCGGCTGGCCGACACGGTGGGCTGGGCCAGCCCGAACGCGGTGGCCGCAGTGGTGGGCGCGGTGCGCGAGCGCTGGCCCGACCTGACGCTGGGCCTGCACCTGCACGACACGCGCGGCACCGGCCTGGCCAATGCGCTGATGGGGCTGTCGATGGGCGTGACCCGTTTCGACAGCTCCTGCGCGGGCCTGGGCGGCTGCCCGTTCGCCGGCCACCAGGGCGCGGCCGGCAACATCTGCACCGAAGACCTGGTCTTCATGTGCGAGGAAATGGGCATTGCCACCGGCGTGGATCTGGACGCGCTGATCGACTGCGCCCACATGGCCGAGGCCCTCGTCGGGCACCCCCTGCCCGGCAAGGTGATGCGCGGCGGCAGCCTGCGCCGGTTCAAAACAGCCCACTGACCCCACGACACCCCAACCCAACGGAGACAGACCCATGAAAAAGACACTGCAAGCGGCCCTGACCGCCACCCTTCTGGCGCTGGGCCTCAGCGGCGCGCACGCGCAGGACTACCCGTCGCGGCCCATCACCATCGTCGTGCCCTTTGCCGCCGGCAGCGGGACCGACCAGACGGCCCGGTTGATGGCGCAGGCGCTGTCGCAGGAATACAAGGTGTCGGTGCTGGTGGACCCCAAACCGGGCGCCAGCGGCTTCATCGCCTCGCAATTTGTGGCCAAGGCCGCGCCCGATGGCTACACCCTGCTGCTGACGACCAACACCACGCACGCCGCCAATGAACACCTCTACAAAAAACTGCCCTACCACCCGGTGAAAGACTTCACGCCGGTCGCCCTGCTGAACAAGGGCCACATGGCGCTGATGGTCAACCCGGCCTCGCCCATCAAGACCGTGGGCGGGCAGCTCGTCCAGCCGCGTGGCCGGGGAACTGCTGAAGCAGATGACCGGCATTGATGTGCTGCATGTGCCCTACAAGAGCAACCCGTTTGCCATTACCGACCTGATCGGCGGGCAGATTGACTTCATGTTTGCCGACACCTCCACGGCCGTGCCGCAGATCAATGGCGGCAAACTGCGCGCCCTGGGTGTCAGCGGCACGAAGCGGCTGGCCTCCCTGCCGAATGTTCCGACGGTGGACGAAGCCGGGGTGAAGGGCTATGACATGTCGTACTGGAGCGCGGTCTACCTGCCGGCCAACGCGCCGCAGGCCGTGGTGAAAAAGCTCAACGAAATGTTTGCCAGGGCCGCCACCTCACCCGGTGTGCTCGGCCTGCTGGCCAGCAACAGTTCCACCGCAACCCACTCCACCCCCGAAGGTCTGGCGGCCTTTCAGGCGGAGGAGTCCCTCAAATGGGGCCGCGTCATCAAGGCGGCGGGCATTCAGCCGGAGTGAACGGCCTGGAGACGCAGCTGCCCGGCGATCCATGTCCGGGCCTGCTGCACGTCCGGAACAATGTTGAAGATATAGGGCGCCAGCTTCATGGCGGTGTATTGTTTGAGAATGGCAATCTGCCGTTCATCCGTGGCGACCTGCGCAATCAGCCCCGTGAATCCGGCCACGACGTGGGATTGCGCACCACCGTAACTGATGGCTGCGACGTATTCCATGTCGCTCGGCTGGAAGGTGTAGCCGGTCACTGCCAGAAAATCATTGATCCGGTACCTGAAGTGAATGAAATTCGGGTCGGCCGTCACCTCCTCGACCGACTTGATCATCTCGGCTGCGGTGATGTGGCCCGCGTACCTGACATAGACGCCTTGAGGCTCCCGGTGAATCGTGTATGGCATTTCAAATTAACCCATTGAGGCATGTTGGTGGGCAACGCACGGTCAATCCAATGGATTTGAGAATAGCGGGTTTGCCGCCTGCGGGAAAGCGGCTGGATCAAGTTCCGCCGCACCGGCAGACGGCGCGCGCAGACGGCACCCGGGCCGGGCGCGCTACCCCGGCCGGGCCGATCACAGCGCCAGCGTGAGGGTGGGCCCGCGGGCGCGGGAACAGCAGCTCATCATGCGGCTGTTGGCGGCACGCTCGGCGCGGCTCAGCACCTTGTCGCGGTGGTCCACGGCCCCGTCGAGGATGGCGACCTCGCAGGTGCCGCACAGGCCTTCGCCGCAGTCGCAGGGCACGTCGAAGCCGGCGGCCTGCAGCGCCTGCAACAGGGTCTGGTTGGCGGCAACCTTCACCGTGGTGCCGGAATCCTTCAGCACGGCCTCGAAAGCGTGCTCTTTGGCCGGGTCCAGCAGCGAGCCCTCCGTGCTGAAGTGCTCCACGCGCAGCGTGCCCTCGGGCCAGCCCTCGCCGAGCGCCTGCAGGGCGTCGATCAGGCGCTCCGGGCCGCAGCAGTAGACCTGCGTGCCCTCGCCCACGGCGCCCAGCAGTGCATCCAGCTGCATGCGCGTGCCCTCCTCGCCGACGTGCAGTGACAGGTGGGGCGCATGGTCGCGCTGCACACGCGCCAGCAGGGCCATGTGGCGGCGCGTGCGGGCCGCGTAGTGCAGCGTGTAGGACCTGCCCAGCGCCTTCAGCCGGTCGGCCATGGCCAGGATCGGCGTGATGCCGATGCCACCGGCGATCAGGATGTGGTGCTGCGCGGATTCGTCGAGGCGGAACAGGTTTTTCGGGCCGGCCAGATGGATGGTGTCGCCCACGGCCACCGCGTCGCAGAAATGCTGTGAACCGCCGCGCCCGCCCGCTTCGCGCAGGATGACCACTTCGAGCACGGAACGGTCGTCCCGCGTGCCACAGAGCGAATACTTGCGGCGGAAGCCTCCCGCCACCAGGTCCACGTGCGAGCCGGCGGACCAGGCCGGCAGCGGACGCGCGCGCGGGTCAGCCAGCACCAGGCGCACCAGGCCCTCGCCTTCGGCGTGGCGCGCGCGCACCACCACCGCGCGCGTGATGTCGTCCTTGACCGGCGCGCCGATCTTGAAGGACAGGGGGTGGTCCAGCACGGTCGGGTTGGTGCGTTCGGGGTTGCGGCGCGGGTCCCACTCCACCCACAGTTCGGCCGGGCCGCGAAAGGACGTGTTCAGGAGGAAGTCGAAACGTTGCCCCTCGACCAGCCGGATGTGCGGCAGGCGGCGTGTGAATTCTTCCAGGAACACACGCATCTCCATGCGGCCGATGTTTTTGCCCATGCACTGGTGGGCGCCGTAGCCGAAGGTCAGGTGCTCCACCGAGTTGTCGCGGTACAGGTCCACTTCCTGCGGGTTCTCGAAATGGCGCGGGTCGAAGTTGGCCGAGGCCTGCACCAGCAGCAGCTTGCCGCCCTGGGGGATGGCCACGCCGCCCACGGTGGTGTCGGCGGTAGCGATGCGCCGCCACGCAATGATGGAGCCGGCCACGCGCAGGCATTCCTCGACCGCGTTGGGGATCAGCGCCGGGTTCTCGCAGATTTCCTCCCAGGCGCTGCGGTGGGTCAGCAGCGTCATGAAGGCGTTGGCGGTGGCGTTGGACGTGGTGGTGGCGGTGGCGCCGGCGGACTCCTCTCCGGTGCTCTGTCGGTAACGGCTGGCACCGCTGTCGCGGTGACGGTTGGTGGTGGTGGAACGGGCGGAGTTAATGACCTGCGCGGTACCTCCGGTTCCAACAGTGTGCTCGGATCGATCACCTCAACTGGCGGTGGCGCTGGCGGTTCCTGGAACGCTGTCCAATCCGGTGTCAGAGGCGGTTCGGGCGGGGGCGCGGGCGGTGCGACTGCAC